>Ga0272442_10001974_pt1 | contig 30292 bp, 19 predicted proteins | sample SSMForm2O_FD_200262 | JGI IMG/M metagenome (GOLD analysis project Ga0272442, IMG submission 200262) | Marine sediment archaeal communities from Little Sippewissett salt marsh, Falmouth, MA, United States - SSM-Form-2O | ecosystem: Environmental > Aquatic > Marine > Wetlands > Sediment ...
CGCCAGCCCTACTCCGGAAACACCCTGCCTACCGGAGCGGGGCCTTGTGATAACCCCGACGATCCCGAGTGCGATCACGGCATCTGCTACGCACCCTCTGTAGGTGATACATATTGCACCCAACTTTGCGGTGATGCCGGAGACTGCCCCCCAGGCATGAACTGCACACCCGGGTGGCTGAGTATGGGCCCCGAGTTCATCGATTTCGAGGACACTTACACCTGCAGTTTCTGATCTATTTCGTGTAGTGGACGATGGTCCCGCCGGCGCCCACGGCGTAGACGTGCTCGCCGTCGGGCGAAACCCAGACGCCGTAGAGGTGCTCGTTGGTCCCGAGTGCCTCGCGGGTGAGCTTGGTGCCCTTCAGCCGCACCACCACGCCGTAGGTTCCTACCGCGTAAAAGGTGGTCTGGTCCTTGGTGGCATCGGCGTTTACCCAGCCGTGCACCGCGCGGATCTCGTTGGCGAAGCCGGTGTCCACCGAGTCCCAGGGGCTTCCCTCGGGCGGCGGGAAGATCCACATGCCCCCGAAGGTCCCCACCACCGCGCCCTGGCCGGCATCACCCACCCAGACGTCCCAAAGAACCGGCAGCATGGTGTGTTCCTCGGGGCACTCGCCGTCGACCCGGGCCACGTCGCAGATGGAAATCACCCGCTCGCTCCAGTTGTCGCCCTGCTTGTGCCAGAACGAGCCGTTCTCGCCCGCGGTGAAGATATGATCCGAGGAGGGCATGCTCACTCCCAACATCCGTCCCTCAAAGGTCCGGGCGTTGGACAGGCTGTTCCCGCCGTACCACTGCGCCCGGCCCTCGGCCACAACGAAGGCCGCGTTGGCCTGGTATCCGTCGATGTCGCGGAAGTTGCTGCAAGTGTCGGCCTGAAGCGCGCGCAGGTCGGGGGGCACAACTCCGCCGTCTTCGGGCGGCTCGGGTTCTCCGTTGAATTCCAGGGCAGTGCAGTTGTCGCCCACCACCACCACGTGCTCGGTGCTGGTGCCCCACACGCCGTGCAGATCCTCCTCGACGCCGGAATCCAGCTCGCGCCACTTGGCGTTCTGCCGGCGCAGGACGGTGCCGTTGGTGCCTACGGCGAAGACGTCCGTTCCGGTGGCGCCCCAGACCGCGTAGAGATCTTCCCCGGTGGGGCTGTCTTCCATGACCCAACCCCCGACACAAGCCGCCGACAGGCAAACCACCGCGAGAGCCACCCCGATTCGACTACAGGCTTTCATTTTCACTGTTCCCATGTCAGGGTGTCTCGCGGACCCCGACCAGATCGAAGGTCCGCGTGCATCCCTGGCGGATGTCCCGCATGATGGCCGAGAAGTTGTCCTCGTCCGAGTACTCGCCGGTGAACTCGATGCGGTCGTCCAGCTGGCCGCGCGTGGCCAGGAAGTTGGTATCCTCGTGGATCTCGCCGCCGGCCAGGTCGCCCCAGCGCTCGTCGAACTCCGCCCCGAAAACGTTCCGCTCGATCTTGATCTGCACCCCGTTGTAGACCGTGTCCGTGGGGGGAGCGGAACACTGAGTGCCGTCGTCCCGCCGCCAGTCCTCGGTAACAGCGAACCGGCCGGCGTAGGGGGTCAGATCCACGTCGTTGTCGTCCGGCCCCCCGCAGGCGCCGGCCAGCAGGCCGGCAATGACCACAAAAAGCAATCTCATTGCCTACAATTTATCAGTGATAGCCCAGGCGGTCAATCTTGACCACGGCGGCCCCAAGTGGTTCACTGCACCCATGAAACCCAATACCCAGGAGGTGCCCAGACATGAAGATCAAGGGACCCGAGATCGAACCCCGCCCGATGCCCGCAAAACTTTCCGTAACTCGCCTTATAGATGAGTACATGCCCGCGTTCAACGGAGCCCGGCTGCGTGAGGCCTGCCAGCTCCTGGTAAACAAGATTCTCAGGCCCGAGGTCACCGTGGGCCTGTCTGTCGCCGGAGCCCTGACTCCGGCCGGCTTCGGCACCTCGGTCCTGGCACCACTGATTCAGGCAGGCTTCATCGACTACATCGTCAGCACCGGGGCCAACCTTTACCATGACATGCATTATTCCCTGGGGCTGCCCCTCTACAGTTCCTCTCCTTTTCTGGATGATCGCGAGCTGCGCAAGCGCGAGATCGTACGGATATACGACATCGTGATCGATTTCGAGTCCCTGCTGTCCACCGATCGTTTCTGCTACCTCCTGCTCGAATCCGAGCTGCTTCGGGGCAAGATGAGCACCGCCCGGATGCACCACCGCATGGGCAAGCTGATCGCCCAGGCGGAGAAGGAGCTCAAACGCCCCCATCCCAGCCTTATGTCGGCTGCCTACAAGGCGGACGTTCCCATATTCACCTCGTCTCCCGGAGACAGCACCATAGGCCTCAACATTGCCGCCAAGCAGTTCCGAGGACTGGACCTGGAGATCGACGTATCCGCCGATGTCAACGAAACCACCGCCATCGTCTTCGCGGCCACCCGGGAGTCTGGCAAAAGCGCGGTGGTGATCCTGGGCGGGGGCAGCCCCAAGAACTTCTTGTTGCAGACCGAACCCCAGATCCAGGAGATCATGGGCCTGAGCGAACGCGGCCACGACTACTTCATCCAGATCACCGACGCCCGCCCGGACACCGGCGGGCTCAGCGGCGCTACGCCGTCGGAAGCGGTAAGCTGGGGCAAGATCGACCCCTCGGGGCTGCCCAACGCCATCGTGGTGTACGCCGACTCCGCCATGGTCCTGCCGATTCTGGCGGCTTACGTCTTGACCAACGCCGAGAAGCGGCCCAAGAAGCGGCTGATGAAGAACCTGGACGGCCTGGTGAAGCGGCTGGGGAAGGCCTACAAGGGCAGGCGCCTGGGGGTAAGACCCGCCAAACAGAAGCCCCGCTGATTGACCGTCGATAAATCCTTGTGCTAAGTTGAGCCTCGATCGCAAGTAACTTGCCGTGATCAAGGAAATATTTACTTAGACCGCCCGCCCGGTCCGTCCGTCAGTATGGATCATGGCCCGGGCGGCGCATTCCGCCGGAGCCATGCTGGAGAAACTGACAGATGAGAAGCTCATGGCACGGTTTCAAAAAGGCGAGATCCAGGCCTTCGAGGTGCTTCTCGCCAGGCATCGGCGGGGCGTTTACAACTTCGTTCTCAGGTTTGTGGGCAACCGGGATCTCGCCGAGGATCTGGTCCAGGACATCTTCCTGCGGCTGGTGTCGGCGGCGCAGAGCTTCGAGAGGCGCTCCAAGTTCACCACCTGGCTTTACACCATCGCCCGCAACCTGTGCATCGATCACCATCGCAAGAAGCAGCACCGGCGTGAGGCTTCCCTGGATCAACCGGTCAATCCCGGCGGGGAGTCGGAGGCGACTCTGATGGACCGGCTGCCCTCCAAGTCCCCGGCGCCCGATCGCCAGGCCAACGACCACCGGATCCGCGGCCAGATCCGCGAGGCCCTGGGGAAACTCAGCGACGAGCAGCGGGAGGTCTTCTTGATGCGCGAGGAGTCCGGCCTGCCCTTCGACGAGATCGCACGCATAGTCGGCGCTCCGGTGAACACGGTCAAGAGCCGCATGCGCTACGCCCTGCAGAACCTGAGGGCTTCCCTGGAAGCCCAGGGAGTGGAGCTTTAGGGTATGGACTGTAAACAGGCTGACAATCTGATGATTGATTTCCTCTACGGGGAGCTCTCGCCCGGCGACCGGGCGGAGTTCGAAAACCACCTGAAAAGCTGCCCGGAACACGCCCGGGAAGTGGAGAAACTCCGCGGCGTGCTGAACCTGGTCCGCTCCCAGGAACCCGAGGAAGTGCCCGAAGAAGTCAGCGCCAGGATCATGGCGAACGCCCGCGCCCGCATGCCCCAAAAAACCAAACCGTCGCCATTCTTCTCCCTGATCTGGAATCCGGTGGCAGCGGCAGCAGTCCTGGCGTTGGTGGTGGTCACCGTAGGCCTGGCCACCTATTTCACTTCCGAAACCGGCCCGGTGGAAGAACCGGCTCTCGAGGCCGCCCGGCCGTTGGCGGCGGCCGAAAAGCCCCGGCCCCTGCCCGTACTGGCAGAGACCAAAGACGAGGAGAAGAAAGAGTACAAAGCCGCACCGGAGCCAGAAGCTCCGGCCACAGAGCCGGCTCCCGGCGTTTCCCCGCCGCCAAAGCCAAAGACTGCAGAGAAGATCTACAAGAGCCCCCGGCGGGCCAAGCGGCGCAAGTCTCCGGGGAAAAAGAAAGCGTACAAATCCACATACGCACCCCCGCCCAAGACTCCCGAGGTCTGGGGATCGAGGGCCAAGCCCAAGGCCGGTCTCTCTACCGGAGCCACGGGCGGCGCGGCGATTCCCGGCGACACCGCGGTTATGGGCAAGACCGATCGCGGCATGGAGGGGACCTCCAAAGCGGAATACGAAAAGAAAACCAAAGACAAAAAGAAAGAATCCCGGCCCGCGGGGGAACGCGACTTCGCCGAGCCCCCGCCTCCGATGAAGGCCGCGCCACCCCCGGCACCCTCAGCTCCCCGTGAGGAGATGATCGAGGCCGAGTCGGTTGCGGTGTCTGCGGACATGGAGGACGACTCCCACCCGCAGGCCACGCCGCGCGCCCGGAAGGTCGCCGAGAAGAAACCGGCTGATTATTACCAGGCCGCCGAGGGGGATCTGGCCCGCAAGCGCTACGATGCGGCGGTGTCCAAGTACCGTACCTTCCTGGCACAAAATCCATCCGATCCCCGGGCGGCCACCGCCCGCTATCGAATCGCCAAGGCGTTGTTTCTGGCCGGGCGCTGTGCCGAGGCCGTTCAGGCGGTGGATACTGCGGTATCCGCCGCCCCACGGCATCCCATGGCACCCAACGCCCTGCTGGATCAGGGCAGCTGCTATGAAAAGCTGAACCGGTTGAGCGAGGCCAACGCCACCTACCGGCGAATCAACCGCGACTATCCCTCCTACACCGAAGAGGCCCAGAAGGGTATGCGCCGGACCCGCCGCGAGGCCGGGACCGACGTCCGGCCGACGTCCACCGAGCAGCACCGCTAGAACATCAATACCACTGGAACTGAATCGTGTAGCTCTGGCAGAGGCCGTTCTGGCCCGAGGCGGCGCGGACGCAAACGTTGTAGGTGTCGCCGTTGCCCGACTGGCAGGCTCCGCCGTTGCTGCTGCAGGTGGAGGTGAAGGTGGTGTCCGCGGCGCACACCGAGTTGCTGCAGCCGCCCTTCCAGACCGAGAAGGTCAGGTTCCCCGGGTTGGGGTTGAGGCGGATGCGGAAGGTGCCGCTGCCGGGGTTGGGGCGGCTGTATGTAACCCGGTAGCAGTCCTCGTCGGTGCGCACTCCGGTGGCGTGGACAATAACCCCCGAGCGGGTGATGTTGGCAGTCGAGCTGCTGACCGTCCCCACATTGGTCCCCGAGCTGCAGCTGCCGGCGGCGTCGGAAGTGTCACCGCACTCACAGCCGTCAGACTGCGACCCGTTGATATTCCACCAGCCGGAGTCGCAGCTGTCGAGCCGGCAGTTGCCGCCGGGGCAGGATTCCGAGGCGTGCGGAATACTGCAGACGTTACCGCAGGAACCGCAGTTTGAAGTGGTTTCCAGGGAGGTCTCGCAGCCGTTGGGATCCTGGCCGTCGCAGTCGTCCCACCATGAATCGCAACTAACGATCTGACATACTCCGCTGGAAGTGCACGTCTCGGTGGCGTGGTCCAGACTGCAGACCTGACCGCAGCCGCCGCAGTTGTCCATGGTGACCAGCTCGAGCTCACAACCGTTGGCATCCACGCCGTCGCAGTTGCCCCAGGGGTTGTCGCAACTCCCGATGTGGCAGCTTCCGCCCGCGCAGGAAGCGGTGGCATGGCTGCGATCGCAGCCGACTCCGCAGGAGCCGCAGTCGGTCAGGGTCTCCAGAGACACTTCGCAGCCGTCGGCGTCCACGCCGTTGCAGTCGTCATAGAGGTTGTCGCACTGGTCTATGGAACAGACGCCGCCGGCGCAGACTTCGGAAGCGTGATCTCTCCGGCAGGCGTTGCCGCAGGCCCCGCAGTGATCCAGGTGGGTGTTCAGGTCCACGCAATCGGTACCGCAGCAGGTGTCCCCGCCGCTGCAGTCCGGCCCCAGGCCTCCGCAACGGCATTCCCCGTTCACGCATATCTCCCCGGGATCGCAGGGCATGTCCGTCCCTACGCAGACGCCCTGCACGCAGCGGTCATCAAGGGTGCAGGCGTCCTGATCGTTGCAGGCGTCTCCGGTCTCGCTCCACAGCATGCCTCCGGTGCCCGGATCCAGCACGCAGGTATAGGTGATCCCGTCGCAATCGTCGACGAGGCACTGGTTCGAGACGGTGCAGTCCACCGACGGACAGCAGCGTCCGCCGGCGCACTCCGCTGCGACACAGACGCCTTCCTCGCAGATCTCGTCGGGTGCGCATGCCTGGGTGGGGCAATCGGGTGGGTAGCAGTTGCCGGCCACGCAGGATTCGCCCGGGGGACATGCGACATCCACGCACAACCGGTCGACGCACTGGCCCTGATAGCATAGTTCATAGGGCCCGCAGGGTGTAGCGCAGTCCGCCGGATAGCAATTGAGATCCGAGCCGCAGATCTCCCCGGGGGGACATTCCAGATGGGCGCAGTCCGTCGGGAGGCACTCTCCCTCGATGCACACCTCGGCGTCACCGCACTGCAGGTCCTGGGAGCAGTCCGCAGTAAAGCATTCACCGTCAGCACACTTTTCCCCGGGGGGGCAGACCACCCCGACGCAGTTGCGCCGGATGCAGCGGCCCTGGTAGCAAACCTCGTGGGAGTCACATACCTGATCCCCGCACACCTCGGGAAAACACTCGCCCCGGGCGCAGCGCTCGCCGGCCGGACAGGTTACCCCCACACAGTCCACGTGTACGCAACTGTCCTGGTAACAGACCTCGCCGAAATCCGAGCACTCCCCGGTGGGGCAATCCAGGGGATAGCACCAGCCGTTGGCACAACCGAACCCCGCTTCGCACTCGACACCCACGCAGGCCCGCCGCTGGCACACACCGTTAATGCAAACTTCCCCTTCGCCGAAACAGCCTACATCGCTGCAATCCGAGGGGTAACAGAAACCGCCGGCACAGCTTTGCCCCTCGGGACAGGTAATTCCCGCGCAACTTCTCTCCACACACTCTTCGTCGATGCACACCTCTCCGTAGCCGGGACACTTCTTGGTCTGACAATCAATCGGATAGCACTGACCCATGGCGCAGCGCTGCCCCTCGGGACACTCCACTCCGATGCAACTGGCGTGCTGGCATTCCTCGTCGATGCACACCTCCCCCAGCCCCGGACAATTCCTCCACTCGCAGTCCGCGGGATAACACTTCCCACCGGCGCACTCCAGACCCTCCTCGCACTCCACCCGCAGGCAGGCCAGATCCACGCAGTGATCCCGGGCGCAGACGAATCCGGGGGGACAATCGTGGGTAGGACAGTCGTACGGCCGGCAGAAGCCCTCGATCAACACCCCATCGGGACAATCTCCGCTGATGGTCCCCCCGGAGCAAGTCAGCAGCAACAGACTCAAAAGGACCCATAAAACCGCAATAACGTGGTTCATCCCCAGATGCCTATGGCGCCACTGACCAGGTAAAGTTCAAGGTATAAGCCTGACACACGTTGTTCTGGCCGGCGGCCGCGTGTACGCAGACATAGAAGGTATGGGAGTTTCCGCTGGTGCAGGTGGCACCGGTGCTGCTGCACCGGGAGGTGAAGGATGTGTCGTCGTTTCCGCCGCAATCCTGGGTTCCACAGCCGTCGCGCCAGATGTCAAAGCCCAGATTGCCCGGATTGGAGTCGAACTCGATAGTCAGCAGGCCCGGGGCCGGCGCGGGATCTTCGAAGACCACGCTGTAACAATCCGAGTCCTCCCGGTATCCAGTCCGGTGCACGATGGTTCCGCTGCGGGTAACGGACGTGCTGGAACTATTGACCGTGCCGACGGCGACCGACGAGTTGCATGCACCGGCCGCATCGGAGGTGTCGCCACACTCACAGCCGGTGGAGGTCGAGCCGTCCACGTCCCACCACCCGGAATCACAGGATCCCATCAAGCAGGACCCGCTGTTGCACACACCGGTCGCATGGGGATAGTTGCAGGCATCCCCGCAGCCCGAGCAGTTCGAGGTAGTGCCCAACTGGGTCTCACAGCCGTCGCTGGGGCTGGAGTTGCAGTCGTCCCAACCGGAGTCGCAGGCGCCCATCTGACAAGCCCCGCCGACGCAACTGCCGCTGGCGTGCGCGTATGTACAGGAGTCGCCACAATCCGAGCAGTTCGAGGTAGTTCCCAACTGGGTTTCACAACCGTCTGCGGTGGTGCCGTTGCAATTGCCCCACCCGGAGTCGCAGGCGCCCATCTGACAAGTCCCGCTGCTGCAGCTTCCAGTGGCGTGGGCGAAAACGACGGTGCAATCGTCCCCGCAGCTACTGCAGTTCTGCGTGGTGCCCAGCTGGGTTTCGCAGCCGTTGGTCACGTTGCCGTCGCAGTCACCCCAACCCGGGTTGCAATCTTCGATCTGGCACACGCCAAAATCGCAGCTCATCTGAGCCCCGCCGCCGGTGCAGGGAACGCCGCAGCCGCCGCAGTCGGTGAGTGTCTCCAGGGAGGTCTCGCAACCGTCGGAGTCAACGCCGTTACAGTTGTCCCAGAACGTATTACAGGTATCGATATGGCAGGAATCACCGGAGCAAGAAGCCGTGGCATTGGCGCGTGAGCAGGAAGTGCCGCAGGATCCACAATCCTGGAGGGAGTCCAGGGAATTCTCGCAGCCGTTGGTATCGCTGCCGTCACAGTTGCCCCACCCGGAGTCGCAGGCACCCATCTGACATGCGCCGGAGCTGCAGCTGCCGGAGGCGTTGGGATAGGTGCAATCATCCCCGCACCCACCGCAGTTCTGCGCCGTGCCCAGCTGGGTCTCGCAGCCGTCGGAGTCGGAGAAGTTGCAGTCCGCCCACCCGGAATCGCAGGCACCCATCTCGCAGTTGCCGGCGTTGCAGATTCCTGCCGCGTGCGCGTAGGTGCAGTCATCACCGCAGTCGGAACAGTTTTGCACCGTCCCCATCTGGGTCTCACACCCGTCGGCGTCGGACGAATTGCAGTCGGCCCATCCGGAATCACAGGCGCCCATCTGACACACACCGGAGCTGCACAAACCCGTGGCGTTGGTGTAACTGCAAGCATCTCCGCAGGCCGAGCAGTCGGTCGGCGTACCCAGCTGGGTCTCACAGCCGTCGGTGGGGCTGGTGTTGCAGTCGGCCCAACCGGCGTCGCAAGCCCCCATTTCACACGCCCCGCCGTTGCATACTCCGGTGGCGTGATTGTAGGTGCAGTCGTCCCCGCAGGCCGAGCAGTCGGTCGGCGTGCCCAGCTGGGTCTCGCAGCCGTTGCCCCAGTCGCTGTCGCAGTTGTCCCAACCGGAATTGCAGGCGCAGTTGCCCGAGGTGCAATGGGCGTGATCGTTGCACATGTTGCCGCAGGCACCGCAGTTGTTGGCGTCGTTTTGCAGATCCACACAGGATGTCCCGCAACAGGTCTGCGCGGCGGTGCAATCCGGACCGGTGCCGCCGCAGCGGCAAGTCCCGCCGGTACACTGCTCGCCGCTGTCGCAGGGACTGCCGCAACTGCCGCAATTGCCGTTGTCGCTGTTCAGGTCGACACAGGACGTCCCGCAGCACGTGTCTCCGCCCGAGCAGTCCGGCCCGGTGCCGCCACAGCTACAACTGCCGCTTATGCACTGCTCGCCCAGGTCGCACGCCAAGCCGCAGCTTCCACAGTTGTTGACGTTGCTGCTCAGGTCCACGCAGGACGTACCGCAGCAAGTATCCCCGCCCGAGCAGTCCGGCCCGGTGCCGCCGCAGCGGCAACCGCCGTTGACGCACTGCTCGCCCGAATCGCAGGCGTTGTCGCAGGCGCCGCAATGGTTCGGATCCGTGTCGGTCACCACGCAGGAAGTACCGCAGCAGGTCTCGGTGCCCGAATCGCAGTCCGGCCCGGTGCCGCCGCAGCTGCAAACGCCGCTGATGCACTGCTCGCCCGAATCGCAGGTAACCGGCCCGCAGGGGTCGCCCTTGCAGAGGCCGTTCTCGCAACCGAAATCACAGAACTCGCGGTTCTCGGTATATTCGCATTGTCCCCCGACGCAATTGCCCATCGAGGGGAAATAAACCCGCGTGTCGGAATCGCAGAAGTTGTCAGGAGGGTCGTCGCAGATCATGTCGGCGCCCATACAGACGCCGTTGGAACATTCGTCCTGCAGCGTGCAGGGATCTTCATCGGAGCAGGTGTCGCCGGTCTCGCTCCATATGGGGGCGCCCTGGCTCTCGTTGAACAGGCAGGTCAGGGTCACCCCGTCGCACACCTCGGAGTCGCACTGGTTGTCGAGGGTGCACTCCACCGAGGGACAGCAGCGCCCGCCGGCGCATTCTACCGACACGCACACCCCGTTCTCGCAAACTTCTCCGGCTGCGCACGGCGACCCGCAGTCCGGGCTGTAGCAGTTACCCGCGGCGCACACCTGGCCGCCGGGGCAGGTAATGCCCACGCACATTCGATCCACGCAAACGCCGTCTACGCAGACCTCGTACTCGCCACAAGTCTGGCCGCTACAGTCCTCCGGGTAGCAGTTAAGATCAGCCCCGCATACCTCCCCGGGAGGACAATCGACATGAGCGCAGTCATCCGGAACGCAGAGGCCGCCCACGCAAACCTCTCCCTCCCCGCACCCGGTCGCGGCGCAATCCATGGGAAAACACTCGCCGTCCGCACATTTTTCGCCGGGGGGGCACACGACACCCACGCAGTTCTGCCGAATGCAACGATCCTGGTAGCAGACCTCGTCCTGCTCGCAGACCCTGGCGCCGCACAGTTCATCGAAGCACTCCCCCCGCGCGCAGCGTTGTCCGTCAGGGCAATCGACCCCCACGCAATCGGTGTGAACGCACTGACCCTCGTAGCAGACCTCGCCGTAATCCGAGCAATCGCGGTCGGGGCAATCCTCCGGGTAACACCACCCGTTGGCGCACTTGAAGCCTTCCTCGCAATCCACGTCGACACAGGAACGCCGCTGGCAAACGCCGTCAACGCACACTTCTCCCTCGCCAAAGCAACCCACATCGCTGCAGTCGGCGGGGTAGCAGAATCCGCCGGCGCAGCGCTGCCCCTCGGGGCAGGTAACCCCCACGCAGTTGCGCTCCACGCATTCCTCGTCGATGCAGACTTCCCCGTAGCCGGGGCACTGCTTGGTCTCGCAGTCTATTGGATAGCACTGCCCGGCCGCGCAGCGCTGGCCCTCCGGACAGGTCACATCCACGCAACTGGACGGCAGGCATTCCTCGTCGATGCAGACCTCCCCCACGCCCGGGCAGTTCCTCCACACGCAGTCCTCCGGGTAACACTCGCCACCGGCGCAGGAGGTTCCTTCCGGACAGTCCTTGTCCAGGCAGTCGATCTCCACGCAGGTCTCGTCCTGGCAGACGAACCCCTCGGGACAGTCGCGCACCAGGCAGTCGAAGGGCAGGCACTCGCCGCCTACGACAATCCCATCCTGGCATTGCTCGTCATGGATGGCGCCGGGGGTGCAGGTGAGCAGCATGCACCCCAAGCAGGCCGATAGCACTGCAAACCACAGTTTACCCATTGATTTCCTCATTGGACACATCTCCAACTGGAAGCCTGGCATTTTCCGGCTCCCATGTGCCCCTCTTGAAACACCCTATCCCCGTATATTCTAGCACAGGCAACGGCAAAAACGCCAGACGACGCCCGGCGACCAGATCATTGTTTTGACTCAGAAAATCAAACAGTTGACATTTGCCGCAGGCCTTTGGTATGGGGAGAATGTTGGCAAAAAGCAAAAATTCCGCCCACAGAGGGGGAATCATGAAGAAGTCGGTTCCCGTGTTCATGTTTGCAGCCGCTCTGATCCTGGCGAACGGATGTACACCAACAATCGAGAAATTATGGGAGTTTCCCATCAGTTCCCCGATTTACTCCACGCCCATGGTGTCGGACGAACTGATAGTATTCGGCTCCGAGAGCGGGACCTTGCACGCCGTAGGCAAAAACGGCCAGGCGCGCTGGCGCTACCAGGTGTCCAGTTCCAAGATTTACTCCCGGCCGGTCACCGACGGAAGGCTGATCTTCTTCGGGGCCACCAACCAGACCTTCTACGCCGTTGACATGAAGGGCCAGCTCAAGTGGAAATTCGTCACCGGGGAGCGGATCAAGTCCGATCCAGCTCTGTCGGAGAGCGCCGTATATATTTCCAGCTACGACGGGCATGTCTATGCCCTGCAAACCGCCACCGGGAAGAAACTCTGGCAATTTCCAGCCGCGGATAAGGCTCCCCAGCCGGAAGAGGGCAAGGAAGGCAAGAAAACCGGGGAGATCACCGAGCCGGCTCTGGATCCCAAACCCGGAGCGTTCTCTTATTCCGCCCCGGTCGTCAAGGACGGCGTGCTCTACGTGGGCAACTTGGACGGCTACCTCTACGCCATCCAGACGGCCGACGGCCAGTTGAAATGGCGCTTCAAGGCCGGCGGCGGGATTACCTCCAGCCCGGCAGTAGCGGGAGGTATGGTCTACTTCGGCTCGAAGGACGATCACGTTTATGCCGTCGACACCGCCACCGGCAAGAAGGTCGTGTGGAAGTTCAAGACGGGAGATGACGTTCTCAGTTCGCCAAAGATCATCGACTCCGTGCTGTTCATCGGCTCCAACGACAACAACTTCTACGCCCTGGACGCCAAGAGCGGAAAAGAAAAATGCCACTTCACCACCAAGGGTCCGGTAATCAGCTACCCAGCCTTCTTCCAGGACCTGGTTTTCTTCGGGGGCGGACAGGGGGACGGCAACATCTATGGGCTTAACCGCGCCACTTGCGAGTTGTTTTTCTCCCAGAAGACCGGCTACAAGATCGAAAGCGACCCGGTCTTTGACGGCGACCGGCTCTACGTAACCTCCGGCGATATGAAGCTGTACGCCTTCAAGATCAACAAGAAAAAGTAATAATTTCAGCACTCCCATTCTCCTGAATTGTGGTAGATTCTGGGACTTTTGTGCACAAGGTGGTTAAGTGTGCGCCAAATTCCCCTTTTTTATCCTTGACTTACGAGCAGCAACGCGGTTATATTGGCTGGCCGGCCAAGATAAAACTGAAAGGTGGTTTCGATGGAGCCGTTGACGAAGATCCTGTCGGTGGGATTGGAGGCGGGGCTTGAACAGAAAGATCTCGATAGGGCCATGGCCCGGATCTTCTCGTCGCTGCCCAAGAACTTTTCCGGCGAAAGCGAATCCGCCGCGCGATTGCTGTCCGGGCTGGAAAAAAACCTGGCCGACAATCCCATGCTGGTCGCCTGGGGCCTCAAAGTTGCGGCACACGCTTCCGATTCCGTCTGGCAGAAGTTTGTGGACAACTTTGTCATCGGAGTGGTCACCGAGAGGAAGACCGCGGTCGCCGCCGTCAAGAAAGACCTGGGATACCACCCGCCGGTGACCCTGGTGCTTAATCCCACCATGCGCTGCAACCTGCGCTGCAAGGGTTGCTACGCCTATAGCTTCAACAAGAAGTCCGACATGGACCGCGGGTTGCTATGCAAGGTGCTCACCGAAGCCCGGGAGCTGGGAGTCCAGTTCATCACCATCACCGGTGGGGAGCCGTTTTTGTACCCGGACATCGAGGGTATCTTCGGGCAGTTCTCCAACATGATCTTCATGGTGTACACCAACGCCCAGCACATCGACGCCGGCCGCGCCCGCCGCCTCTCGCAGCTGGGCAATGTGTGGCCGACCATCTCCGTGGAGGGCTACCAGAAAGAAACCGACGCCCGCCGGGGACCGGGAGTGTACGCCAAGCTGACCGGTGCCATGGAGCACCTGCGTGAAAACGGCGTGCTTTTCGGCATCAGCGCGGTGCCCACCCGGCATAACACCGAGTTGCTGGCCTCGGATGCGTTCCTCGACCACTACATGGAGAAGGGCGCCCTGTTCGGCTGGATGTTCACCTACATCCCGGTGGGCAAGGAGCCCGATCCCGGCCTGATGGCCACCCCGTCCCAGCGGGAGCTCCTGCGCCGCCAGAGCCTGCACTGGCGCCGCACCAAGCCTTTCTTCATGGCCGATTTCTGGAACGACGGCCCTCTGTGCGGCGGGTGCATGTCGGCCAACCGGTTCGCCTTCATCACCAGCGACGGCTGGGCCCAGCCCTGCACCTTCGTCCACTTCGCCACCCACAACGTCCGCGACCACTCCCTTAAAGAGATCTTCAAATCCGAGTTCTTCAAGGACATCCGCGGCCGCCAGCCCTACTGCTCGAACCTGCTGCGGCCCTGCAAGGTCATCGATCATCCCCACATCCTCAGAGAAGTGGTGAAGAAATGCGGGGCCCGGCCGGTATACCCGGGAGCCGAGAAGATCATCGAGAATCCCGCCGTCCGCGATCACCTGGATGCCTACAGCCGTCAGTGGAAGAAACTCGCCGACCGGGCCTGGGCATCAGCCGACTACCATTCCGGATACGGCGTCCAGGTGCCCTTCTACGGCCGGGTGAATCTCTACGAGATCTACGACTGGCGCCTCAAGGCCGAGGTTCCGCCGCCGGAGGAGACCGGCGGAGAGCAAAGGAAATCGCCGAGTGCCTGAAAACCGCATCCTGGTGGTATCCGACCTGCACCTCCACACCGGCTCGGACCCGGCGGTGGCGGAAGATCTTACCCGCCTGCTCGCCCAGAGCCCGGCGAACCTGCTGGTGATCAACGGCGAGATGTTCGACCTGGACCGGGTTGCCGGGGAAAAGCGCGGGGGGATCGGCCCCGGCAAAGCCGCGGCCCGGGTCGCCCGCATCCTGGACGAGTTCCCCGAAGTTACCGCCGGCCTGCGGAACTGGCTGGCCCGCGGCGGGCGGATCGTCTGGCTGCCGGGAAACCATGACGCCGAAATCTGCCTGCCGTCCGTACAGCAAGAGTTACGCCTCCGTCTGGATCCGGCCGGAGACCGGCTCCGCTTTGAAGACAACGCCTATACCGATGGCGGAATCCACATCGAGCACGGCCACCAGCACGACCCGGACAACCGCTTTCACCCGGCCACCGCCGCGGCGGTATCCAAGCAGAGGCTGTCCGCCCTGCCGCTGGGCTGCCTGACCACCCGGTTCCTGCTCTGCCGCATACCCGACTACCAGAACAACGCCGACAACCATAAAAACCCCCTGTCGGTCCTGATCCGGGTGCTCAAGAATCACCGCTGGGCCACACCCTGGATGGTGCTCCTGTACTTCATCGCCGGTGTGCGCACCGCATACCACGCGCTCCTGGCCCGCCGGCGCGAGGACGCGCCGCCGGAATCCAGCATGTCGGGGTCCTTGAAGATCATCCGGCGCATGTACCTTGATCGGGTGGCGCTGACCGCCACCCTGCTCACTTTGCTGGTGCTGGGATTCTCCCTGGGACCCAACTTGGCGATCCTGGGCGCCGGTCTGCCTTTCGCCGCCATCCTGCTGGTGCCGCCCTCCCGGAAACAGCGCTACCGCTTCCGCGACCGACTGGGCTGCCAGATGGCGGCCGGGGAGCGCATCCGCCGGGGGGCCCGAGTGGTGATCATGGGTCACACCCATCACTCCGAAGGCAAACTCGACCGCAAGGGCGTTTATCTGAACCCCGGCGCCTTCTCGGATTCCGCCCCCGCCGGGCGCCCCTACGCCGTAGTGGAAGGATTAACCGCCCGCCTTGACTATCTGCCCCAGGATCGGTAGAAAGCGCGCATGGGTCGCAAAAAAATGGGCGACACCCGTCGCCGGCAGATCCTCATGGGTCTGCTCAAGGCGGTGGGAGAGCACGGGTTGCAGCGCTGCAACATGACCGACGTGGCCGAGGCCGCGGGGGTCAGCCGGGGGATACTGCATTACTATTTCAAGAACAAGGACGATATGATCGGCACCCTGGTGGCTCATTTGAAGGAGAGCTACCTGCCGGACTTCCGCGATCAAACAATGCAGATCGAAGATCCCCAGGAGCAGTTGAACCAGTCCCTGTGGTACCCGGTGCAGACCTTCGGCCAGGCCGGAGCCGGCCTGGCCAAGGTATGGATAGAGTTCTGGGGCCTGGCCGCCCACCACCCCGAAGTGCACCAGTTCATCAATGACACCCAGCAGGCCCTGCGCTCCCACTTTCTCAAAATACTCAAGGCCGGAATAGAAAAGGGCGTTTTCAACCAGAAAATCAAACCCGAGAAGCTGGCCTCGGTAATCCTGGCCGCCCTGGAGGGAATGGTGCTCCAGTGGCACTTCAACCCCGATAGCTTCTCCTTCGTCGGCGAGATGAAGGCCCTCGAACTGCTGCTGGAAAACGCCCTGAAGCCCTGAAGCTACTTCCAGACCCCCTCGATGACCTCCCCGCACTTGGGACACTTGCCGTCCTCGAGCAGGTTGCGGCGGACGGCGAACCCGAAGCGCTCGATTACCACTTCGCCGCAACCGGGGCATTTGGTGTGCTCGCCGTCGTCCCCCCAGACATTGCCCGAGTAAACGAAGCGCAGGCCGGCCGCGTAGCCGATCTCGCGGGCGTTTTGTATGGTGGCCACCGGGGTCGGGGGGCTGTCGAGCAGCTGGTTGTCGGGATGGAAGCGGCTCAGGTGCCAGGGGATGGCCGGGTCCACCGACACCAGGAAACCGGCCAGCTCCTTCAGCTCGGCCGGGTCGTCGTTGTGGCCGGGAATCAGCAGGGTGGTCACTTCCACCCAGATGCCCAAACTGCGCATCAGCTTGATGGTGTCGAGGACCGGCTGCAGCTTGGCGCCGCAGATCTTGTGGTAGAACTCCCGCCGGAAGGCCTTGAGATCCACGTTGGCGGCCAGGAGGTTGTGGGCGATGTCCCGGACGGGCTGCTCCGACGTGTACCCGTTGGTGACCGAGACGCAGCGTACCCCCGCCTTTTCCGCCAGGTCGGCGATGTCCTGGGCCCATTCCATGAAGATAGTGGGCTCGGTGTAGGTGAAAGAAATGGTTTCGGCGCGGGCTTCGCGGGTGAGTTCGAGAATTGCCTCGGGGGGGGCGGGCTGGCCGGCCAGGTCCCTGTGGCGCCGGGGGTACTGGCTGATGTCGTGGTTCTGGCAGTGGGCGCATTTCAGGTTGCAGCCCACCGTGGCCACGCTCAAGGACACCGAGCCGGGCAGGACGTGGAACAGGGGCTTCTTCTCGATGGGGTCGCTGTGGATGGCGATGGCCTTGGCGTAGTTTAACGCCCGAAGCACTCCGTCCTGGTTCTCGCGGACCCCGCAGATGCCCCGCTCGCCCGGTTTTATCGGGCAGTTATGGGGGCACAAATGGCAGCGGACCCCTTCCTCGGTCTTTTCGTAGTAACGGGCTTCGTACATAAACGCAGATTACACCCCCTTGTCCGGCGCGGCAAGGCGTGGTAGGTTCCCCATCTGCTTTTTGGAGGGCAGGCGCCATGACCAAGGTAAATAAGGAACAAATGGACCGGACCGCCGAACGCTGCCGCGAGCGCGATATCATCATCCCCACCTTCGCCCAGAACAAGGATCCCTCTAAGATCCCGGCGAAAATCCAGGAGGAGCTGAAGGACATCGGCCTGTGGGACGTCCACCCCCGCAATCTCTTCAGGATAACCTGGAAGAACGACCCCGAAACCGGCACCTTCCACGGGGTCAACTACATGGAGATCCCCCGGGAGCTCACCGGGGTGAAGCCGCGCATCTTCGGCCTGATCGGCAAGTACTTTCCCACCGGCTCGCACAAGGTCGGGGCCACCTTCGGCTGCCTGGCCCCGAGGCTGGTGACCGGCACCTTCGACCCCACCTCCCAGAAGGCGGTGTGGCCCTCGACGGGCAACTACTGCCGCGGCGGGGCCTACAACGCCACCCTGCTGGCCTGCGAGTCGGTGGCCATCCTGCCCGAGGAGATGAGCCGCGAGCGATTCGAGTGGCTCAAGTCCATCGGCTCGGAGGTCATCGCCACCCCCGGCTGCGAGTCCAACGTCAAGGAGATCTACGACAAGTGCTGGGAGCTGCGGCAGCAGCGCGACGACGTGGTGGTGCTCAACCAGTTCGACGAGTTCGGAAACGGCATGTGGCACTACGAGGTCACCTCCGCGGCCATCCACGAAGTGCTCTCCGACGTGATGGGCTCTTCCGACCGCTTCGTCGGCTTCGTCTCCGCCACCGGCTCGGCCGGCACCATAGCAACCGGCGACCGCCTGAAGGAACTCTACCCCCAGAGCAAGCTGATCGCCTCCGAGGCCCTGCAGTGCCCCACCCTGCTGCGCTGCGGCTTCGGCGGCCACCGCATCGAGGGCATCGGCGACAAGCACGTCCCCTGGATCCACAACGTGCGCAACACCGACATGATCGTCGCCGTCGACGACGACGACCCCATGGCCCTAATCAGCCTCTTCAACGAGCCCGCCGGCCGCGAATTCTTGAAGAAACAGGGCGTCGGCGATGATGTCACCTCGAAGCTGGACCTTTTGGGCATCTCCAGCATCTCCAACCTGCTGACCTGCATCAAGGCCGCCAAATGGTTCGAGCTCGACGAACACGACGTCCTGTTCACCGTCTTCACCGACTCCATGGAACTTTACGACTCCCGCCTGGAGGAAGCCCGCCAGGGCCGGGACGAGTACACCGACCGGAAGGCCGAGCTGGACTTCAATGTGAGCCTCTTGGGCCAGAAGATCGACCACATGGAGGAGCTGGACCACTGGGCCCGCAGGAGGATCCATAACTTGAAATACTTCACCTGGATAGAGCAGCAGGCCAAGGAGATCCCCGAGCTCAACGCCCAGTGGTTCGAGTACAAGACCTACTGGCCCCAACACTTCCGCATGGCCGCCGAGTACGACCGGCTGATCGAATCCTTCAACCAGAAAGTCGGACTTATCAACAAGTACCTGCGGTGATCATTCTTTCCGATCCTGTCAGGTATTGACGATTTCCCGCGGATCGACAGAAAAGAACTCCTCTAGATCCATCCCCCCCGGGCCCACTACCAACATGCGCGCTTTCGGATGCAGGCGCGTAAACACAGACATACCCCGTTTGCGACCGGGGCGACCGCTTTTCACCTCGATGGCCCAGATGTCGGCGCCGGCGCGGACGACGTAGTCTACCTCGTCGTTTTTTTGCCGCCAGTACATCACCTCGCAGGACAGCCCCTGCAGGTGGTTGAGCAGATGCGCACCTGCGGCGTTTTCGACCAGCCGGCCCCAGAAGGCCGGGTCGCTGCGGCACTCCTCGAAAGAACGGACATGCAGAGCATTTACCAGGGCATTGTTCCACAACACCAGCTTGGGGCTGGAAGACCGGCTCCGGGCCTGCCCGGGTGAGTAGCGTTCCAGCCCGCTCACCAGAAATGCGGTTTCGAGCAGCCGCAGGTAGTGAGCCAGCGTGGTGGTGTTTCCGGCGTCCTGGAGTTGCCCGAGCATTTTATTGTACGAGAGGATCTGCGCCGGGAACCTGGCCGACAGAAGGAACAGGTTTCGCAGGAGCGCCGGCTTGTTTATAGTGTGCATGGCCAGCACGTCCCGGGCCAGAACGGTTTCGACCAGTGAATCCGTAATGTAGGAACGCCAATCAGCCTCCTCCCCAGTCAAGGGAACCGGGCCCGGGTACCCGCCGAAGAACAGCCATCGCTCCAGGTCCCAGCCGAAGGCCTGGCGGCACTCTCCGAAGGACCAATGCGGACAGCGGTGCAGGAAAAACCTCCCCGCCAGGCTCTCGCTAGTGCCCCGGGAAAGCAGCAAGGAAGACGATCCTAGAAGCAGAACCCGCAGCGGCAGGTTCTTGGCGCGATCCTCGTCCCATAGGGCCTTGACCGACTCTCCCCAGCCAGACACTTTCTGCACCTCATCCAGGACCAGCAGGACGGGCCGGTCCGACACCTCCCGGCGGGCCGCGGTCCAGTGAGTATGTATCCATTCCGGCCCGGGCGGCAGAGGCAAATCGGCCGCCGCGTACCTCGACGGCCCTCTCCACCTCCCGATAACCGCACGCGCCGCCGTGGTCTTCCCCACCTGGCGCGGCCCCACCAGGATCTGAATGAGCGCAGGCTCCCGCTCAAGCCTCCGCACCACCCGGCCTACCGCCGCCCGCTCGAATCCTGTCTTGGTCTTTTTACTCATTCAACGAGTAAATATACTCACTGAGTGAGTAAATTGTCAATATTTCACATTAGTCTCTATATTTCAATTTCTTATATACAACCCTGTCCCCGACTTTCATTCGTATCTATGAAGCCCTCCCGCTCCTGTGCCCCCGCTGCGGGAGCCCGATGAAGATAATAGCCTTCATCACCGATCCCGCATCCCTTTCGAGAATTCTCACCATTGCGAACCAGGTGCCGCAAAAACCGCGGCACCCACCTGGGAGTGCCCACAAAACCCCCGTCACCCCACCCCGCACGCGCACCCCCGCAACAGGACTTCGAGTTCATAGATCCGGAGCCGACCTGGCCGTGACCAGCAGTCTCGCCGGCTGATCTTGAGCGTCGCTCCCGGGTGAGTCCCGCATGCGGGACTCACCCGGAGAACATAGGTGGTGTGTCCGGATCAGTGCAGAAACGACCGGGATCGACGATCGGCAGCCTTAATAAAAACGAACGCCTGTGGTAACATGCCACATTGGAATTCAGAGATCGTGAGCGTATCCGGAGAAAGGGCTTTTGAAATTCCTATCCGTCCGCGGCGCCGACTCGGAAGCGAACCAAAGAGGCATGGCGATCCGGCAACCGGGAGGTCTTCCAGATCTACCCGTTCGTGGCCGGTTGATTCCCACGACGCCAACAACCAACGACCAGGACCCGAACCATGGACTACATGATAGCGAAGATCGATCCCAAGAAGGGGGACTGCCGGCTTGGAGCCTTGAAGAAGGTACCCAACGTCCACCAGCTTCACTTCGGGTACTCGCGCGCGGCTGATTTTCCGCCGGATGCCGAATTCCACATGGACGAGGATTTCCCGAAGGCCCTCACGTTGACCGATGTCCTGGACAACGACACGCAGTTGCTTGTCGTCTCTGCCAAGCTGTGCAAGTCGCTCGAGGCCATCCCGGGGGCTCTGTTCCAGAACGAGATCTATCCGGTGAAAATCATCAATCACAAGGGCCGTGAGGAGAAGACGCCCTACAGGATCCTCCATCAGGTCAACCACCCGCGCTGTCTCGACGAGAACAAGAGCGTCGGCACGCGCTTTGACGAGGAGCACTTCCAGTTCATGAGCAGGATGGTCCTCGACGAGACCCGCATCGACCCCAAGCTGATGCTGTTTCGCGTGGCGCAGTTCCCCAATGTACCCATCGTGCGGCGGGAGTTGGCGGCCAAGCTCAAGGCGGAGCGGCCGGCTGGCGTCTCCTTCCATGAGATCGAGGGATACCGCTTCCTCTAGGGACGCCCATGGCCTCCGATCCCTTCACCCCCGAGAGCCTGCTTACCGGGAATCATTGGGGGACGGAGGTTGGCTAGTTCATTGATTGGTCAGGAGATTGTCGATCGTGCGGTGTTTCGAGTGTCGGACTGAAGATATACCGTCCCTCGTTTTCCACCCCCCGCTCGCGAACCCCCGCAACACTTCGCGGTATTGAACACCTGCGGCAGACTCGGCTAGAATCGGGATGATGGAAAGGACAGCCACGGTATTTGCGCTGGTTGCGATGGTTGCGCTGCTCTGTGCGGCTTGCGGCTCTTCGGGATCGGTCGACGATCGTTGCGGCGCTTGTGACGACGGACTCTTCTGCAACGGGACAGAGCAGTGCCGGGACGGCACGTGTGTGGCGGGAGAAGCGCCCGCATTGGACGACGGGGTGGATTGCACCGTCGACAGTTGCGACGAAGCGCACGATCGCATCCTCCACGAGGAGGATCATTCTGCCTGTGACGACGGCCTGTTCTGCAACGGGGCTGAGACCTGCAACAAGGACGCCGGCTGCATCTCCCCGGGCAACCCCTGCACGGCGCAACAGACCTGCAGTGAAGAGGAGGACCGGTGCGAAGACCTGCCGGTGGACTGCACGGAGGACGGGGATTGCGACGACGGGTTGTTCTGCACCGGTGTGGAAACCTGCTCGCGGACCGAGGGATGCCTCTCCTCCGGCAGCCCCTGCACCAGTGAACAAACCTGCAACGAAGTCACCGACGAATGCGAATCCAGCAGCGAACTCTTGCCGCTCGACGACTGCGACTTCACTACCGAGACCGGCATGGTCGATACGCCGAGCTTGCCCGAACCCGGCTACCTCTCTCCCTTCATCGATCCCGACTTCGGCAGCCAGGTGATGCGCATCACGGGGGATCCGGGAACACCCATCGGCACCACCGGCGAGAACTGGGCCGACATGGCGCGGCATGGCTATTCCAAACGCCAGCCCTGGAACGTGGACCAGAGCCTGATCTACATCAGCGACGCCAGCCCGTCCTCCGGCGTATTCCTGGACGGCGACACCTTCGAACCCCTCTTCCTGGCCTCCGCCCCCGCCAGCATGACCGAGAGTCGCTGGCACCCTTCGAGAGCCAGCATCCGGATCTATGTCCACGACAACACCATCGGCGAGTGGGACGTGCTCGCCGACACGGTGACCCCCATCGCCTCCTTCCCCGGGTACAGCGATTTCTACCTCGGCCCCTGGGAGGGCAACCTCTCCCTGGACGGCACCCGGTTGGCGGTCTTCGCCATCGACTCCGATGGCGCGCAGGTCGCCTTTGGTTACGACCTTGACAGCGAAACCAAGGGCCCCGACATCTCGCTGGCCGGAGTGTCCGTCGACTGGGTGAGCATCTCGCCCCTGGGCGGCCGGATCGTCGTCAACGGCTGGAACGACAACACCCAGGTCTACACATGGGACGGGGCGGAGGTCGGATCGCGCTGGTCGGAATACGGCAGACCGAGCCACTACGATCTGACCATCGACGAAAACGGCGACGAGGTCGCGGTTGGCGTCTCCAAGTCGGATCCGGATGACGGCCGGGTCATCAAGCGCAGGTTGTCGGACGGTACGGTCACGGTCCTGACGTCCGGCGGCTACGCCTCCCACAGTTCCACCCGCAACCTGGCCAGGCCGGGCTGGATCTACGTGACCTACAACCACCTGGGCCCCTCCTGGCCGCCGTACCATGATGAACTCATCGCCGTGCCACTGAACGGAAGCGGCGCGGTCCAGCGGCTGGCCAAACTGCACAACGAGGTGATCGACTACAAGGGCGAATCCCAGGGAGTACCTAGCCCCGACGGCCGGCAGGTCATCTTCGCCGGCAACTGGAACAGCGGCTCTTCCCGCCCCATCCGCGCTTACGTGATCGACACGGCCCCGCTGTGCATTCCCTGAACAGCACCCGCATCACCCGGAGGTTGCGACGAGAACATGAAAGATTCGGAAGACCCCAGATGGACATCGCAGACATGTTTGGGGTCAAGCCGGCTGCGGTTAGCAAGATGATGAGAGACATCCGAACGAAAATCACCGCCACCACCTATGCTGACGCAATTGAAAGTGTCGTTGGAAGGATACGAAAGAGGTTGATAGAAATTCTCGAATCAAGGCAAAATGATCCCGGGGCCCAAAGAGATCCCAAAGAAGCGCAATCAATGTTGTTGCAGAGATTGAGGGAGGTAGAGGTAAGATTGTTCGGGCGCAGAGTATTCGGGAGCGAGGATGGAACGGAAAAAAGTTAAAAAGTTGAAACCGTCCCCCTTCCCCATTCTTTTTCCCATTCTTCTCGTCCTTGCCGTGTTCGGGCTCGGGTCTTGTGGTAACGGGGCGAGCGGAGAATGCGTGCCGGACTGTACCGGACGCTGCTGCGGATCGGACGGGTGCGGGGGAACCTGTCCGGACACTTGCGCCGATACCCAGCAAACTTGCGATGAAAATTCCTGTACCTGTGCCGGTGCCTGCACGCCGATGACCTGCTCGGACCTGGGAAAGGAATGTGGCGCCTGGCCGGACGGCTGCGCTGGCCTGGCAGACTGCGGCTCCTGCCCCGATCCGCAGACCTGTGACGAGCACGGTTCATGCCAGGAACCGCATTGCGTGCCGGACTGCGCCGGACGCTGCTGCGGACCGGACGGGTGCGGGGGAACCTGTCAGGACAACTGCGCCGATCCATACGGGTTCTGCGATGTGAACACTTGCACGTGCGCCAGCGTGTGCGACTATCAGTTCACTCCCACCACCCCGTTCCGCAGGCTCGACACCCGGAGCGAGGAGAAGCTCCAGGCCGGCACCGTGCATTCCTTCGAGGTGGCCGGACGGGATGGCATCCCGGCCGACGCCCAGGCCGTGGCCGTGAGGTTGACGGTGGTCGCCCCGGAAGCGGCCGGTTTCATCACGGCCTATGACGCCGGCGCCGGTACTCCCGAAACGTCGGTCCTCAACTACGCCGAGGCCCAGGCCACCGGGAACACCTTCCTGGTCAAGGTGGGATCCCAGAGGAGGATAGCGGTCTTTGCCAGCGCGGCCACGCACCTCATCATCGATGTGTTCGGTTATACCGTCGGGCCCGAGGCGTTTCATGCCCTGACGCCCCGACGCCTGGTGGACACCCGGGATGGCGCCAAGCCGGCCGCCGACTCCACCACCTGCGTGACCGTCGCCGGGGTGAACGGGGTTTCGGCGGACGCCAAGGCGGTGGCCGTGGTGGTGACCGCGGTTGCTTCCGAATCTGACGGGTCCATGGTGGTGTTCGCCGGCGGCGAGGCGGTTCCCCCGACCCGCTCCCTCAGCTTCAATACGAGCCGGGTTGCCGCCAATGGGTCCATCGTACCGGTCGGGGCCGATCGGAAGATCTGTGTCCACACGACGGCCCGGTCACATTTCATCGTGGACGTCAACGGCTTCTTCGAGTCGAACGCAGCCTTGGTGGGTGTGACGCCCTACCGCAAGCTGGAGGAGACCCAGGGTTCGGGCACCACGAGCTGCCATCGGCTGGCCGGGGTGGACGGCATTCCAGCGGATGCCCAGGCCGTCGCCTTCAACCTGACCGCCGTCGCACCCGCGGAGCCGGGGTACGTCACCGTGTATCCCAAAGGCACCCAGCGGCCCGTGAGTTCGAACCTGAACTATGCCCCGGGGGTGAGCACCACCAATGGCGTGATTTCAAAGATCGGCGACGATGGCGAGGTCTGCTTCTATGTGCATGGCACCTCCCGGCTCCTGGTGGATGTGGTGGGCTACTGGCCCGGGATGGATTCATGTTGTGCGGGAAAAGCGTGTGAGAGCCCGCCCTTCATCGGCTGCAGCGGGATGACCGACCTGATCACCTATGCCTCGTCGGGGAGCTGTTCCCGGGGGACGTGCGACTATGGGCACACGGTCACATCCTGCGATTACCTCTGCCAGCAGGACGCCTGCATTGCCGAACCGAGCTTTCCCTACCACGACCGGACCGAGTGGCAGGACCCGGCCTACCCGGTGACGAGCAGCTCCTGGATGGACATCAACGCCCTGGAGTACATCACCCTTCACTACATCGGCGCCGACGGGGTCGATCTCTCGGACATTCCGCAGTTTCTGAGGAACGCCCAGCTGGACTACGTCATCAACCGGGGCTACTCCCTGGGATACAACAGCGCGGTGAGCACCGATGGCGACGAATGGGAGATCCGCGGGTTCGACTATCGGTGTGCCGCCAATGGGTCGCAGGCCACCAACATTCCGTCCTACGCCATCCTGCTCATGTTGCCCAACACCTGGTCCGTTCCGCCCGCCGACCAGATCGACGGTGTCCGCCAGGTGGTGGCCAAGATCCGCGCGACCGCCGCGGCCGCCGGGAACGGCGACTTTCTGGAAATCAATGGACACCGGGATCTGAAGGCGACGGCCTGTCCGGGCGATGTGATCTACAACATGATCCAGGACGGCACGTTCGAACCCTAGGCCAACACGAGAAGAGGTGGGCCATGAAGTCTGGAGGACGACGCGCCCGATGGCAGATCGGCGCCGGGCTGCATTTCGTGGCTTTCGCCGCGCTGGCTTCGCGCTGGTGAGGGCTTTACGCGGCTGCAATCTAAAAAGGACCGGGTGCAGCTGCAGGTCTACGACCTCCTGGAGGTCATGGGCTACGTGGAGGAATTGCGCAAGGAAGACTACGCAATCAAGACTTTTTGCGAATACCTGGAGTCATACTGGCGCCTCTCGCGCAGCACCGGCGGAATCCAGGAACTGTGCGCATTCGAATAGTCAACCGGCCCCTGATTTTCCCCAGCGCAAGAAAAACGAGAAGAAGCAGCGTCACGGGCAAGGATGCACCGCCCGGAGAGCCACCCGGTGAGCCGCCAGAACGATAAAAAACATCGCAGCCGCAACCTCCCTCGATCCCGCCACCGCCTTCATCGCCGGCGGTGTCAGCACCGGCGTCAGTGGTGCCAGCGTCGGTACCGGCATCCGTGCCGGCATCCGGCAGAGGGTCGCCGCCGGCGTCGGGTGCCGGATCGCCACCGGCGTCACCGCCGGCATCCTGCCCGCCATCGATTCCGGCGTCGGTTCCGCCGTCAGGCTCGACGCCCGGATTCAGGACGACGTAGTCGCCGTCGGCCCACCAGTCGACCGGTCCGCCGTTGAGGGTGACGTCGGTGACTCCCGGGGCCAGGATGCGGACGGTGGCGCCCTGGATGTTTCCCTGGACCTGGAGGAGATCTCCGGCCCGATCGGATCTCATCGTTGCCAGCCTGACGGTGCTTTCCAAAACCGGCCGCTGATCGTCGGAAAACCGGAGCGCCTCGGCCACCGCCAGCACCAGAGGCGAGCCGGCGGGGCCGTGTCGGGCGTAGCACAGCAGGCCGTCACACGACCACCCACCGGCGGTGCGGGTGTCGCCGGAGGGTCCGGCTCCCACCAGCAGGAGGTAGTCGTTCCAGTCGGCGGTTTGCAGGCGGAAGGCGAAGGCCTGATCTTCCGAAGCGGCGTTCACGCTCAGCGGATCGAAACTGGTGATGTTTCGCTGGGGGCCGTGGGGCTCCAGCAGCGATACGAAGGTGGTCGTCTCGGCCCGGCGGCGGGCCATGGCAAAGGGCACCGGCACCTGGAGATCCGGGCCCAGGCCTGCTCCCACCACCAGGGTGGTCCCGGCCGCGGGCGCCATCTGCCAGGTGAGCGCCTGGTAGGGGACGTCGAAATCGGCCACCAGCACCTCACCGGCGGTTGGATAGATCAAAGTGATGTTGTCGACGAATACGTCGCCTACGGCCGGACCGCCGGCGGTGCTTTGAATGTCGATCACCACCGCCTTGACCGGGGTGTCCACCACGCCGTCATCGTTGCCCATGTAGTGATTCCAGCCGGCAATATCCCCGGCGGTGATTGTGCGCCAGCCACTGAAATCCAAAGGCCCGACGGCGAAAACAAATCTCTCGTCGGTGGCGTCCATGATTCTAAAGCGCAGATCGTGGCCGCTGCCGTCGCCGTAGACGTCCATGCGCAAATCTTCGGGCACTTCGTCGACCGCCGGGGGCGACTCGGTGGTGAAAAGTATGTAGCCTTGCGCGGCGGAGAAGTCGTAGTGCAGCCGGCCAGAGCCGCTGCCCGAAGAGGCCTGCTGGCGCGAGAGGGTGAAGCCGGCGCCGATGGCCGGGTCGCTGGGCCAGAAACTGCCGTACTCCGGCTCTTGCCCGCCCTCCATGTCGAAGGTGACCTCGAAGCCGCCGTCCGCCGACGCCGACTGGCAATTGGTCAGGTGCTGGTAACCTTCGCTGGAGGGGAAGGCGTTGTATGCACTCAGAGACAGGTTCGTAGTCGCATCGCCGGCGTTGTGGTAGGCCAGGTCGATCTGGTGGCTTTGCCCGTCCTGGGCCTCCACCTGAAAGACGTCCAGGGCGTAGTCGGGCGTGATCGCCATGGTCCTAGTCAAGCCGGCCGTGCCCGGGTAAACCGGGCCGGCATCGGTGCTTGCGAAGCCGACGTCCGGCAGCAGTACCGACCGGATCAGGGTTCCGGTGGCTTCGGCCTGGGTGGTTTCGTCGACCACCACGGTGTTGTGGGCCACGGTCACCTTGTCCCAGGTGTCATGGGTCGGCGCCGCGTAGGACTGGGTGCCCGGGTCCAGGCCCATAACTTCACCATGGGCGAAGGAGACGAAGCCCAGCTTGTCGAAGTGCCCGTGCCACCCGCCGTGGGGGCCGTAGTCCAGGGCCAGGTAGTGGGCGTTCTCCCCGGCTCCCGCCCGGAAGACCACGTAACCGGCATCGGGGAACACCAGGCTGCCCAGGGCCAGGTCGCGGGTCGCCGGTACCTGCTCCAGGCCCCAGAAGAGCGCCTCCCGTCCGCGGGTCGCGCCGCCCAGGGGAGCGGCCAGCTCGTCTTCGAGGTAGCGGGCGTAGGCCACCTCGTACATACCGCGCTTTGAAATCAGGTCCTGGCGCCCGCTGTCGTTGAAGGGCGGCAGGGTCAGGTCGGGCATCGAAAACCGCGGAGCGCAGGCGAACATGTCGTGCAACGGCTGGCTGGAAAATATATCCAGCCCGGCCTTCTCCGCCATCAGGGCGGTTTGCATCAGCGGGTCCAGGGCGTAAAAATGGTACCCCCAGGAGCCCTCGTACCAGAACCCGTCGGCCGAAACGCTGTTGTCCATCTGGAAGACGAACCCGCTGGGACCGTACAAGGCAACCTGGGAAAGGCGCGGGTCGGCGAGAGCGAAGCCGACCGAGGCGATGGCTCCGTTGTGCCAGCTTTGCCAGTTGCTCATGCCCGCATCGTTCCGCTGGATTACCCCCACCGCCGCGCGCAGCAGGTCGTTTTCGATGTGCAGGCGATCCGAGTCGCTCAGGGCCGGGCTGTCGGCTATCAGGTCATACCCCCAGGCCAGGGGGATCAACCAGCCGGATTCGTCCAGGGTCTGGGCGCCGGCCCGGGCGCCGGAGCTCCCCGACCCGCCGTTGACGTCGTGAATCGGGTAGGACAAGTAGACGTCGGCGTAGGCCAGCAGGATCTCGGCGGCCTGGTCGGCGTAGGCCTGGTCGCCGGTCAGCCGGTAGGCCAGGCCCAGGTCCCGGGCGGCGCGCGCGGAGTCGCTGTGGCGCCAGGCGTAGATCACCTGGTCGTACGGCCAGCCGGTGAAGTTCTGGCCGCAGACCGGGCAGACGTTCTGGCCGGGGCCCCCGTAGGAAAGGGAAACCCCGTGGATCGGGCAGACGTACCACAAGGTCCACTGCCCGCCCTCGGGCGGCAGCTCCCAGCTGGACAGCCCGTACTTGCTGTTATGGCTCTCGGGCCAGTTGTCGGCCCGCGAGACGATCGAGGCCACCACCGCCTCGGCCCACGGGTGGCTCGCCGCCCAGGCCTGCATGCGGGTGAAGTCCGCCGCGTCCAGCAGCAGGCGGGGGCTCTGATTCTCCGGCAAGGGCACGGTGGCGGACAGTTCCAGGCTGTCGCGCTCCCGGCCGCCGACCTGGACCCCGAAGCGGGCGATGTCGGTCTGCAACCACCGATCCGGCAGGATGCTCGCCGCCGGAAGCAGCAGGCTCACGGTCACATCGGCCGCCTGGTGCGGATCCAGGTCCAGGTGCTGGGGCACTACCGAGGCCTGCCAGTCGGACCCCGGCGGCAGCTCGACGGCCAGGTCGGCGGAAAGCTGGCCCCCGGCTTTTTCGGAGAGCGACACCGTGTAGGTGTACAGGTAGTCGCCCGAGCTGTAGCCGTATTCAACCTGTACATCGTCCACCAGCGACGATGTCAAACGCATGTCGTCGAGGTTCAACCGGGTGTCGGCCAGCGCCTCGTGGCTCCAGCCGTCGGCGGAAAGCTGCACCCGGTTCAGTTCGTGCCATCCGACCGGCTGCCGGGAAACGATGAAATCCTCCAGCGGAATCCAGAAGTGCCGCCAGCCGGTCCAGTCTACGTGCAGCCGGTACCGGTAGTAGTCCCAGCCGTCGGAGCCGTCGTTCTCTGAATCGAAGATCAGCTCGATCAGCGCGTCGTTGGCCACGTCCGAATGTATCCACACGCTGAGCGTGTCCTCCGAGCTGGCGTCCAGCGGCGCGGAGAAATTCTTCGAAATGCCGGTCTGGTTGAGATGATCGTCCCAGAGCCCCGAAGAGGATCCCTCCACCGCCAACCCGGCGTCGAGATCCAGGCCGGACCAGTCGGACACGTCCTCGAAATCATCGATAAGTATATCGGCTCGGGCGCACAGGGCCGGAACCAGGCAAACGATCACAATACATGTTCTCAGCATATGGGCAGTTTACGCCATCACCCGAAACTGGTAAAGCCACCCCAAACTCCCGCGCATGTAGTACAATAGGAACATCATGCCCCGGGTCTTACTGCTCATCTGGCTGCCGTTGTGCCTGTGCCTGCACCCCGCTTG
>Ga0272442_10001976_pt1 | contig 30279 bp, 29 predicted proteins | sample SSMForm2O_FD_200262 | JGI IMG/M metagenome (GOLD analysis project Ga0272442, IMG submission 200262) | Marine sediment archaeal communities from Little Sippewissett salt marsh, Falmouth, MA, United States - SSM-Form-2O | ecosystem: Environmental > Aquatic > Marine > Wetlands > Sediment ...
GTACAGAGCAAAGAAGAAGGAGAGGATATTATTCTCGTAATAACGAGGGATTAACCACCCCGCGTGTTGTTACCCAAAACCACGACCCATGGGCTTTATAAAAAATATATTTGCAAAAAAGGGCCCTCCTGACGCCAAGGCATGTGAAAGCGAACGGGCCCTGCTCATCTATAACAGTGTCAATGACGTCATTCAGGCCGAGTCTCTTGTTAAAAAATCAGGCTTTTCAGATGTGCGGGTGGTCGCGCCGCCCCCCGACCACCGGACCGGGTGCGACCTGTCCCTTGAAATTCCCCTTATTGAGCAAATTGGGATATTGCATGTTCTTCACACACAGGGCCTCGATCCTGAAAACGTTGTGCCCATTGACGGGCTGTCAATAAAACCGACTGAACTATGCAGCGTAAAAGAATTTGACCGTCACATCATGATCAGGGCCGCCAATATGAAGCTGACGTTCGACAAAGCGTCCCGGGAAATCGTCAACATCTCCGGTGGGGGCTGTTCCGATGTGCCGTTTCTGGCCCACAACATGATCAGCAAAACGCTATCTGATGCGCCGTCCCCCCGGGAAGCCGGATACACGCTCTGCGCGTACACACTGGCAATTGCGTTTGAAGAGGCCCGAAAGCGTTACCAATGAATACCCGTATGCTTCTTGCAGGCACCATTCCCAGCGAAGATATATCACTGATAACCGGTCAGGCGGTTTTAAACGCAGAGCATATCAGCATCGGCGCAGCGTCCTTTCCCCAGAACCGGGGAACAGCGGCAATGATCGCCGCCGCGTGTTCCGTAGCGACCTTCTTTAACGAACCCCCGCCCTTCTGCGTGATCGGCGGCGACATAGGCAAGCGCACCGGCAGCCGGTTGGTCTACCGCTGGCTGATAAAAAACCTTCCGAAAGGGGACGCTGCCGTTTGCGCGTTCCATTATATCGTACCCGACATAGGGCTGCACAACCAGGTTCTCACGGCACTGCGAAAGTCCTCTGCGCGACCCTGTGTCATTGCGGATGCCGGGTTCATGTACGCGGCAAAGGCAAGCGGCCAGGCGCCGTTTTATGACCTGTTTATTCCCGACCTGGGAGAGCTTGCTTTTCTGGCCGACGACAAGGCAACACATCCCGCCTACACCCGGGGGTTTCTCACCCGCCTGGAAAACGATCCCCGGGCTCTTATCAGCCGGGCCTATGAAAGCGGCAATGCCGCTCAGAACATGTGTGTGAAGGGAGGGACCGATTTTATCTGCTCACGAGGTGGAATAGTTGAAACAATAGACACCCCGTCAATAGAGGAGCTGGAGCCCATCGGCGGGACCGGCGACACCATAACCGGCATGGTTGCCGGCCTCACGGCCCACGGCTTTTCCGTCACCGAAGCGTGCACCGTTGCCTGCAAGGCAAACAGGCTTGCCGGCAAGCTGGCAGCCCCGACCCCCGCCACACAGATCGGCAAGATCATCGAAAAAATCCCCGAAGCGCTTGAAACAATACTGGAAAAAGGATCCGAGGATTCCAGGGGCCGAGGATTCGAGTAATTTTATAAGCATGCAATACACAACATCATTGCAAGCCGAAGGTGAAATAATCTCACAGCATAACGAAACACATGCCGTAAAATCCTATTGTTTGTCCTGCTTTGCCGACGTGTCGTTATTTTTGTCCGGTTTGTGCGGTGTTGTCTGGTCTATGGCCTTTGCCGTCAACAGCTTTGCAAGCCCCACGACAACAAACCCCACAAGCAGCCCTATGCCGACCTTGGTCAGAATATCTCCCCAATCCATACTGTTCTCCCATGGTTTAATGTTTGTTCACTCCCGTATAAGAGCTAGAAACGGTGCCGGCGTAAAACGCAGCACAGCCACTGACTCTTGCCCTTACAGGTAAAATCAACACGCTGCACTTGTCAATCATTTTTTTCACAAACCGGTTATTGTGTAACAGTTTAAGTTTATCCTTGTCAATAGTTAATTGTTTAGGTTTGACCCTCTTTTGCACCGGGATATCGCCAGGCCTGCAAGGTGGTCGGGGTGTTTCAATCCACGCACCCGCACGGGGTGCGACCATGATATTGCTACTGCTATTGCTGGCTCAAACTGGCTTTAATCAGTGCTGCACGTGGATAGGTAACATTTTGCTCGGCACGATTGCGCCTTACGGCAGCCTGAAGAAGTGTTGCCGGATACGGTGTTCCTCCAAGGATGGCACGCATGGTATCACCGGCAAGGTTTGGAGGAATATTTTCCGACTTCCCGTGCACAGCTATCGAGACAAGAAGACGAAAAAGTGAGAGTACGTCTTTTTCCCTGGAACCATGCATAATTTTCATGTCTTCAAAATGCTGATCAAACCGCATAGCCATCTCAGGAACTGTTGCGACATACCAAAAACGGACGGCTACGCGTGCAGCGTTTGGTGCAAGGCCAAGCACAAAAAAATGTGTGTTCTTGTCTGTAATCATGTATACACCTTTCCGCACCGACTCATGTAAGCTACAAACAGCTTCAACACCGCGGTCAGGGTCATCTTTTGGCGGTTCACTGAAGAAATCACCGACCTGATTTTCAAACGCAGACATCCTTTCAGACCAGAAGACGGTTGATGCATCTCCAACCTGGATACGTTGACGTGAGCCTTTAGCCAACAAATGATTAAGCGCAGTAGTATAGGCAAAGGTACCCTGTAATCTAAAACCAGCCGATTAAGCGCTTCTACACAAGGATACAACCATTCAGGCGGAAGAAGTTGTGCCTCATCAAGAATGACAACACTGTTTGCAATATTGTGAAGTTTGCGACAGCGTCCAGGTTTGGCAGCATACAGTGATTCAAAAAACTGGACACTGGTGGTCACAATAACCGGCGCATCCCAATTTTCTGCGGCAAGGGTAAGCTCTGGTGATTCATTCTGCCTTTCCGGTGCAATGTTGCTGTGGTGTTCAACTACATTTTTCTCGCCGAAATATTTACGCAACACATCAGCGGTTTGTTCGATAATGCTGGTGTATGGAATAACGTAAATAATCCGCCGCTTTCCGTGATAAATTGCATGATCTAAGGCAAAAGCAGTTCCAGACAGTGTTTTACCCCCGCCGGGTCGGAACTGTAAGGGAGAAAATAGAATGAGACTGCTCTGCGGCTTCACGACAAGCTGCAAGAATAGAAGCACGTGAATTGTTCACAGGAGTGGCCGGAGCTTGTTCTACCATGTTAGATAAAACTTGAACGAATCTTTCTTTCAACTCAGTCAACAGGGGAAATGTCGGTCGCTGGGCGTGTTTAGCGTGATCCATGAATGCTTCCGTATCAAGAAAATCAGCATCCACAAGACAGGAGTACAGCATCCTCACCCAAAAATGGTAGGATTCCGGTTTGAAAGACGATGGTGGTGGTGTTAGTTTGTCTGGAAACGATTTGAGAAAAGGTGTAGCATAATTTCTGACTGCGTCTGCTACCCCTTTTTCTTGCTCTAGCCGATATGACAGAGAAGCGCCACTACTATCATGCCAGTCGGGGAGTCCGGCATGATGACCGGCAACAAGGTAGGCTAGAGTTTTGCCGATGATGTTTGGCCACTTTTCGTATGCGAAGTTGGCACCTGCGCCGGAGTGGTTAACGCGGGACCCGGTAATCCGGTCATCGTATTCCGATACATTAAGGCCGTTTTCTTTCATCAGGTACCGCTGAAAATCGCAATGTGCTTTGCCGGGGTCATGAAGCAGGCCCGCAGTCCTTGTCCACGAGGCGGAACCAAATGCCGCTGAAAACATCTCGGCCTTTGCTCCTACATTTCTTAAATGTTCCTCCAGCCTCTGCCATTTCTCCGGCGGTTCCTCTGCCAAACTGTGAGCATAATATTTTTTATTCATACTTTTTATCACAATAGATATGAAACACATTTGGGTGATTACGGCCATTAACTATCGTTATTTTAATCAGTTTGTTAATATATAAAGGCAGGTTAATTATCCATATACCACATCATTTTGACAGATACGGTCAAACAGGTATTGTTTTTATTTTTTTATCCAATATAGCATATTTATATATATGTTTTATATTAGGTAGAAGTACCTATTTTTGTGATTAATAACGGTCTATTCGTGAAAAAATTGAGGCTGTAGGCGTGGTTCTGGCCGATCCGGCCCATCGCGGGCATGAAATATTTGATACCGGCTTAACTGGATTTGATTCTCAGAGGTTGGGCGGCGTTCCGGAGGCGTTTTTTACGGCTTCAATGTTTTGGGCTGGGGTAGTATAACAAGCGTTACTGCAAAACCGCAGGGCTGAAGCCCTGCCCTACAAACAATACACTTTCGACTTCTTATTCAAAAATGGGAATTGTTACTTCAAAACTCCGTTATAACGTTTCCAAAAACTTCGTTTCCGGGAATGCGTTGCGGCAATACCTTTTTTGTAATCTCCGTGGGTTTGCATCTCCTTCCAGTCGGTGATGCTTTTTGCCAGGGAATCTAGTTTGCGCAGGTACCGCACACCATGATGATAGTATTTCGATTGTGCCCGCCGCAGAAGGGAATCAAGCAGGGCGCGATAAACGGCGCTTGCGGCAATAAAGCAGCCGTTATGCTCCATGCTTTCGGCCAGCGGCAGCAGGCCCGTATATAAATCACCATTGAACTGCGCTGTGTTTTTCAGGAGATAGATTTCAGCGGCATCAATCCGGTCGATCTCAATGAGAAAGGCGGCATCGGTCGTGGAAAAGTTTTCAAACCCAAGGACAATCCCGACTTCATCGTTTAGTACTTCTTCCTGCTGATCATTACCGATAACCTGTAGCAGCTCATCAAAGGTATCGGCGCTCCGGCAGGCCCTGAATATTTCCCAGGCCACCCCGGAAGCTTTCTCCTTGTCACCGAGTTTTGTGTAAATATCAAGCAACAGTTTGCTGCGTTCGTGAGCTCTGAAATCGCCCTGGCCGTACGTCCTTTCCACCCATTTCAGGGCGGTCCGGGCATCACCCGTTTCAAGATAAACCCCGGCAATATCCAGGCACCCGGCAACGGGCAGCTCAGGCCACTTTGCGCGGCAGGCCTTTTCGAACAGTCCGGCGTCCTTCATCTGGCGGGCCAGCATTTCAACACCCATCAGGTAGTGCCCCGACTGATATTCGTCCTGTGCTTTTTGCGCCATGTGCCACAAGGCTTCGGCAAGATTGCGCATTGCCGTTCGGGGCAGATATCGGGAGGCACACTCGATGAGGACGTCACGCACACCGTATTCATCATTTTCATATAACTGTATCAGCAATTCACACAACCGCGCTTTGTTATCGTAGCGTGAGGCGTAGTGAACAAAAAGGTTTCGGGCATCATGCCGGAACACATCTCCAATGGAACCGTTTGAATCGTCACTCTGATGAAAAATTGCACCGTCCGCCTCGAAAAATGCCGCAGTCAGTTCTACACCCGTTTCGGGATCATCCGTTCCGGACTTCAGATCTTCCAGCATGAGTTCCAGTTTATGGGCAAAGTCCGAGGCTTCCCGCCAGTCGATGAAGTGCTGCCTGTGTCTGAGGGCCTCCAGTTTGACAGTGAACCGTTGCCGGTTTTCCGACTGCGTGGCAATCAGACGTTCAACCAAATCAGCGGCTTCATCGTTTTGAACCGCAAGTTCCAGCAGGGCATCTGCCAGACGTTCCGCGCCGAGCGCTTCCAGTCTTTTTAGCTTAGTGTCTTTCACAACGGCCTTTAAGAGCAGGTCCTATTTTACTTTTCTGTTCTAAAGTTAATTACACAAACCCATAGTATACTTTTACGGCTCAAAAGTAAAATAAGGACTCATATTCAAGAATCACAACCGTGCCTTTCTTTATATATATTTATAAGTGGCGTAAATACATGTAATTTGATAGTATATCTGAAAAAACAGTACATACTCTACTTATGAAAACCGGAACCGCATCGCTGCCCCTGCACGGCGGCAAAGCCCCCGCCTGGCTTTTCGGCCGCATGAAACGCCTTGCACGGGAAATCATTCTTATCATGGCCCGGGACCACGGTGTGCCGGAGATACTCAAGCGCGTCTCCGACCCCTTCTGGTTCCAGGCCCTGGGCTGCGTGCTGGGCTTTGACTGGCATTCAAGCGGCGTTACCACAACGGTGTGCGGCGCGCTTAAGGAGGCGGTAAAGGGGTTGGACAAGGAAACCGGCCTTTTTATCGCCGGGGGCAAAGGCCGCGTGTCCCGCAGAACACCAGACGAGATAACGGCCTCGGGCGACCGTCTCTCGGTGGACCCCGAACAGCTCGTCTACGCCAGCCGCATGTCGGCAAAGGTGGACAGCGCCGGGGTGCAGGATGGCTACCAACTGTATCATCACGTCTTTTTCTTTACCGCCGGCGGCAGCTGGGCGGTTGTACAGCAGGGCATGAACACCCGGAGCCGGTACGCGCGCAGATATCACTGGCTGGGCGACGATGTGTCCGACTTTGTCTGCGATCCCCATGCGGCAATATGCTGCAACGCCCGGGGCGCCACCCTCAACCTGACGGCAAACGACGGTGAGAAAAACAGGCAGACAACCGCAGCGCTTGCCCGGGAGCATCCCGACAGAATCATACATGAAACAAGGAACTTCGAGACCCTTGAGCTGCCCGAGCGGCACCGGGTGCTCAAACAGGACCTGAGCTCACCCAGGCTGTACACCATTCTTACCAAAACATACGAACAGCAGCCGGCCGATTTCGAACAGTTGATGGGACTCAAGGGCGTTGGGCCCAAAACGCTGCGCTCTCTTGCCCTTCTTTCGGAACTCATATATGGTGCGGCGCCCTCTTTCAAAGATCCCGCCAGGTACAGCTATGCCCACGGCGGCAAGGACGGACACCCCTACCCCGTAAACAGGGAAGTTTATGACCGCTCGATTGAGTTTTTAAAAGAGGCTGTCGACAACAGCAACATAGAACACTCTGACAAGAAAAAAGCGTTTCAACAGCTGAACCTGTTTTACCGGGAAAAATGATGCGGGCCCGCCCCGGTGCTTGGTTTCCGTTGTTTGCAGTTTTGTGCACTTACAACCATACGTTGACTGTGCTGTACGTTCTGTAATAACCAGGTCCGGGCCGGGGATAGGGGCTATGAGATGTGGGATGTGGGATAACGGGTAGGTTTTTTTATGAAAGCCCGGTGATACATGCTATATATTCGTACCATTAACAGCCACGATAAAGGGAAGTAGACACAGCATGCAGGAAATCGATGAAGTAAAGATTCACAAAAACAAGGAAACCCAGCGCTTCAGGTGCCGGGTCCTGCAGCGCTCTGCGGACTCTATAGTGCTCTATTACCGGTCTTCAGAACAGGCAACCGTCAGCGACACGGTAATCCCACGGGGCTCGGTTACCCTTGCACATTACTGGACCGGACGGCAATACGTGCTGTGGAGGATGTTTGATCCCTGCGGGGTGCTTTTGGGCACCCTGTTTCACATCTGCAGGGCCGTCACCATAAGCGACACGGAGGTCACCTATATTGATCTTGTTGTCGACATCTGGATATCACCCGACGGGCGGCTGCGCGTTCTTGATGAAGATGAGCTTGCAGACTGCGCTGAAAAAAACCTTGTCTCCGGGCAGGAAATGGACCTGATCGACAAACAAAAAGAGCTTATTAAACAGCAGCACAAAGACATCCTGGACGAAATCATGTTCATGGAGGCAAAGCTCATTGAAACGTTGCAATAATCACCACCCTGTATTATAACGACTCCTGAAGAATGTGATTTCAGCATCAAGATAGTGATGTCTGAAAAAACATAAAAACAGTCATTGCGAGCGTTAGCGAAGCAATCCTGATAGTATACCGACGGGATTGCCGCGGTGCTGCGCACCTCGCAATGACGGGTAGCACATCATCACGCTGTTTTCATGAACAACCCCGAAGCGCGGCACCGGGGTCATCTACTCGTAATCAAACAACAGGAGGATTGCCGTATGGAAGCTACAACGACCACACCATGGAAATACAGTTACTGGCTTGATAATGATAAACTGGCACTGCTGAAGGAGCAGATGCAGGCTGCAGGCACAACCATGACCGTTGCGCAGCAGAATCCCTGTGAGGCCATCAGGGGCGAAATCGGCTATGCAGAGCCCCATGTATGGCCTGCAATCTGTAAACATGATGCTACGCCGTGGTATGACGAATCCAAATTCGCCGGCAAAAACCTCGTGGTATCGTCCTTTCCCCTTGACGGGGAATATGAAGCGTATCTTGAGACAACCATTGAGCCGGTAGGCTTTAGTGCGCCGGTTATGCCCACGGAGGATGAACAGTCACGCCTTGTTGAAGATCCTGCCTTTCTGTCGAAAAAGCCGCAGGAGTGGGGAAAATTTCCCAAAGAGATGGGGGACGCTATAGTAAAGGGGCTTGGGCAAATGGACGACACAACGCCCGAAACCTTCGAAGAGCTTCTGAAAATCTGGACCGCCGTACACGCCAACTTCGTCAACCCGCAGTACCGGGCCGGCACGGATTTTAACCGGGCACCCTATTCGATAGCAAAATCCGTTCATATAAGCAGCTGCTGTGTTGAGTTTTTCAATCTCTTTGATTCACCGGACAAAGCACTGCTGGTACGCCCGTGCATCGGCGGGGTCATTGTGAAGGTTTTCAAGCAGGACCAGTATTATCTGGTAAAAAATGTTCGCAACGGGTAATGCAGCAGTAATCAACCTACCGGTTGCAAACCATATGAGGAGACAGGCATATGCCGACCACCATAACGTTCCTGGGGGCCACCGGCACGGTTACCGGCTCCCGCTTCCTGTTTGAAACACAGGGAAAAAAACTGCTCATCGACTGCGGACTCTTTCAGGGCCTAAAGAAGAACAGGCTGAAAAACTGGGACCCCTTTCCTGTTCCCCCATCAGAGATTGAACGGGTCCTGCTGACCCATGCCCATATCGACCATTCAGGATATCTGCCGAGCTTCTGCAGGCAGGGTTTTGAAGGAAAAATTCATTGCACCCACGCAACACACGACCTTTGCCGTCTGCTGCTCCGAGACAGTGCCCATCTCCAGGAAGAAGATGCAAAGTGGGCCAACAAGAAGGGCTTTTCCAAACACAAACCGGCCCTTCCCCTGTATACGACGGAAGATGCCGAAAAATGCCTTTCGCGCTTTGTTTCCTTCCACTACGGCGAGGACATATTTATTACCGACACTCTGCGCGTCAAGTTCAAGGATGCGGGCCACATTCTCGGCTCTTCGTTTATAGACCTGAAGACCACCGACAACGGGAAAACACGGCGGTTTCTGTTCAGCGGAGACATCGGAAGCCCCTGCCGGCCCATCCTGAGAGACCCTGTTCAGGTCTATGAGGTGGACTATCTGGTCCTGGAATCGACATATGGTAACCGCCTTCACACAGAAAGCCATACGTCACGGGACGAAGAGCTCGCTCGGGTCATCAATGAGAGTGTGCGCAGGGGCGGCATGCTGCTCATCCCCTCATTCGCGGTGGAACGCTCACAGGAAATTCTCTTTTACATCAGAGAGCTTGAACAGAAAGGGGAAATCCCCTCCCTGCCGGTATATCTTGATTCGCCGATGGCAATCAACGCCACACAGATATTTGAACAAATGAAGAGCGAATATGACTTTCAGGCAAAGCTTCTCGAGATTGAGGGCATTCCTATTCTCAGGCCCAAACAGCTCCACTACACCAGGGATGCAAACGACTCAAAGGCGCTGCATAACATCACCGGTCCGGGTATCCTTATTTCCGCAAGCGGGATGCTTGAGGGGGGCCGCATACTCCATCACCTTAAAAACAGGGTTTCCAGGCCGGAAACGACGGTTTTGTTTGTGGGATATCAGGCCGAAGGCACCCGGGGCCGGGCCATGCTCAATGGAAACACGGAAATCAAAATTCACGGCCGGCTCATCCCCGTCAGGGCAAAAATTGAGAACATAAGCGGTTTTTCCGGGCATGCCGACTATAATGAAATACTGGCATGGCTTATGGGATTCAACCGGCCGCCTCTTAAAACGTTTATTGTGCATGGTGAACCCGATGCGTCCCGGTCGTTACAGGAAAAAATCAAGGACAAACTGGGATGGGAAGCGGTTATCCCGCGCTTTCGCGAATCATTCACCCTGGAGTAACGTTTCACATAACACAAAGGAATCATATGATGGATGAAAAACAGTTTCTTCTGGATGCATTATCAGTTGGTGACTCGTGGCGCCTTTTTAAAATAATGGCCGAATTTGTTGATGGGTTTGAAACCCTTTCAGACAGCTCACCCTGTGTAAGTATCTTCGGATCGGCACGTATCAAACCGGGGGAGCCCACATATGAAAAAACATGTGAAATTGCCGAAAAACTTGCCCAAAACGGGTTTAACGTTATAACCGGCGGCGGGCCCGGCATCATGGAAGCCGGCAACAAGGGAGCAAGCAAAGGAGGGGGGAAGTCTATCGGGCTGAATATACGGCTGCCCATGGAGCAGAATGCCAACCCGTATTCAAACATCCATATTGAATTTAAATATTTCTTTGTCCGCAAGGTCATGTTTATTAAATATGCCCATGCATATATCGGCATGCCGGGCGGCTTCGGCACGCTGGATGAAATTTTCGAGGCAATTACACTCATTCAAACACATCGCATACGTCCCTTTCCGGTCATCCTCGTGGGCACGGATTTTTGGGGAGGGCTGTTCGACTGGATAAAGAACACCCTGCTCGATCGAAAACTCATCTCAGAAGAAGACCTTGATCTTGTCAGGATCACAGATGATCCCGATGAAGTCGTAAAAATAATCAAACATACCGTAATTGTTTAGTGCGCAGTCTTAATCTTAAAAAAAATTTTAGTTTTTTTAAAAAATTTTCTCTTGCCTTTTACATAAATACATTATATTGTACGAACAATAACATGTAGAAAAAAGCAAGGAGATTAGTATGTTTGGCATCGGAATGCCTGAATTGCTCATCATTTTGACGATTATTCTTATCATCTTCGGCGCCGGCAAATTGCCTGAAATCGGAAAAGGTTTGGGTAAGGGAATTAAGAATTTTAAAAAATCAGTGTCTGAAGATGACAGGTCCGGGGCTTCTGAAAAGCAGAAGGAACTGGACGGCAATGAACCAAACGACAAAAACGAACCGGTCTCCTGACACTGCTACAACCAGCTGTTAATGGTATTTAGTATTCTCAACCCCGCGTATAATGTAGACTTAAAAGTTATTGACACAAAAAAAACAATATGATAATTGTTTTTTCAAATTTTAAAACGCATTTAATCAGTTTATATCTAAAATAGAACAGCAATTCATGTCCATATGTGTTTGAACCCACAATGGAAATGGACTATCTGTATATAATTACAAATCAGTTGCCATGGAAAACAACAGACAACTTTCAGCATCTACTGATTTGCTCCAAATTCAAGACTTCCACTCTTCCGGAAAGCTCTCATGTTTACACAGCACGTTTCAACCGTTTAATCTGCATCGTGCGCAATAAACTTTGACGATTAATAATTCGTATATTAGCTTTGATAATAATATTTAGTTAAACTATGCAAAAAGGGGAATAAAACTGGGAAAGGAGGGATGAAAAAAACAGAAACACTGCAGTACAAAAGAAGTATAAAGTATAAAAATTCATATGAGGAGTAGGTAATTTAAAGAAACACATGTAAAGGAGATAAGGGATGAAGAAAGCAAAAATTTTGACCGCAGTTCTTGCATTAGCATTAATAACTTTTTCAGCCGGCGCTGTGTGCGCCCAGGAATCCATTTTCCTGAGCCCTGGCCAGAGCACGGTAAAAGAATTTTACGTCTATGAAGTGGGCACATACACCGGTGCGATCATCACCACATTAAGCTTCGCAGACCCCGCAGGAAGCATCGATATTTCAGTAGCGGCCGACCCCGACAGGACCTTCGGATCGGAAATGAAGTTTTCCGTTCTGGGTATCGGCCTGACGCTTGACACCACCAACCCGATTCCTTTTATTTCAGGCAGTGCAACAGTTCCCACAGCAAATACCATTGCCACGTCCATCGCCGTCAACTCGAATTTCGGGATCGTTCTTATCGGAGTAAAAATCGACAGTATCATGGGCACAGTAACGTTGCCGGTGGAATTTACCGCAACAATCAGCGTTTCCGCAGCAGCTGCAGCTGCAGAATAGCCTGAGCCTGTTTTCAGAAAACAAAGTGTTCATGTTTCACTAGAAAGGAAGATTCTATGAAGGCAAAAGTTTTGCCCCTTATCGGCATACTATCGATTTTTTTCCTCGTATTGCCTTCTTTCGTCTTCGCATCTGATGCAGCAATTTTAGAGCGGTTGCAGAAAATGGAAAACGAGATCAACCGCTTAAAAAGTGAGAACGCTCAGCTGCGTAATATGCTGGAGAATGACAAGAAGGACCTTGAGGCTGAAAATGCGAGCCTCAAGGAAATGGTACAAACCGACCGCAGAGAAATTGAGGAAATCAAAAAATCAGCAGGCAAATTAAGTTCTAAAGGGCTCCGTACCGTCCTGGGGAAATACGACATGGAGCTTTACGGCCGCGTCAAAGTCGACATCAACTATGATTTTGCCGACTTTGATAACAATGACTGGGTTCGTGCCGTGGGCGTCGGTGGTGAAAACGATTCCACAAACTTCAATCCCCGTGATACCCGTTTCGGTCTGAAGGTCAGAAGAAGAGATGATCAGTGGCTGAGTGAAGCCCGGATCGAAACAGACTTTTACGGTTCAACCCAGGGCAACAACCTGGACCTGCGTATGCGCCTCGCATATGTAAAGATCACCAACGACGACTGGAAGGCCAGCCTGACAATCGGCCAGGACTATGTCCCCATCGCCCGGTTAATGGCCCCCACAATCGACTTCGGTTTCATGTGCAACGCCGGTAACCTGTGGTGGCGTGTCCCCCAGATCACCCTGCGCAAGAATGTGGGCAACTTCGAATTTCTGGTCGGCGCCATGCGGCACCGACGCCGCGCAACCAACGAGGGAGCCCGGCCCTGGGCCCTGGGACGTATTGCCTATACCAACGGTTTCCTGGGTAAAGGCGGCCTGCTTGCCATCGGCGGCGGATTCGTCAACGGAGAGGTCACCAACAACTTCGGCCGCGACAACGATGTGGACAAGTGGCTGCTCGCTCTCGAGCTGAAACTCAAGTTCGGGAAATTCACCTTTCAGATGGAGCCATGGATCGGCGAAGGAATCGACAGCGAATTCCTGCGCTATGACATGGGCATTAATCCCCGCCACAACAGGATTCAGGACCTTAACCGGCGCCCTGACACCATCAGGTCCCGGGGCGGTTTCGTAAGCCTTGCATACAAGGCAACCCCGAGGCTGAGCTTTGCCATGGCCTACGGTATTGATGATCCTGACGGGGACGACATGGAAGGCATGAAGGGTACCCTGAACGGCCATATGTTCACGAGAAATGAGATGTTTCTCATCAACACATGGTATTCGGTTACCAGTGCCGTCAAGATGGGCTTCGAGATCATGTACGTTGAGACCGAGCGTTTCAGCAGCATCGACAACGGTGTCCGCACGACATTTTCAACAATCTATTCATTCTAAACTCACCTGCTCCTGCTCCGGCGATGCCGCAGCAGGAGCATTTTTTTTCAAACCCTAACGAGGAGGTATAAATACCGGAAACTTAACTATATCAAATGTAAATGAAAGGAGAAAGCCACAATGAAGATCTCGAGAAGGGGGTTCTTGAAGATCTCTGGTGCGGCGGTGGCAGCCGGAAGTCTGGGAGTTAACCTCGACCCGATTAAGGCTTACGCTGAACAAACCAAAATTTCCTACTCAAAAGAGACAACCACAATATGCCCCTATTGTGCTGTCGGATGCAGCATCATCGTTCACACAAAAAACGGCAAAGTTGTCTACACCGAAGGCGATCCTGATCACCCAATCAACGAGGGGAGTCTCTGCAGCAAGGGCTCATCCCTCTACCAGCTCACCCATCAAAATGAGAACAGGCTTCAGAAGCCCCTTTATCGCGCACCGAAAAGCGACAAATGGGAAGAAAAGTCATGGGAGTGGGTGCTTGACAAGATCGCAAAAAACATTAAAAAAAGTAGGGATGAGAGCTTCAAAGTAACGAATGAGAAAGGACAGGTTGTAAACAGAACCGACGGCATCGCCTCAGTCGGCAGTGCCGCCATGGACAATGAAGAATGTTATGTATATCAAAAGTTTCTCCGTTCCCTAGGCCTTGTCTATATAGAACATCAGGCCCGTATATGACACTCCGCAACTGTAGCGGCTCTGGCAGAGTCGTTTGGTCGCGGAGCAATGACAAATCATTGGATCGACCTCCGCAACAGTGATTGCATCCTGGTCATGGGAAGCAACGCTGCAGAAAATCATCCGATCTCTTTTAAATGGGTTACTAAGGCTGTTGAAAAAGGCGCGACTCTTTTAAGTGTCGACCCCCGTTTTACAAGGACATCGGCAAAAGCACATATGTACGCCCCTATTCGTTCCGGTTCAGACATCGCCTTTCTGGGCGGTATGCTGAAATATATTCTGGACAACAATCTCTATTTCGAAGAGTATGTCCGGGAATATACAAATGCCTCCTTTTTGGTAAATCCCGATTTCAAACTTCCCGGGGACAACAACGGTGTATTTTCAGGTCTTCAGGGAACGCAGACCAAGGAAGGTATCATTAACGGTACCTATAATAAATCGACCTGGGCCATCCAGAAAAACGAGGACGGCACGCCCAAGAAGGACAAATCGCTGCAGGACCCGACCTGTGTATTCCAGTTGCTGAAGAAGCATGTTTCCCGTTATACGCCTGAAATTGTAAGCGACATAACCGGGACCCCCAAGGACAAGCTTCTGGAAATTTACAAGGCATACGCAGCAACGGGCAAGTCCGACAAGTCCGGTACCATCATGTACGCCATGGGCTGGACCCAGCACACTGTCGGGGTTCAGAACATCAGAACCATGGCAATCATTCAGCTGCTTCTGGGCAATATGGGTGTTGCAGGCGGCGGCGTTAACGCGCTGCGCGGTGAATCAAACGTTCAGGGTTCTACCGACCACTGCCTCCTGTTCCACATACTGCCCGGATATCTAAAAACACCCAAGGCCTCCCAGCCGACACTGGAAGCCTACAACACAAAATACACCCCCACAACGAGCGATCCCATGAGCGCGAACTGGTGGGGCAATTATCCGAAGTACTCGGCAAGTCTGATGCGCGCACATTACGGCCTCAACGCATCCATTGAAGAAGCATACTCCTATACTCCGAAGCTTGATGACGGAGCAAACTATTCGTGGCTGACGATTTTTGACGCCATGTACAAGGGGAAATTTTCCGGCTTCTTTGCATGGGGACAGAATCCTGCGTGCAGCGGTGCCAACGCCAATAAGGTCCGCCAGGCAATGGCCAAACTGAAATGGATGGTGAATGTCAACATCTTCGACAATGAGACCGGCTCGTTCTGGAAGGGCCCGGGCATGAATCCCAAGGACATCGACACGGAAGTGTTCATGCTGCCCTGTGCCGCCTCAATGGAAAAGGAAGGAAGCATCACCAACAGCGGGCGCTGGATGCAGTGGCGGTATAAGGCTACCGATCCGCCCGGAGAGGCAATGCCCGACGGCGAAATCATAACAGAGCTGCACTACAAAGTAAAAGAGCTCTATGCCGAAGAGGGCGGCGCGCTTCCCGAGGCCGTTACCAAGCTTACCTGGGACTACGGTTTCAAGATGCCTGACGGCAGGGTAAAACATTTCAACACCCACGAGGTCGCTAAGGAGATAAACGGCTATTTTCTCCAGGATGTTGAGGTCAAGGGAAAACGTTACAAAAAGGGCACCCTTGTTCCCAGCTTCGCATATCTCCAGGCCGACGGTACGACCTCGTCAGGCAACTGGCTCTACTGCAACTCCTACACGGAAAAAGGCAACATGGCAGCCAGGCGCGGCAAGTCTGATCCTTCGGGCATCGGCCTGTACGCCAACTGGTCCTGGTGCTGGCCGGTAAACCGGAGAATTCTGTATAACCGGGCATCGGTAGACCGGAACGGCAAACCGTGGGCCCCGGAAAAACCTGTTATCTGGTGGACCGGTCCGACAAAGTGGAAAGGTGATGTGCCTGACGGCGGCTGGGCTCCTCTTGCGGCGGGCAGTGCCTCACGGTATCCGTTCATTATGAAGCCCGAAGGCCACGCGCACATATTCGGTCCCGGACGCGCCGACGGACCGTTCCCCGAACACTACGAGCCTCTGGAATGTCCGATAGAGAAGAACCTTATGTCGCCGCAGTTCGTTAATCCTACAATTAAACGCTGGGATGTAAAGGGTGTGGGAACAGACCTTGATGTTCGCGCAACCTGCGATCCTAAATATCCCCTCGTATGCACTACGTACCGGGTCAGTGAACACTGGCAGACAGGCGTTATGACCAGATGGCAGCCCTGGCTTCTCGAGCTGCATCCGGACATGTTTGTTGAAATGAGCAAAGAACTGGCGGAGATGAAGGGGATCAAAAACGGTGAAATAGTTACGGTTAAGTCTGCACGCGGCGAGGTGGTTGCTGTTGCCATGGTAACCGCCCGCTTCAAACCGTTTAAGGTCGCAGGCCAGACAATCCATCAGGTCGGTATCCCCTGGCACTACGGCTGGCGACACCCTGATCCACAGAAGAAGGAGCTACGAAGTGCTAACCTGCTGACACCAAATATCGGCGACCCAAACACCATGATCCCTGAGTCAAAGGCGTTTATGGTGGATGTGGTAAGGAAGGGGGGATAAACAATGGCAGAAAAAGCAATGTTAGTTGACGTATCGAAATGTACCGCTTGCCGAGCCTGCCAGGTGGCGTGTAAAAACTGGAACGGCCTCCCCGCGATGCCCAGGGTCAATACCGGCAGCTATCAGAATCCTCCTGATATGGACCCGTGCACCTATACCATTATTCGATTCCAGGAGGAAGATGATGGTAAGGGCGGTGTCAAGTGGCTTTTCAGAAACGACAAGTGTTTTCACTGCTCTGATCCCGGCTGCATGAAGGCCTGCCCTGTTCCCGGCTGTATTTATAAAACACCCGAGGGCGCGGTAGTCATCAGGCCCGAAAAATGCATCGGCTGCAAATACTGCGTTCACGCATGCCCTTTTGAGATCCCGCGGTTTGATCCCAAAACGGAGAAAATGTATAAATGCACCCTGTGTTATGACCGGATCGGCAATGGTCTTATCCCGGCCTGTGTCAAAGCCTGCCCCACCGGAGCATTGGTGTTCGGCGACAAGGATACGACGGTCAGGCTGGCACACAAACGTGCCCAGGAGCTCGGCGGCAGTGCCTCGGTATACGGCGATCAGTTTGTCGGCGGGACCCATGTTATGTATGTCCTGACCGAGCCGCCCAAGGTGTATGCAAAGCTTCCGGAAAAACCTGCCATCTCCTCTGCGGTTGCCCTTTGGAAGGATGTCTTGAAACCCCTTGCCATGGTCAGCTTTCTGGGAGGCCTGGGCGCCAGTTTCCTCTACTATATAACCAAGGGACCTAAGCGCCCTCAGATCGAGGAAGGAGGTGAACGCAATGAGTAATGGTGCAAAAACATCCGGGTATGAATTGATAGAGGTTACAAACTCGTTTGAGCGGCTCATTCACTGGCTGTTTGCCGGAAGCTGCATATTGCTGTTCATCTCCGGGTTCGGCCTGATGTATCACAGCTTCGCTTTCATAGCCAAGATCTTCGGCGGACACTATATCCTTAAATATGTTCATAATTTTTCCGGCCTGGTGTTTGCCGCCAGCGGTTTCTTCGCCGTCATCATCTGGTTCAAGGATGCGGCTCTCTTCTCCGGTGACGACATGAAATGGATTGCAAAAGGCGGCGGGTACCTGGGGCCAAAGGAAGGTGTCCCTGAATCCGGCAGGTTCAATGCGGGTCAGAAGCTCTATTACATCCTCAAAGCCCTGACCTGGATCCTTTTGTCGGCTACCGGTATCATCATGTGGTTCCCGTTCAGCTTTTCACGGGACCTGGTAATTGTCTGCTATCCCATTCATGTCCTGTGCATTGCCGCCCTGGCAGGCGCCGTGGTGCTTCATGCATTCCTGGGCAGTGTGGCCAATCCCGGCACGATCCAGGCAATGATGAGCGGCAAATGTACCCGCGCATGGGCAAAGCTGCAACATGGGAAGTGGCTGAAAGAGTATGATGCAAAGCATTAATGATTAATGCATGTTTAGACCAAAAAAGAGGCTGCTCAATAAGCAGCCTCTTTTTTTATTGTGAAGATATTCACACGCTGCCGGTCAAAAACCAAGCTCGGCCAGCAGGTTGTCCACAGCATCCTGGTCAAGGGGCCCGCCTGCAAACTCATCATCACCTTCACCCTCTTCGGACACAAGAAGGGCTAACTTTTCATCAACCTCTTTGCAGGCAATCTCTTCGGTCTCCCGGGTTGAGATGTCCTTCTCTTCCTCCTTTTTCTTCAGCTTTGCACCGACAGCAACCAGCAGGCTCAACAGCTGAATCTGAACAGTTGAAAGGACTGATACAATTTTTTTGATCCGCTGGCCTGAAAGATCCTGAAAGGTCAGCGATTCAAGAATACGGCTGATATTGGCGATGATTTTTTGAATAACGGTATCAGTCGATTCCAGAGCGCCGATCAGACGCTCATGATCCTGCTTGCTGACGCCCGGTTCAGTGTCGCCGTCGCCACCGCTTTCTGCTGGGCCAAGACGATCCATTTCTGTTTGCAGCAGTGCAATGTTTGTATCAATCAGCCCCAGGACATTCTGCAGCTGCCCGGAGTCGCCGCCTGCTGTAAGCGAGGAGGGGTCCTCTTTTGGTTCCGGCTCTACAGGCACATCCTTTTCTTCAATACTGCCTTCAATGGGCAGCGTTTGATCAAGAAAAATATTGGCTGCCGACTGGTTCATCTTTTTTAAACTCTGCTTGTACGTAGCATTACCGGCATATTGAAATAAAACTTTAAGAATGAACGACAAGGGGAAATTATAGAAATTCTCTTCAACATCAACGTCAGGGGCCTTATCAGAAAACGCCTTTTGAACCGCCGTGATATCAAAAATTTCTTTCTGCTCCTCCCGCATTGGTTTAATATGGCCCTTTTTGACATTTTCATTAGTACACATCTCATAAAGCGTCTGAAACACAACATCCAGATCAAAAGTATATATTTTTACTTTCTTTGTTGCAGGTGCCGTGTCGGATACCGGCGCAGGTTTCTCCGCCTGTTCCTGCTGTACGGGCAGCTCCTGTATACGGTGTCTCAGCTGCCCTTCTTTCTCAATCATGTCCGCCAGAAAGGCAGCCCCCCCCTCTTGGCAGGACCGCCCGGTCACGTCTTCGACAAGCTTTCCCACGAAATCCATTTTCTTAATATCGGTAAGATTTTGTTTAATAGTATCACACCCGGACCGGATGTCCTCTGAGATATCCATGATGTCCATGGTAGCCTTTTCCGTCATCGTTATGATGTCCTGGAGGTGCCCCTTTGCCTCTTCCAGATCAGCACCTGCCTTGCCTATATCTACCTCTTGTACGTCTTCGCCGGGTTGCGACGGCATTTTAATATTCAGTGATAGCTTTCGTGCAAGCTGGCCGATCTCGTTGTACATCTCTTCGCTGATCTCTTTGTAAAACGTGTCTGTCGTGGAATCTGGTTCGTCGGACGAATCAACAGGCGGGGCTGCTTCCGGTTCAGAAGCAGGGGGCTTTTCCGCCATAACTTCCTTTTCCACAATCTTTTCCACCACCTGTGTCACGCTGCTGTCGGCCTTAACGGTAATTTCATAGATCGTATCGTCTGTTTTTATGCGGAATACACCTGCGTTTAATTCCAAGTGCACCACAGGTACATCATCTGCTTTTTTCATGGTATCCCCGCTGTTTTTTACATCTGTACTCTGCCTGAAAACTTGGCACCTATGACATAGCCGCCACCTTTCCGGTCTTCGTCGACACGAAGCACTTCGGCAATGGCTTTAATGGCCAATTCCAGATTTTCATCCACAACCTTTATCACTTTCCCGTTATTCTGGCCCCACCCGGAAATAGAAATCATAATATACAGCTGTGTTCCAATATCGTATTTTTCAGTGGAAGAGAATAAAACCCCCCCCCCACCTATATTTATCAAAACTCCCTTATGCATTTTTTCCCTATCAAGCATTGCTGAAAAGGGTCCATACTCTATCCGGTACTTCTTGGCCAGCCTTTTATAACGCCGCACTTCTTTCATTACAACAAATTCCTTTTCTATTTAACTATAATATTTAAAACGATATCATTATTAATAAAATGTGTCAATTGTAAGTGACATAATGTACTCATTAAGGCAGTCTGTCACTATCTGATGGCACCTTTTTTGCATATTTATTTTCATAAATTTCATATTTTATTCCATATCAATAAATTATTATAATAAGTCGTTGACAAAGCATATATTTTTTATAAAATGTTCATATTATGAACGCCAAAAATTCGCCTGACGAAATATCCTATAGGATTCTTGATGAGTTTGTCAAAGAGTCCACGGTTACTCAGCGCGCACTTGCGGACCGGCTGGGCATCGCCCTGGGACTTGTCAACGCCTATATAAAGCGGCTGTATAAAAAGGGCTATATCAAAATCAAAACCCTTCCCCGAAATAAAATCAAGTACATAATCACGCCCAAAGGGTTGGCTGAGAAAACCAAGCTGACGTACAAATACATGCTCTATTCAATTACGTATTTTAACAGGGTACGCCTTAAAATTGAGACCACCTATGCTGTTATGGCCGAGAGACGGATCAGGACCGTCCTGTTATGGGGTGATGGTGAACTTGCCGAGTTATGCTACATATCAACCCGGGGGTTCCCCATAGCCATAGCAGGGGTTGTCGGCAACAAAAGGGCTGAACACGCCTTTTTCGGCAAAGATGTGTATACCGCCCGCGACATCGGATCCATTCACTATGATGCTGTTCTTGTTTGCACACTGGATGAACAGCATATTCACACAATACAAGACACGGGCATTGATGCGAAAAACGTTTATTATCTTGACTGATTGGACGCTGCATGTCGACAAACGGCTACAACAGCACTGAAACTGACGTTGACGGCTCATTAAAAACCGTTACCGCCGGTCCCGACATGTCCTGGTTTGCGGTTTACGTAAAGTCACGTCATGAATTTCAGGTGCATGAACGACTTACCAATCTGGACATAGAGACATTTTTGCCGGTTGTGGAACGACTGCGCAGGTGGAAAGACAGAAAAAAGATGGTAACCTTTCCCCTGTTTCCGGGATATCTCTTTGTCCATATACCAAAAAATTATGATGAGATACTTACGGTGCTCAAGGCTAGGGGGGTTGTCAAGTTTTTATCAAAAGCTCCCGGCGAGCCGGCGCCGGTACCTGATGATCAAATAGAATCGCTGCAAAAACTGGTAAACAGCAAAGAACCCATTGACCCCTACCCGTATCTGCAAGAGGGGAAGCGGGTGAGAATAACAGGAGGTCCTCTGGCAGGCGTGGAGGGGATCTTAAAGGAGCGCAGGGGAAAGCACCTGCTCGTTCTGTCGGTTGACGTTTTAAAGCAGGGCGCATCGGTGCGAATCGAAGCATTCGACACGGAACCTGCTTAAGTGCTGTTTCGTTTACTTATCTCGAATAAAATCTTGAGTATGGCTGATACCACTCAAAAAAAAGACCGAAAGGTGAAAATCTGTTTATTTGGCCACTATGATCCTGACTATGCTCACAACCGTCTCTTGAAGGACGCGCTCCTGCGCTCTGGGTTCACCGTTGTCGAAATAAACAGTCACCGCAGAGGAACACTTCGCTACGTTGATCTTATGAAACGGGCACTGGTTGCCTCGTATGACCTTATTATTGTCATGTTTCCCGGTCACACTGACATGCCGCTGGCATGGATTGTTTCCCGGCTAAAGCGATGCCCGTTGATTTTCGATGCATTTGTCTCACGTTATGAAAATATGGTGCTTGACCGTCGAACCGTCCCTGCAGGTGGACTGCAGGCAAGAAGGCTTTATTACACCGATTTATTCGCATGTCGACTTGCCGATTTGGTTCTCCTCGACACCGACACACATATACGATTTTTTATCGACATGTATAACCTGCCTGATAAAAAATTTCGCCGCCTCTGGGTCGGAAGCGATGATGACATCATGTATCCAGGTCGTGAGATTGGTGACACCAGTCGTTTTCATATTTTTTTCTATGGTTCTTTTATTCCGCTTCAGGGAATAGAATACATAATCCAAGCCGCCCATCTGCTGGAATTGCGTAACGAATCTGTTGAATTTACCATAGCCGGATCGGGGCAGACTTTCTCAGAGATGCAGACACTGGCAAAAAATCTCGGAGTAACATCCATAGAATTCCTCGGAAGAGTTCCCTATCGGCAGTTACCGGAACTGATGTCAGCTGCTCACCTGTGTCTCGGTATTTTTGGCACTACACCAAAAGCGCAGCGTGTTATTCCTAATAAGGTTTTCGACGGGCTTGCTATGCGCAGACCGGTATTATCAGGAGACACTACTGCAGTTAGGGAATGTCTTGTTCATGGTAAACATATCTGGCTATGCCCTCCTGGGAATTCGGAAGCTTTGGCTGATGCAATTGTCCATCTAAAGAACAATAAGACAATACGAAATGAAATCGCAAACAATGGCTTTCGTCTTTTTCAGAGCTTCTTTTCTAAGAAAGTGCTTCAACAGGAAATAACAAATACGGTTCAGAGAGTATTACATGACAGTATTACATCATAACAAACCACAACCGTTAAACACCTGCCCGCTGTGCGGCTCTATTAGTTCCACAGTTATGTATCACGATGTCCCTGATTTCAAGTACAGGGTACCGGGTAAATGGGATTTTCTTCGATGTCATGATTGCGGATTAATTTTCTTACATACAATTCCCTGCAAAATAGATATAATCCAGCCCCGGGACTACTCCAAGCATAAACCTCCCCGCGTGCCTGAAATAAAGGGAGAAGGCATAATGGCCGGAATAAAAGGGTGGATTCGATACGGCATTATGTGGCAGCATGGATACAAACTTGCACAGAACCCCCTCCAGAAAATTGCAGGTCGTCTGCTCAGTCTTTTTCCAAAAATAGTATTAAAATCGGCTTGGGGGATATTGCTTTTTCCAAAAGCACATTATGGAAAAACAATCCTTGATGTGGGTTGTGGCAACGGTCGTTTTTTAGCAATAATGAAAAAGCTTGGCTGGAATGTGTATGGTGTCGAGCCTGATCCAATAAGCTTAAAGATATCTCGAGAGATTATCGGCAACAAGATCCATCAATCTTTAGATGACATGATGGCGCTTGACGTGCAGTTTGATGTAATAACCATGAATCATGTTCTTGAACACATAGATAAACCCCTTGCTATACTCAAAAAATGCGGGCAAATGCTCAAACCCGACGGGTGCATAGGGATCTGTGTGCCAAACTGGCTTTCCTGCACCCATAGACTTTTTAAAAAATACTGGCACGCCCTTGAACCGCCACGCCATGTCACAATGTATGAGCCCGACACGTTACGCATACTTATTCAGAGGTCGGGTTTTACGGTCACGATGCTTGAAACAACATCCATTCGTGATGGAATCGTCCCATTTAAAAAGAGTTACAAAAACAGATACGGCCGCGCACCATCCTTCATTTTGATGTTGATGTGGAATATATTTTTAATGCTTACTTGTTTTACCGATAAAAAACGAGGCGAAGAAATTCTCCTATGGGGCATTAAGTCCGTTTCTTAGAAAAGATTTTCTTTGTGTTTTCAACTATGATACTAAAATTTTTTTATTATAGCAGACTTCTTATAAAACATCTAAAACATTACAGGGTGGCGTTCCTGCTTATGGTCGCCCTGTATTTTATTGGAAGCCTTCTTGAGAGCCTGGGAATATTCCTCTTCCTGCCTGTACTCAGCATGTCTATTGATCCCGATTCTGCCCTGGGCGGATCATTCCTGCTTGATGCGCTACGATACTGCTTCGATCATCTTCACATAGATATGACGGTTATCAATATGGCATTGGTAATGACTGTACTTTTTATCTTTAAAGCGATTTTTCTCTATTGTGGGGAACTCTACAATTTTATATTCCCCAACAGTTACCAGGTTGATACGGTTAATGAAATATTTTCCAAATTTTTGCATACAACATGGCGATACTCTGTAGAACAGAAGAGGGGATACTTGATTGACTATATCTTAACGGTCTCTGAACGCAATAAACAACTTCTGTTAAGCTTGGGGCAATCACTATCAGCACTTTTGACAATTATTCTGTACCTGCTCTTTTCAATGATAATTTCTCCTGCAATGACGCTTACAGCTATTGTTTTTATGGTTATACCTTTAGCAATGTATACAAAAATTCTCTCAAACATCATGCAATTCGGAAAAAACGCTTTGAAAGCCGGAAATAACCTCTCAAAACTCGTTGAACAATACTTTTCCGGAAATAAAATCATCAGGGCATACAACGTGTCCAGCAATGCAATAGAAAATGTTACAACGGCAGCCCAAAGCAGGATGAATAATCTTGTAAAAGCTGGACAACTTAGAATTGCATACAGGATTGGTCTTGAATTCATTGTCAGCTGTTTTTTACTGTGTATCATAGTTCTTTATATCTATGTTTTTTCGTACCCCTTGAGTGAAATGCTCGTTATTATCATGTTTTTGGCAAGAACCTTTCAAAAAATATCTGCTGTTCAGAAAATTAGTAATGTGGCAATTAATATCCCAGGTATACAGCTCATTGAAAAAGTATCCCAGGAGTTATATGCCCACCGTGACAGTTCTCCTCCTGCTGACGACAGTTCTTTACAATTGCAGCAGGAAATCATATTCAATAATATCTTTTTTTCATATGATACCCCCTCTACCGACAAGTCGAATTATATCCTGGAAAATATTTCTTTTGCCATTCCCAAAGGTTCTATGTGCGGAATAGTCGGCGGCTCTGGCACAGGCAAAACTACACTCATTGATCTTATTATGGGATTTCTGCAACCGACAACAGGCGACATTCTCATAGACGGCAGACCGCTTTCACAACTGAATATCTTCCAGTGGAAATCACTCATAGGCTACGTCCCGCAAGAGGGGTTACTATTAAATGAGTCAATCCAAAACAATATCCTTTTTTACCGTGAAATAACTGAGACTGCTGTAATTGAATCCGCTAATCTAGCAAACTGCCTTGAATTTATTGAAAAAACAGAACACGGGTTACAAACGCTTGTCGGTGACAACGGCATCAGACTGTCGGGGGGGCAGCGTCAACGCATCTGTCTTGCCCGGGCACTTGCCGGCAAACCCCAGATTCTTATTCTGGATGAAGCAACAAGCGCACTTGATTCCCAAGCTGAATCAATCATTCGGGAGGCAATAGAAAAACTCCACCATGAAGTAACACTTATTGTGGTTTCCCATAGAATTTCAACCGTCATGAAAGCTGATCAGATAATTGTCCTAGATAAAGGGAAAATTGCTGAGTTGGGTTCTCCAGAAGAGCTTTTGCATAAAAATGGTTTGTTCAAGCGTATGTATGAAAAACAGAGCAATAACCGTTAAGCAGTACAATAGGGGTAAAATATGATCTGTCGAAAAAAAGAATTTGATAAATCTTCTTTGGATCTAATGAAGAATGACTTTTAAAACATCTTTAATATAGACACGTGTAATATTTTTCAAAATACCTATCTTATTACTTGTTCCAGCTCTGGGATTTAACGCGAATTCTTTTTTATTGGTCACATGCAAAATGGACCTATCGGTATTTTGCAATACGGTACTGTAGACAAAACCAAATCGCCGTAAAATCATTTGCACACACGTTATTGATGGACGGAAATATCCGGTATTATGAATATCCCTATATTTGATAGCGCCCTCCCAGAAAGCCATGGACGGATTAGGGGTCAAATTAGCCTGCCATTCAAGAAATATTTCATCCCCCAGCTTGGTAAGTTTTTCTAATAACGCATATGGCTCCGGCACACGGTGCAATATTCCTAATGCGAATACGGTATCAACCCTGGGCACGACTTGTGTGAAAGATTTATCAAAGATGTCCAGTTGTTTGAGCAAAATATTTTTTTTATGTAACCCCAACACATCAAACACAAACCGGGCCTTTTTAATTCTGTATTCATTGATATCTACAGCATAGATTATTTTTGGTCTGAGTTTACTCAATTCAATAGAAAAAAAACCTTCATTACAACCGATGTCAAGAATGCTCTTATTGTTTATATTTACATACGGCCTGATTGTTTTCCATTTCTTTTCATTATGATTGGATGCTAAATCACCTAGCTGTCTAGAAATTGTCTTTATCCCGAATGGAAGTTCAATATCGTGCCACCAAGGCTGTTCTTCATTAAGATCATGTACTTTTTGGATAATTTCTTCTTTAGTATACATGTTCATCGGCTACCTAGTTTCTTCTATTCTCTTATAAAGTTCATTAACTCTCTTTGAATTTTTAAACCGCATATGTTTAGTAAGCAGTTTGAATAAATACAATCGTTCCCAAAAGTCTCTATAGGTTTGAAATGTTCCAAGGTCAACATACCTGGAATACTCCTCCAAAAAAAGCATTTGATATTCCCTCGGAAAATATTTAAAAGAATTTATAATATCAAACTCCTTGCCCTTGCCAATAAAAAAAAATTCGTTATCGACAACAAAATACTTTTCCTCAGATCGTATTATATTAGATGGAATAAGATCGGGGTGTACACAAGAGGCTTTCAGGTTCCCTTCAATACCTGCGAAATCTTCTTGCAGGGAATCGGCAAATTCACAGAGCATAATTTTTTGCTTCTTAGACAATTTAACATTCATATTGTCATGAAATCGTTTTTTTAGACGCTCAAAATGTATGAATTCCGTTTCTTTGAAATTACAATTTCTTGTGTGCAGCAATCCCAAGAGCCTTGCCGTTACCTCGACTTGAACAGGAAAAGGCTGTAAAGAAAGCATATCACCATATATCCACTCGGCACATACGTATCTATCCTTTACAAAAACCAGGCTGGGGAAAATATCATTTTCTAAACATTGATAAGCCTTTTCATATGCTGCTGCAGAACTGTCAATTTCAAAAATTTTGCATCGTCCTTTTCGAGCAAAGATGATAAAGGACATATTACTGCTGTGACTTCTAAAGATCGGTATAGAAAGTTTACCTTTACATAAAAACCGTAAACTCTGAAAAACTTTCCTCATATTCAGTTTTATGATCTCCAATAGAAAGAATGTTCTCACAGCACAGATTTTCTGTAACGCCCTATATACATATCTGTTCTTGATCAGGTTGCAACAGGCCCACCCGGCAAGGGACAATCGTGCCACAACTCCGATTGTAAAAAAAGAAGGTAAAGTACGAGTATATCCAAACCGCTCCATATAGTTCCCGCAGGCGCTTTCTAGCATGAATAATTTGAAATTTCCAAAATAATTACTTTTATGCCATTGGTTTATTAACTGCCGGTTAAAAGGCAGTAATGTATTCCGGTGAATATGCTTTGTATTTCTCAGGAGCAGGTTTTTTTCTCTGTTGTCTTTGTGAAAGTCAAGCATACCTTCTTCAAAGGGTATATTTAGATAACCACATATTTCAGACAGAACAGCACGAGGATTCCTCACCAGTTTTTCATAGGTAATAATGAGACTCTTTTCGTCTAAAGTACTATTTATTTCACAGATGTTTTTTATCCGTTCCACATAGATATTAAGTGCAGAGAAAAACGTATGTCCTGAAATATTTTTTATCATAGACCTGACCGCATCACGCGGGTCCCGGACAATATAAAGAAATTTTGTATTTGGAAAGATAGAATTAACAATGTAAGCACATTCTGATGCATAGAAGCCTTTTTTATTGCCCAGATAATGTTTTCCGCCGATTTTTAAATCAGCATAACTGGCAAACAGCTGTTGAAAAAACGTTTCCAATGTGTAAGAATCTCTAAGATTTTCTCTGACCTCCGAAAAAAATTTTTTCAATTCAAAATCAGGCCAACTGTTTAACTTTAAATCTGATTGCAACAGTGAAAATATTTCACAAAATTCTTTTTCCTTTAACTTCTTATCAAAGTATACCGAATCCTTGAATATTCTTTCAAAACTGTTTGTCTCCGGGGTTATAGTAATGTGCGAATGAGAGGAAAGTACCAGTTCAAGTAATGTTGTACCACTTCTGGGGGCACCTGACACAAACAAATAACCCATTAATTCTTGTGCTTTATGCATATTAAAGTAACGTTTATTTTAAACAGATTTTAATTAAAAACCCCAGACAACAAGAAGTTATTGGCCTATACGGTTTACCATTTGATATCATTTTTCATAATCATACTGTATTCACTTTTGTCACACAATATTTTTCTCTTCAGTTTTGTCACGCATACAATTGATTGAAAAAGGCCAAGCTATGTGAATGTGCGGCACCGGAGTTAAGTAAGCGAGAGAAAAAGGACAATCATTTGATGAAGTTGAAAAAATTGTTCTTGAGAATTTCTGCCTTGTTTGATCCGGAATGTTGAACAGTAAAACTCGGATGGATGGTTAACGTGATTATCATTATAATAATAATTTTGTCTTCAGTTTACTGTTGACTGAAACTTTTTCATGGGCGAAAATATAACTACGCATTAAAAATGTAACCGGTAAAACTTGTTACTAAAAGATGAACACCGGGGCTGAAGCAGACGGGAATCTATGTCTCCTCTTCTCACCGGTTCAGTTTGGGCGGGCCTGATCAGATACCATAAAAATCTGAGGCTGTGTCAATTTTTCGAGGGAAGATCAGTGGTGAACATTAATTATTTTGTAAACATACGCCTTCCCACGGAAAAAGCACAGGGGTACCAGATTTGCAAAATGTGCGAGGCCTTTGCACAAAACGGTGCCAGGGTGACCCTTGTCCATCCCTATCGCAGCCAGTCCGATCCGAACATGCACCAGCAGACTGTTTTTGATTACTATGGAGTGTCTGAGACTTTCACGGTCCGGCGCCTTTCTAACATCGATATCCTCTGTCTGGAAAAAATTCTTCCACGAAGAATTTTCATCCCGCTCTTTTTTGTCCACCAGCTTATATGGGGACTCTTTGCCGTCTTAAAAACCCGCGGAGCACGCAGTGATCTTTATATAACACGCGATATTCCTGTCGCATTCTGGCTTACGCGGTTCGGACTACCCACCGTGTATGAAATACACACCGTGCCCAAGCGGGTCCAGCGCTGGTTTTTGCAGCAAATAGCTCCTCATCCGGCGCTTCAACAAACAATATCACTTACCTCATTCATCCGGCAGCGATTAATAGAACTGGGCTTCCCGGAAAAGAAGATTTCAGTTTTTCCCGATGCAGTTGATTTGTCGATGTTTGACGGGCTGCCTGACCGGGAAACATGCAGACGGCGTTTGGGGCTTCCACAGGACCGTCATATTATTGGATATATCGGTCGGTTTCAAACTCTTGATATGGAAAAAGGTGTCCCTGAGCTGGTTGAGGCAATGTCACAGGTGCCCCTGCAAAAAGGCACAAAACCACTTCTTTTGTGTGTCGGTGGGCCCATGAATCTTGTACCAGGCTATATGGACCATGCCCGCCGGCTTCAGATTGACGCTTCATGCCTTCAGTTTGTCGACAGGGTTCCCAACTGCGATGTACCTTTATGGATCAAGGCATGTGATATTGTCACCATCCCCTGGTCCTGGACCGAGTTTTCAGCCTATTTCACGTCGCCCATGAAACTGTTTGAATACATGGCAGCGGGCGTTCCCATTGTCGCCTCCGACCTTCCGTCAATGCGCGAGGTGCTTGAGCATAAAAAAAATGCCTGTCTTGTTGAACCGGGCAATCCGTCTGCCCTGGCAGAAGGAATCAATTACGTGTTTAAGCACCAGGCCTTTTCAGAGCGTATCTCACAGCAGGCATCGAAAGATGTAAAGAATTTCACCTGGAATTCCCGGGCCGCCGGCATTTTGAGAGCCGCCGGGGAAAACACGAACACACACCCGCCCTCATAACCCGTCAAACCTCCGTGCAGTCACTGACCCACCTGTTACATTCACCCCCCCCCGCCCGTATCACAGAACAATACCCCCTAAATTATTGACACCCCTACACGCTTGTTTTATACTTACACACCAGCAAATCCAACCCGAAAAAACAGCATCAGCTCAAACGTATTTCTATGCACCGT
>Ga0272442_10001977_pt1 | contig 30276 bp, 28 predicted proteins | sample SSMForm2O_FD_200262 | JGI IMG/M metagenome (GOLD analysis project Ga0272442, IMG submission 200262) | Marine sediment archaeal communities from Little Sippewissett salt marsh, Falmouth, MA, United States - SSM-Form-2O | ecosystem: Environmental > Aquatic > Marine > Wetlands > Sediment ...
CGGAGCAGGCGTTTCCCTACGGTTCGCCGTGTGTTGCCAACCATTCCTTGAGTTTCTCTGTAAGAACCTCGGCTGCCGATGTGGCTTCCTGTAGAGTAGCAGACGGAACTGGGCGCGCTTCGTAGAGATCCTGATTTCGCAGGCTGCAACGATGAGGGGTCAGATCTTTATTTTTGAATCCTCAAGTACCTTGCTGATGGCATGGGCATCTGAGACCGCGGGTTTGGATCGTTCCAACCTGCACCCTGACGGGCCGGTCGTATGGATTCAAACATAACGATCTGAACATCCCTCTTGAATTGTCAAGTGGTGAGGTGGAGATCCTCGCGAACCTGGTAGTCACGTCCATCGCGCAGCGTTGCCCAGATGACACGTACTAGATGCCGTCCCAGTGAGCGGAATTCCGGGGACGCAATACTCAATTGGAGAGCTTTCCAACGATCCCTTGGCCGTGCAGGGCTGATCGGCTATCGTCCGATGGTCATGGGCTTGGGCAGAAAGACGCGGACGATCACGGTGTACTGCGCGGCGTGCGGCGCGCTTCTCTACAAGTATCGCAAGGGTGGGCCGGGTCTACTGGTCAAGTGCTTCCAGGATCAGATCGTCGAGGACCGGACACAGGGCGATCTGCGCTGTCCGAACTGCGGGCAGGAGTTCGCGCGGGAGACGATGGCCTACGGCCGCCCGGCGAACAAGATCATCCAAGGCAAAGTCACCGTCAGACGCTGAATGCCGCGGGTGGAGTTCTGCTGTCTGACTCGGAGCAGGCGTTTCCCTACGGTTCGCCGTGTGTTGCCAACCATTCCTTGAGTTTCTCTGTAAGAACCTCGGCTGCCGATGTGGCTTCCTGTAGAGTAGCAGACGGAACTGGGCGCGCTTCGTAGAGGTCCTGATTTCGCAGGCTGCGCAGCTCCTGATAGAAGGCGATCTCGTCATCTCCGATGCCGAGTGTCTCGGCAAGCGTCTCGAGGAGCACCCAGTGCTGACCTTGGCCGCTTGATGCTCGGTACCCGGCGACCCGAAGTGCGATCCACGCGCAGTTCAGTACGGCATGGTAGGCTTGCTCAAACCGCGCTTCGTCATGGAGGGTCGTGTTGGCAGCGGCAGTCAGTCGCTTGGCGATCGAATCGAGAAAGCGGTTCACTTCCCCGGAAGCGACAGACTCGACAACGAGTTCACCATTCAGAACCATCTCAGCCAGTGTCATTCCCGGAACCTCCAATCAGGTCGATGCGCGGGCCGGCATCAATTCTACTTACGAATGACTCGGCATCTTCGAGCGCTTCTTGATACTCCTCGGGCGTATAGAGAATTGGGTTGACTTCTCTTCGGATGGCCTGCGCGACGTCGCGAAGCAAGGGACTCAGTTTCCGAAGCGTGATGGTTCCTACAACCATCAGGTCTACATCGCTATCTGTACGCTGCTCGCCCGCTGCGAAGCTGCCGAATACGTAGGCAAACTCGACCTGCCCCGAGAATGGCGCGAGTGTTTCACGGAGGACATCGGCCAGCCCTACCGTCTTGCGGATGATCGCCTGGATCTCCTCGTAGATCGGACAGCGTGGATTGAAGCGATACGAGACGACATTCCCGGCGCGCTGCGTGGTGAGTATCCCGGAATCACGTAGTGCATGAAGCTCTCGAACGAGGTGCCTGCCGTTGACGCCTGTTCTTCTCTCCAGTTCGCGAAGGTGTAGTCCGTCCTGGGCGGCGAAAAGCTCGCGAAACACGCTGCGTCGAGTCCTTGTGAACAGTGTGTCTGCGAGTGTGGCTGTAGACATAGTGTCTACGATTGTAGACAGAATGTCTACGATTTCAAGCTTCGACACTCTGGCAGTGTTCTGCCTCCCGATCGTTGTCAGCTTGGATCTGCACGGTTTGCCGTGCGCATGATACGATGTGTGCCGTAGTGCGATTCAGGCGCGATGCGGCCTGGGTTGGACTCACGAGAGGAGGATCGCGTGCTCACTTCAGATGCGCTACTTGAGGTTCACGAACGCGCGCACCGGAACACAGAGACGTATCTAGCGCACGCCAAGAGGCTCGATCCGAGCGCGGCCGATCGCCGGATGCCCGAGTTCAACGGGGCGTCAGTTCGGCTCCTGCTTCATCACGCGATCGGCGCGGAGAGCTTCTGGATCGGGGTTCTGGAGGGCCGGATCGAGTTGGACGAAGAGGAAGACCGCTACCCGACGATCGAATCACTGGAGGCGTATCGCGAGATCACGTTCGCCACGACGGAGGCGTACCTGCACGGCGCATCGCCCGACGAACTGAATACGCCACGATCAATGTTCACCGACCCGGGCGTCGAGCGTGTGTACCGCCCGGGCCACGTCGTGATGCGCACGATTACGCACCTCTACCATCATCAAGGACAGGTCGCCGTGATCTTTCGCCTGCTCGGCAAGCCGGTTCCCCGAACGCCCGAGGCGTACGACTACCCAATTACGTAGAAAGCCGGGGGGCAGGCCTCTATCCGTCGGTCGAGACCGACCATACGCGGTAGTCAGAGCAAAGCGTCTGTGTGTGGTTGTTGTCGTCGATGTGGATCGTGGCGATGCCGGCGACAACGGCGCCTTGTTCTTCGACGAGTTGAATGGCGGCTTGGACTTGAGCGCCGGTCTCGATCCATTCATCCACGATCAAGACGCGCTGTCCCGTTGTCAGGATGTCGCGACGTATTTCCAGCTCCTTCTCGCTCCCGCTGTAGTCGCGAAACGTGACACGATTTGCCTGCACCGGCAGCTTACCGCCCTTGCGGATGGTCAGAATGCCCACACCCAGCCTTTGGGCCAGCGCCGTGCCGAGGACGAACCCGAGTGCGTCGATGCACGCCACAAGATCGATTGGTGTGCTGCCGATGAGCTCCGCCAGATCGTCGATGAGTGCAGCGAACGCCTGCGGGCGTGCGAACAGCGGGGTTACGTCGCAGCGGTTCCCCGACGTATCGGAGTCGATCAAGCGAAGATAGTCTCTGGTCATGGCAGGTCGGTCACGATCGCGCCGTGTCGCGCCCACGCGAGGCTGTCGGTGCCGATGTGGCATTGCAGGTGAAGCAGCGTCTTGCCGCGTACTTCGCCGACTTCGCGAAGCTCGATCTCATCGAGAACCTCGTGGCCCTCGCGAAGCAAGCCGACCTCCCGATACGCGTTCATGTGAACCGGAGCGATTTCGTCCCACAAGCGGCGGTTGCCGTCCTCGGCCTCGATATGAGCGTGCGGGTTCTCGGTCACGTCGATCATCCCTTCTGCGGATGAGGGAAGGATGCCCAACTACGGAGCGCGGCGCCAGATGCGCGGCGTTGAGCGGCCTACAGAATGTACTGCGTGATGAGCATCATCAGCGCGAGCGCGGTGAACGTGACGCCGGCGACGCGTGCTAGGGTTCGTTCATGCCAGCGATTGGCGACCATTGATGCCGTCAGTGCGCCGAGGACCCCCCCGGCGGCGGCGATGCCGGCAATCGCCCACGGCAACGTTGCGGGAATTGCGTGCCCCAGTGCTCCGGACGCGGCGGTGAACGCCATCACCAACACGGAGGTGCCGATGGCCTCGTGCGGAGAGAATCCCATTGCGTAGACGAGAAGGAACAGAATGCTGATTCCGCCGCCGGCACCATACACGCCGCAGATCAGTCCTACGCCCAGTCCGCCGGCGAGCGCGGCGATGAGATGGAGAATGTTATCGGGAATTGGGATCCGCATCAGCAGGCGCGGCTTGCCCGACTCGTGCGGTAACAGACTTTGCGGGCGAACAGCCAGACGAATGCCGGTCGAAAGGATCACGAGCGCCGTGATCGATCCGAGGTGAGCGTCTGGCAGATACGCGGAGAGCCAGCTGCCGAGCAGTGCACCGGTTGCTGCTGCTGCGGCAATGATTAGTGCCGGCCGGATGCGCAGGCGGCCGTGCCTGTGATACACCCACGCTGCTACAAGCGATGCCACGACATCGGTCAATAGGCTGACGCCGATCGCGTCGTAGGCTGAAATCGAAACGAATGTCACGAGGACTGGGACAGCAAACGTGACGGCGCTTGCCCCAATCAAGCCTGTGACGATCCCGGCGCCCAAACCGGAAACTAAGGCAGCTACTACTATTGATGTTGCCAAGAACCCCCACCACACTCGCTGCAGTCGATATGTAGCGATATCCTACCCGATCTTCTCTTGCCACGAGAACTGGGAGTTCGATGATTCGTGTCACTTCCGGATGTTTTGCTCAGCGCTGCAGCTATCCGGCGGTGTCGGATATTATCTGGAACATGACGAGCAAGAAGCGTGCCAAGATCATGCCTCCAAAATGGACTATCGGCGAGGAGATTGCCAACAGTGTGACCCACGGCGTCGGCGCCCTGTTGAGTTTGGCAGGCACGACGCTGCTTCTCCTCCGAGCGGTGCGGTATGGCACGGGAATTGATATTGCGAGCTTCTCCGTCTACGGCGCGAGCTTGTTCCTCCTGCATCTCTCATCGACGCTGTATCACGCGATCCAGCCACCGCGGGTGAAGCGGGTGTTTTGGGTGTTCGATCACGCGTCGATCTACCTTCTGATTGCTGGCTCGTACACGCCGTTTCTTCTGATCTCGCTTTGGGGCGCGTGGGGGCTCACGCTGATGATTGCGATCTGGTCGTTGGCGATCGCTGGAATCACGATGAACAGCCTATTCATCGGGCGGTTCCGGAAGTTCTCGCTGGTCCTGTACCTTGTAATGGGGTGGTTGATCGTTATCGCCGGGCGGGGACTGTGGCTGCGCGTGCCGCGTGAAGCGCTGTTGCTGGTTGGCATCGGAGGCGTCGCCTACACCGTGGGCGTTGTCTTCTACTGCTGGAAGCGCCTGCCGTACGGCCACATGATCTGGCACCTGTTCGTCCTTGCCGGAAGCGCGTGCCACTATTTCGCGATCTTGCAGCTTCTTCCCCGAACCCTCTAGTTGCCCGCGATGGCTTGCTGCAAGACGCGCTCGAATCGAGCGTGGCGAGATACACGACAGGGAGAGCGTATGCAAGCGAAGCCAGGCAAACGATTTGTGTCCGAGCCACTGCGGCCGGTGGCGGCAAGCATCGATCCGAGAGCGATGGCAAGAGGGGAGCCCAGCCTACCGTACGAGTTTACATGGTGCGGGAGGCCGTTGCGGGTCATCGAGGTTCTGCGGACATGGCGCGAGTGCGGACCGTGTACGTCCGGAAGCTCGGAATCGTACGTTCGCAAGCACTGGTTCGACGTGCGAACGACGGAGCACGGGATGGCGCGCATCTACTTCGAACGCCAGCCTCGCGGGCGCCGACGGATGCAGCGCTGGTGGCTGTTCAGTATCGAGGAGTCCGCCGATCCAACGTAGGAACCCACGGGTCCGTGCGCCGCATCCAAGCGCCGCCTATACTTTCGGATCATGAACACAGACGCCGTCGTATCAGGAGTCATCGTCACCGGGAGCTCCCGCGGTATCGGGGCCGCAGTCGGCAGGCAACTCGCCCGAGCCGGATACGGAGTGTGCATCAACTACCTGGAGAACGCCGGCCGCGCCGCCAACGTCGTTCGAGAGATCGAGGATGCTGGGGGACGAGCGTTCGCGTTTCAGGGCGACGTCGCGTCGTACGGCGACGTCGAACGAATGGTGGCTCAGACCGCCGATCGGTACGGCGGTATTCGCGTGATCGTCAACAACGCCGGCTTCTCGCAACATCGAACGCTCGAGCAGATGTTGCTGGAGGACTGGAACCGCGCGCTTGCGGTGAACCTGAGTGCGGCGATGTACACGGCGAAGGCGTCGCTCGATCACTTGCGGCGCGAGCCGTGGGCGCGGATCGTGAACATCTGCAGCCTGCGCGCGATGACCGGGTCGGATCACGGTTCGCACTACGCCGCGGCCAAGGCGGGCTTAATCGGGCTCACCAAGTCGCTTGCGCTTGAACTCGGGCCGCAGATCACCGTGAATGCGGTGTCCCCCGGATATACGCGGACCGAGATGAACGCGGCCGCTCTCGCCAAGAACGAGGACAAGATCGTGGCCAAGATCCCTGCAGGACGCGTAGCGGAGCCAAGCGACATTGCCGCGCTCGTCTGCTTCCTCGCGTCTGAGGAGGCCGGATACATCACCGGAGAAACGATCAACGACAACGGCGGGATCTACGTGCGGTAGGCGATCGAGCGCCTCACATCGCGTTCTTCAGACGATCCGGGGCCGTCGATCTACATCGTCGATGGGCTTTCTATCCGGGTCGACCTTCTCTAGAATGAACCAAGGGCAACGCGCAGCGAGCGCCGAGCAGACGGGAGGAGCCTGGATGCGCCGATCCAGATCGTGGCAGATTGTGCTGGTTCTGGTCTGTGTGTGGGCTTTGCTTGTCGTCGCGCTAACATGGGCGGAGCGCGGAGCAGCCGGATCGTCGATCCGTTCGGTAGGAGACGCATTCTGGTATTCGCTGGTCACGCTAACAACGGTCGGATATGGCGACGAGTTCCCGGTTACCGCTGCGGGCAAGGCAATCGGGGTGCTGTTCCTTCTGGGCAGCCTCGGCGTTCTCGGTACGCTGGTCTACAAAGTCTCTGAGCGTATCGCTCAGATCCTTGAGAGGCGAAAGATGGGATACAACGGGACAAGCTTCGAACGACACGTTTTGATACTGGGGTGGGACGAGTTCGCGCGCTCGGTGGTGCGGCAGCTGTTGGACGCGGACCAGCGAATCGCGGTGGTCAGTGACAAGAAGGACGACGTGGAGATGATCTACGAGCAGTACCCGAGGGATCGCATGTTCGCGCTGTACGCAGATGTGCGGGATACGGCGATGCTGGAGAAGGCGGGCATCGTCCGCGCGGGGATGGTGTTCCCGAACCTGGTTTCGGATACCGACAAACTGATTTCCGTTCTCAACCTGAAGCGCGAGTACCCGGACGCCCGCTTCGTTGTCGCACTGGACAACCCCGATCTCAAGGACACGTTCGAGACGGCCGGGGTCACATTTGTTCTGTCGCGAAGCGAGATCGCGGCGAAGATGGTGGCGAGCTACATCTTCGAGCCCGACGTCGCCGAGTACGAGACGGATTTGATGGCCTCGGCGAAAGACGAGTCGGAGTACGACATCCAACAGTATCGCGTCATCGAGGCAAACCCGATCCTCGGTACGACGTTTGGCGAGGCGTTTCGGGAACTCAAGGCGAAGTACAACGCCGTCCTGATCGGGCTCTCCAAACGAGACGGCGATCGTCGGCAGCTTCTCAAGCTTCCGGCCGATGATGTGCCGATCGACCTCGGGGATTACCTGGTCCTTATCGTCGAGGGAAGCGGGGAGAGGGCGCTGTCCGCCGCGTTCGGGGTCGGTGAGGGAGCGCTGTAAGGTCTTGGCAGCGGGCGCTCGAACGGAGACAATGGCCCAACCATGCAATCGGAGAGGGGCGGTTTCATGACTCGGGTTTCTCGCTTGTTCATCTGTTGTTCACTCGCTGTGTCGGCGTTGGTTGCGGCCATCCCTGCAGCAGCGCAAACGCCTGGCGAGCTGATCTTGCAGGCTGAAGCGGTGTATCCGACGCGCTACGTACAGGAGACGATGATTGAACTCGTCGCGCTATACGAATCGGTGCTTCCGGACCTGGACTCGCTGTCGACGCAGTCGCAGGCGTTCGTGCTCAATCGGTTGTCACAACTGGACTACGAGCTTGCGATGTTCACTGTGGGCGATGTACCCGAGGACGAGGCGCTGTTTGCGGCGGGTAAGGAGTACGGCCTGCAGAGCCTTCGACTGAATCCGGAGTACGCTGCACGGGAGTCGCGTGGGCTTGAAAACGCACTGACGTACGTAACCGACGTTGCGGCACTTCACTGGACGGCGAACAACTGGGGCAAGTGGTGCGGGATGCATCCGTTTGAGGCACTAGCGGGTCAGCAGTCGTGGGTTCTCGCGCTGTTCGAACGGTCTGTAGAGCTCGATCCGACGTACTGGGGGGCGAGTTCGGCGAGCGCGCTGGGCTCCCTTCTGGTCATGTCGCCTGGTCTCCTGGGGGGTGACGTGGACCGTGGGCTTGCGCTGATCGAACAGTCGATCGCAGCGGATCCGACGTACCTCAACAACCGGATCATCCTCGCCGAGTACTGGGGATTCACATACAACATGTGGGGGAAAATGACAGGCATCCGGGACGCCGAACTGATCGAGCGGGAGTGCTCGTTGATCCTGGAGAGCGAGATCGGACCGTGGCCGTTCTGGAATCGGATGGCACAGGCCGACGTCGATCGTCTGCTGGAGCTGCTCGATGAGCATTCCGAATAGCGTCGGCGGGCTACGTCTCGTCGTGATCGTGGTCGAGGCGCTCGTATCCCCAGGCGTCAAACGCGAATCCCCAATGGCGATTCACCACGGCAACCGTTCTCGGATCCACGTCGTAGTTGTTCTTCCTGTATCCGGCGACGGAGTCGATGTACGAGCGAAACGCCGGTTCCGTTTGCTCGTATCCCGGAAGATCGAGTGTGCGGTAGATCGCGTGTAGTTGGGCGAGTGGTGCACGTTCCAGATCCTCAAACCGGATCTCAATCAGGTTCTCGGCTGGGATCAGCGAGCGATCGGCAAGGAAGCGCTGCATCAACTGCTCGTAGATGCGGAGCACATGCGCTTCGACCTGCTCCGGCTGCACCGACTGGAGTTGGGCGCGCTGATGGACAGTGCGATGCATGTGGACGGTCGAACGGAACACGCGGTACGGATCACGGACGATGTGGATGAACTTGGCGTCGGGAAACAGAGACAGGATCGTCGGAAGGCGCCCGGTGTGCGCGCAGTTCTTGATCAGTAGGCGTTTGCCGTTTCCGGCAAACGTCGTCTTGCGCAGGAGCGCGTTGTACGTGTCGATCCACGCATCGCGTACGCTCGGCGCGCGGCCGTCAAACAACACGGACCGCTCGAAGATCTCCGATGTCCGGCGGGGGAACGTAAACGAGTGGATAAACGAGTGCGGACACAGGTTGGCGATGGCGAATTCGTCCTCCTGCGGCGAATCGAACAGAAGCGGAATGTTGTCGATTAGGCGTGTCGGGTAGCGGCGGGCGGAGAAGTGCGCCAATAGCGGCTTGAGAAACCGCTCGGCGGACAAGAAGAATCCGGGCGCCAACGCTTGAAACGTCGTGACGTACGCGAACGCGTCGTCCTGCGATAGCAGGTTCTGAAGGTGCGTCGTGCCGGTTCTCCAATGACCGATGATGAACACCGGAGACGGATGGACCGGCGTTACGCGCAGCCGGCGGGAGTAGCACGCCTCCTCCCAGAGGCGGAGCGGGCTGGTGCAAAGCGTGGTCAGACAGACGAACAGCGCGCGCGCAACGTACGGACGCTCGGCATGATCGCCGCAGGCGAGAATGCGAACCCAGTTGCGAAACGATCCCAGCGCGGCCGGATGCTCTGCAGCGGTTGGCAGTGACGCAGAACGCGCGACTTCGGGTGCCTTCGTCGGACTCATCAATCAGACCTCGCTTTCTCCTGCGGCGGCTACGACGGGTCGTCGTAGATCATCACCAGGCCGAAAATCGTCGTCGAATAGGCGATTCCGCCATCCGGGTGGAGGAACAGCGCGCCCGCCCAGTTGTTATAGCCAAGTCCCGTTCCGACGGTTCTTCGATACACGGTTTCTCCGGTGGCGAAGTCGACCGCTATGAGACGCCACGTGGGAATCGCGCTCGCGTCGTCTCGCCAGTACATGTAGGCGAGGCCGCTTCCGAGCGACAGTTTGAACACGCCAATGCTACGCTCGTCGCTCTCCCACACGATCTCGCATCCGTAGGTCCCGTCGGGCTGCCGGACGATGTCGACTCTCGCCAGGCCCGGCTGCGGCACCGAGTACGGGAACCGATGGTGCCCCCAGTTGTTCTCGATCAGAACCGAGTAGGTGCCGGTGCCGCGTCCCGCTTCGTCGGCATGTTCGAAACAGGCGACGCTGATGTCGGTTCCGCTTTTCCCCTCTTCGAACAGCGGCACGCTGCACACGATCTCTCCGGTATCACGCGCGAGAAGCAGGAGGTGGATCTGCGGCTCCGCGTTGTCGGTGATCGCCACGAGGCCGGTGGCTTCATCTCCCATCAGGGACACGGAGGTACCCGATCCCCGCGTGATATGACCGGGCTTCTGGCCCGGTCCGCGGTCGTAGGGGGTACGCCACGCGACGGAGATCTCGCCTTGCCCGTCCTGGCGAAACCGGTACATTGCATGGTCGGACAGCACGTACACGCCGTCTTCAGCTGCGGCGAACGAGTTCTCGATCACTTCGCCTTCCAGGCGAAGCGTATGGACTCGGCCGGTGTCAACGTCCACGGTACCGACGATGCCGCCAGTCGTTGCGTACCAGTAGTAAGCGCCGCTCCAGTCCGGGAGGACCCAGGCAACGCTGTCGTTGTGCGGCCACGACATCGGAACCACGTATTGCGACAGGTCGTATTCGCGAGCAAGCTCGAACGATTCGCCGCCCGCTGCGATGCCGATAACCTGGATCGTGTTCTGCGTCGTCGGTACGATGGCGCGGTCCTCATTGTCGAGGTAGAAGTACATGCCGGCACCGATGTACTCCCACGGCATGATCCCCTGTAGCAGCCAATACCACGGGCGAGACGGAAGGTCGTACGATGCGAGTTCCTGAAGCGTGATCGGGTCGAGAAGCTCCAGCTGAAACCCGCGCCCGTTGCTGTATACGGCCACGATCCGACCGAGGCGATCGAAGGCGAGCGTACCGTAGCCGCCGAAGCCTTGCGTACGGGATCGGACTTGCATGTTGAGACCGATCGGACCGGCCGCTTCGTACGTATCGCTGATGTAGGCATCGCAGTGCATGTTGTTGCCGCCCCACGAAGCCATGAACGGGTGGTCGGGAATCCCGACGGCCGCAATCGCGTCCACGGCATCTTCGTTGACGAGTCGCGTCAACCCGCCGTCGATCGACGACGAGCCCTCAGGCGAGAGGATCGACGTCCACACGCCGGCGAGCACGTCCCAGGGACCGAGCAACGTATTGGGGATCGGGAGTACGTCGGATCCCGAAGCGGCGCGAACGGGCGGCGCACAGACGGTGGGGAACAGAACGACAAGCAGAGCGATCGTGGCTGCGAGCGTCGTACGAGATCCCATGCGCCTCCCGAGCGTTCGGTGCATCCGGCCGTGTGCATCATGCCGTGTCGTGCGGCGTTGTGCCCACACTCTAGTAGCACGGTCGGCGGAACGCATTCTCAGGCGGGATCGGCGCAGAGCGGGAAATCGGGGAGATCCTGCAGCTGTGCGAGGAGCGCGGTATCCGTCATGTCGAGGTGGATCGGCGTGACGGAGATGTTCCCTTGTGCGACCGCCCACGTGTCGGTGTTCGGTTGCTGGGGGAGATCGTCCTCCAGCCGGTCTCCGGCGATCCAGTAGTAGGCGCGCCCACGCGGATCGAGGCCGCGCACGAGGTAGTTGTTGTGCGCTTCTCCCCCTTGGCGCGTAAGGATCACTTGCGGATCGGCCCCCTCGGGGATCGTCGGAACGTTCACGTTGAGCAACGTCCCGCGCGGGAGAACCGGCCGGCGAAGGAGAAACAGCGCCAGCTTGGCAGTGAACCGTGCGGCCGCAGCGTAGTCGGTTCCGTCGGCGCGTTCGGGACTCACATGTTGCGATACGGCGATTGTCGGGACCCCGTTCCGTACGCCTTCCATCGCAGCGGCGACCGTTCCGGAGTATGAGATGTCCTGGCCTACGTTTAGTCCGGCATTGATTCCAGAGATCACGAGCGCCGGCTTCGACTCTCGCAACGTGCCAAGAAGCGCCAAGGCGACGCAGTCGGTCGGCGACCCGCTCGTTGTGTGTCCGATTCTCTCGTCGGGCAGCACGACCTCGGTGATGCGAAGAGGCTTGTGAAACGTCATCGTGCGGCTTGCCGCGGACCAGTTCTTTTCCGGAGCGTAGACCTCGACCCGAGCGAAACGATCCAGTTCCTGTTTCAGCGTCAGTAGTCCGGGAGCGTCGATGCCGTCGTCGTTTGTCAGTAGGAGTACCGGTTTCTCCATCGTTCCCCCTCCCTCCGCGAACCCGGATGCTTGCGTTCGCGTCCACCAGAATACACCGAACAGCGCCGCCGTACGAGCACGGTCTCGCGACCGAAGTGAATGGTGAACAGTAGGCGTACGATAAGAGATCCGTTCAGTAGTGCCACGATCCGGCTGCGGCCGTTTCGATCGGACGATATGACGGGTTTGCAGTCGATCTTGAACGACCCGTCACTCGTCGCGCGGCGGTACATTCCGTGGATGATTCCGCAGCGAAGTCCGCTCTCCATTCGGCAGGTGGAGTCCGCTGTCGAGGATTGGGAGAAACGGAAGAAGGGCTTCGCGCTGGCCGTGGAGGGGCGTCCGTCCGGCTGCCTTGCCGGATACTGTGAGTGCAATTGGGATTGGGATCCACATTGTCCGTCGCTGTCCGTGGTGATTGCTCCGATGGATCAGCTGCGGGGGCTTGGCTCGGCGGTGATGGAACTGCTCTTGTCGTACCTGTTCGAGCAGACACCGGCGCACAATGTCAACGGGTGGATCGATGATTGGAACTCGGAAGGGCTTGCCTTTGCCGAGGCGATGGGTTTCCGGCGCACGGGTACGGTGCCGCGGGTCGGGATGAAGGACGGTCGCTACGTCGATGGCGTACTGGTGGACATCTTGCGTTCGGAATGGCGGGAGGGAGGCGCGGGGCATGGCGCTTGAGGGCAAGCTCGTCCGGCTTCGTGAGGAGCGACGGGAGGATCAGAAGCTGTTCGCCGACCTTCGGAACGATCTGGACACGCAAGGCTGGAACATCGTGCTCCCGCCGACGTACACGGAAGCGATGCACGTCAAGCGGTTCGAAGTGCAGGAATTCTCGTACGAGCGTGACAGTGCCCGGTTCTCCGTCGTCGAGATCGCGACCGGCGCACTGGCCGGATTCATCTCGTACTCGCACCTGGAGCCGCGGATGTCGACGACGATCGGGATCGCGATTGCCAAACCGTTTTTGGGAAGCGGTGTCGCGCTGGACGCACAGGAGGTTCTGCTTCGGTTCCTTTTCGAGGAGCTGGGCGTTCGTGTCGTGCATGTGTGGACGCACAGTGCGAATCCGCGCGCGATTGCATTGGCGGTGAAGTCCGGATTCCACGTCACCGGGCGCGTGCGAGAGGTGATGTACAAGAACGGTGTCTTGATCGACACGTTGGCGATGGCTTTGCTCCGCGAAGCGTACTACGAAACGCACGCAGCGTCCGTCGATCGACTATTGGATCCTGTTCTCTCGCCTGACTTGTAGCACACTCAAGCGGGGGGCGCTTCTTTGCTGTTGGCGGTTACGCTACGATGGGGCGGCGTGACCGGTACGTGGCTCGGAGGGAGCATGCAACAGGAGACGTTGTTTTTCCGTTCGCTATTTGATCAGGCACCGCTTCCGTATTGCGCAATCGATGCGGAAGGCCGGCTGCTGAGCGTCAATCAGCGGTGGCAGGATCTCCTTGGCTACGAGCGGCACGAGGTTCTAGGCCGCTGGTTCGGGGAGTTCATCGGCAGCGAAGCGCGGGAGACGTTTCGCGAGCAGTTTGCCGACGTTCTGGCCGACGGGGTCGTTCGCGGAGTCACCCTGCCGCTCGTGACGAAAGCGGGGCGAGTCGATCACGCGTTGTTCCACGGACAGGTGGTGGTCGATTCAGAAGGCCGTCCGGCGCGGGTGCAGTGTGTCTTCTACGAGCTACACGCTCGCGATGAAGCGATGGAGACGCTTCGGCTGTCGGAGGCCGAGCGAATGGCGTTCATGGAGAGCTCCACCGAAGGGTTCTTCGTGTTGGACAGCGAGTTTCGTATTCTGTACATCAACCGGGCAGGAGCAGACATGTTCCGGACCCAGCGAGAAAACATCATCGGGAAGCGTGTCCTCGAGCTGTCACCGCGGCTCCGAGACACTGAGCCGTACGCCTTGGCACAGCACGTTCTGAAGACGGGGAAACCTGTCTCGATTTCCGAGTACCGAACGCCCACGCTTCCCGGAGATCGCTGGTACTCGATCGCTTTGTTCGCGCTACGGGAGCAGCTGGGCGTTGCATTGCGGGACGTGACCGAGCGGAAACGGGATGAGGAGCGAATCGAGCACCTTCTGCAGCGGCAAGCAGCGATGGTTCAACTGACTCTGGATCTCGGTCATGCACTGTCGCTTGACGAGGCGCATCGGATCACGCGCTCGACGGTCGAATCAATCGTCGAGCTTGCATCGTTTCGGATCCTCCGATACGACGAGGCGAAGCACTCTGTGTTTCCCATATACGCGGTCGAGGATGGCGTAGAGCAGGACGTTAGGAATCCGGAGGTCAGACTACTGGAGGAGGTGGAGCCGCCGGTCCGCGAGGCCATTCTGACCAAGAGATCGCTCTCGTCTCCCGAGCCCGGGGGGAGTCAAACGAACGACGGGATCGATGGCGGGGACTCGGACGCCGTCGGGAACGTGGATCGCCGCACTACACTGCTGATTCCGATGATTGCGCATGACGACGTGATGGGCGTTCTGCAAATCCGAGGAGCGCAAGGCACCGCCTTTGACCCGGAGATCATCGAGCTTCTTGCAAGCCTCTGTGCGGTGGCCGCAATCTCGCTGGACAACCGGCTACTGCTTCTGGCATCGCGGGAGACGTACGAAGGGGTGATCCGGGCCCTGGCGACGGCAATCGAACTGCGTGACCCATACACAAGTGAACACCAGGAGGGCGTTGCGCGGGTTGCGGTCGACATGGCGCGGCGGATGGGAGTGCCGGAGTCGAAGGTTCGAGCGATCGAGCTCGCGGCGCATGTCCACGACATCGGCAAGGTTGTCATCCCGGCGGAGATCCTGGTCAAGCCGACAGCGTTGACGGACGTGCAGCGGATGATCGTTCAGACGCACGTCTCCGCGGCACACGACGTGCTGAAGGGAATCTCGTTCCCTTGGCCGATCGACGAGATCGTCGTGCAGCATCACGAGCGTCTTGACGGGTCCGGATATCCGGCCGGCTTAGCCGGCGACGAGATTTGGCTCGAAGCGCGCATTCTAGCCGTTGCCGACGTTGCGGTCGCGATGACAAGCCATCGACCGTATCGGCCGGCGTACTCCATTGACGACACGATTGCCGAGTTGCAGCGAGCGCGCGGCGAGCAACTCGATGCGCGAAGCGTCGACGCGTGCATCGCCGTACTCCAGTCGATGGAAGCGAGCGGCATGGCAGGCAGAGCTACGCCGAAGCCGTCGACTCGGTAACGGACACGCCGCGCTCTCGGAGTCCGGCGAGAATAAACTCGACATCGTCCGACGAGCGTCCGATCCGTTCGGGAGGGATGATTCCCGTTTCGTCGACTCCCCCATCCGCCATCAATCGAGCTGCCATGGTGGCTGTGTAACCGGTGGTTCGCGCCATTGACGATGTCCCGGTTCGGCGGTCGAATCGGTCGAGCATCTCATAACGAAGTCGGACTGGTTGCACGCCGTCGTGCCCGTCGACGACAACGCGTAGGAACGTGAAGTCTTCGTCGCCGTCGTGCATCTGCCACATCGGGAACAACAGCGATGTCGCAAGATCGATCGGTCGAATCGTTGCTCCGTCGATTTCGATTGCCTCGGGGGAGAAGAACCCGATGTCGCGCAGGAGCTGGATCTTGTCGGCATGGCCGGGGTAGCGGAGCGTCTTCTCCACGCGCTGGGGTGCGTCGATCGTGTGGAGCAGCGTGCGCAGCCCGTCGGTCACGAAGGCTTCCAGCGTTCCGATGGCGGAGACGTCGATCGGCTCGCGCTCGGACAGTGCGGGGCGAACCACGATTCGCCCGTCTTCCACCACACGAGCGGGCCGTGTGTACTCCTCGATCACGTCGACGGGCGAGAACGGAGCCCGGTACTCAAACGGAGGGACTCTGTCCGCCGGAAGGCCCCCCACGTAGATGGCCACGCTTCGTGTCGTCTTCAGCTGCTGACAGGCATGCCCGACGAGCAGGTTGCTCAACCCAGGGGCCACACCGCAGTCGACGATGGCGGCCACACCGCGCTCTTTCGCCAACGCATCGAGAGTGAACGGGTCTTCCGGGAAGAAGGCGATGTCCACGGCATTCTTCCCGCAGTCAAGAACGGTCCGCAGCGTCTGATAGCCGAGGAAGCCGGGTGCTGCATTGATTACGAGATCAGCAGATTCGACAGCGCGCGCCACCGTGGACGGTAAGGAGAAATCGATCCGTTCGCCGGGGATTCCGTACCGTGCTCCGAGTTCGGTCAGCCGACGCTCGTCGCGGTCGGCGACGGATACGGAAAATCGAGAGTCCAACGACAAGTCGCGCGCCATGGCGGCGCCTACGCGTCCTGCGCCAAGTACGATTGTTTTCACCGTTGCCCTCCTGTTCAAGCAAAAGGATTGTACGGGGACCGTATGCAGGTCGCGAGAGGCGGTGTTGGGCTGTCGCCGTTACGATGCGGAGTGAAGGTACGTCTCACACCGAGCCGCTTCATCGAACATTGCGAAGTCACGATAGATCGAGAGCGCTGCTGCCGCGTGTTGCGCAGCGTCGTTGGGGTGCCCGTGTTGCGCGGCAAGCTCGGCAAGATGAAGGCGTGCCGATGCGGCAAGAAGCGGGAATTGGACATTTTCGGCGTCACGGAGCGTCTCCTGATAGTAGGTGCGTGCGGTGTCGTGGTCGTCAATCGACTGCGCGATCTCGCCCAAGCGGAGCAAACAACCGATGGCTCCCATTGAGTCGTGACCCAATGCGCGGCGTAGCTCGAGACTCCGCTCGATGGCGGAGCGCGCCCGATCGAACTTCTCCATTCGCTGACAAAGCGTTCCGAGGGCGAAGTGCGCCATTGATTGTCCCCACAGGTCGCCGAGTGTCGTGCGTAGGCGGGCGCTCTCCTCCGCCAGTTCGAGTGACCGGGGTGACGATGGATCAGTCTCGTAGGCGATGTACGCTTGCACCTCGCGCGCGACGGCCAGCTCCCACGCACTCCCGCCATCCTCGAGGAAGGCCGCGGCCTTCCTGACACGCTCCTGGATGTTAGGCAGCGTGCTCTGCCTCATGAAGGAATCGAGAAGGGTCAAGAACGCATACTCTCGGGAGACCGTCGACTCTTGGAGAAGGTGAAGAGCTTCCTGAATGTCGGCTTCCGCTTCGCCGGGGTTCTGATAGCGGTTGAACCATGCGTGAAAGCCGAGGGAGTAGGCGTACATCTTCCGCTCCTCCGGTGCGGTAGCGAATCGCAGCGCCATCGTGGATGAGCGAAGGATCTCCCGTGCCTCCGCGAGATGTCCGCCCATATCGTAGTAGATGAATAGACTCATCGCCGCCTGAGACAGGCTGGCGATATCGTGCCTTTCGGATGCGTGATGCCAAGCGGCTCGGATGTTCGGCAGCTCGGTGTGGATGCGCTGCATCGCCTCCTTCTGCTGGGGGCCTTTCAAGGCAGACTCCTCATCTGCGAGGTACGCAAGGAAGTACCCGGCGAATCGATCGAGAAGTTGGTCACGTTCCCTTGGAAGAGCGGCAAGCCGCTCGGCGACGTACTCCTTGATCACTTCCGGCATGACGTATCGTCCGGAATCCAGGCGGCGAAGAAGAGACCGGCTGACAAGGGTTGCCGTTTGGGACAGCGATACGTGGAGAACATCGGCTGCAGCATGCTGGGTGTAACTGGCCGGGAAGACACTCAGTCGGCGGAATGCATCGCGCGTGTCGCGAGGAAGCAGCGACCATGAATGGATGAACGTAGCACGGAGACTGCGATGCCGTTTCTCGGTGTACGGGGATTCCGTGGAGAGAAAGTCGAGGTTTCGCTCAACCTCCTCCGCGATATCGGCGCAGGATAGCGAACGGACCCACGCTGCCGCCAGTTCGATTCCAAGCGGTATTCCCTCAACGGCTCGCGTGATGCGAGCGATTGCGGAGATATCGTCCCTCGTCGGCGAAAAGCTCGGCACCGCGTGGAGGGCGATCTGCAAGAATAGGGAGACCGCGGGGTACTCCGATGTCCCTTCGGATGCGTCCGCTTCAGGAAAGCCGAGGCCGTCGAGCCCGAGCAACCGCTCCTCGGGGATCTGAAGCTGATGACGGGATGTGAACAGCAGTTTGAGATCTGGAATCCGCTGGAGGATCGTCGGCATCCAGTGTAAGCAGGACGCGAGATGCTCGGCGTTGTCGAGGAGGAGCAGCATGGGGCGGCGAGCGAGATATCGGAGGAGTTGCTCGCTGAATGGGAAGGCGGAGTCCCCGCCGGATCCGGGGTGAGCGCGCTGTGCTTCTCCGGATGGCGCATCCAGTGCGTCGGCGATTGCGAACGGTACGAACTGCGGTGAGGCAACCTGCGCAAGGGGGACGAAGGCGACAATCCCGGGAAACTCCACTGCATAGCGGCGAGCGACTTCGACGGCGAAGCGTGTCTTGCCGCACCCGCCCGGCCCGGTCACCGTGATGATGCGAGTGTCGGAGCGACGAAGCAGGCGTACGGCGGCTTCGTATTCGTCGTTTCGACCGACGAAGGATGTCACGTACGTCGGGAGACTGCGTGTGGTGTCTGATGGAGACAAGGCGGGGCGAACCGGCGTCTTGATCTCGCCGCGACGGATGCTGTCCGCGAGTTGCGACGTCGCTTCGCTCGCCGATAGGCCCAACTCCGCTTCGAGCACGCCTTGGCATGCTGCATACTGCGCCAGCGCGGCGCTGCGATCTCCGCGCAGCGCGCTCAGGCGCATGACGAGGCGATGCGCTTCCTCGTTCAACGGCTGCGCTTCGGTTATGCGTCGCGCGAAATCGAGCGCTTCACTGTACTGCTGCAATGCCTCATGGTGTGATGCCAGAGTGCGCGCGGCACGGGTGTATTCCTGTCGCAACGCCTCGCCTTCACTAAACACCCAGTCGTCGAACGTTGGGCTGTCATCGATCGAGAACCCATGCAGGAACGGATGCCGATACAGGGAAACCGCGCGGGTGAGTGAGGCGAGTTCCTTGCTCGAAAGCGGTATGTCCGTTTCGTGACTCAAGGCTGCGCACAAACGGCGGAACGATAGGGCGTCAACCTCCAGCGTATCGGCATGGCGGAGACCGATCGTGTGCCGAGTGACGGAAAGCCAGTCTGCGACAGGTGTCTTGTTCAATATCCAAAGAGCGTTTCGCAAGAAGGCGAACGCCTGGCCTGACTCCGTCTCCGGCCAGAGGAGGGTGGCGAGGGAGTCACGGCTGTGCTCCGTACCGGACGCGGCGAGGTAGGCGAGCAGGGCGAGTGCCTTCCTTCGCCTTATGCCAAGCGGGGATCCATCGTGCTGAATTGCTGGATACCCAAACAACGTGATCTGTAGGGATGGTGCAATGTGTCCTGACATTGGGCCTCGGCTCATCTTAGCACAGGACGCGGCGGGTTTGGGGTGTAGACAAGACGCTGGAGAAACGACACGCGTATAGGCTGCGGCATCGGGGGAGGTTCGACATGGCCGACGTAAGTCTGTGGCTGGCAATCCAAGCGGTCGAGGACCGTCGTCTTTTGGCTGATGCCCCGTCACCGCTACCTGTATCTGATCGTGAGTTGGTCTTACGCCTTTTGGCGCGTCAGATCGATGCGGGCAAGGAGCGTGGTGCATTCGACCTGAGACCAGAGCAGGGCGAAACGATCCGGCTGTACACCGGCGAGCGGCTCCGGACGAAGCTGGCGATCCGGAACGTATCGTCGATCGAGGCGGCCCACGCGCTTCTAGCACTGGATCCGAAGTCGCCCGACGTTACGGCGGCCGTGCGGCGAACGGCGGAATGGTTGCAGTGCACGTGCTTCGCGTTGCGGCACTGCGTGATCGGCGAGTGTGCGCATTCATTCGCAAGCTACCTTCGCTTCCTCCAGCTGCACAGCCCGTCGGAACATGACATCGCCAGGCGGCTTCAGGTACTGCGCGAGTTGCGGGACGGGAACGGGCGATGGCAGCGCCTTCCGTTCTACTACACCGTTCTTGCGTTGGCGGATTTGCCGATGGAAGCGGCGCGCTCGGAACTTCGGTATGCCCTTCCTGCGCTCGAGCGGGTTCGCAACCGCTGCAAGAAGAACGGTATGTACGAAGTGCGACAGAAGCGACTGGTCGAACGCGTGTTCTCACTCGCCGATCAGCGGCTCCTTTAGTCAGCCGTGTCGACGAACGCCACAGCACGGACGGGAGATGCCTCGATTCCGCCGAAGGGAATCGGAAACGCTGCGAAGTAGAGGCTCCGACTGGCGTTGAGTACGGCCTGGAGATTGACCAGTCCCTCGACAATCGGGACTCCTGCAGCGCAAAGCGTACGGTGTGCCGGATACCAGGCAGAGTCCGTGCGATCGTCGACACTGGGAGTATCCAGCCCGACAAGTGCGGCGTTTCGATCGACAAGGAGCTGCGCAGCTGCTGCGGTAAGAAACGGATAGTCCGAGAAGTACGCTGTCTGCCCGACATGCCGATCCCATCCGGTGTGGAACAGAATCGCCAATCCTTTGCAGACATCCGGGACGTCTGTGGTATCGATCCGCCGCGCACCAACCGTAACCACATGTGCCGGCAGGATCCGGAGCGGTACGTTGGCGATGTCAATTCCGTTGGGCGCGAAGTGGAGCGGGGCATCCATATGTGTCCCGCTGTGTAGTTCGTATTGGACGAGCCGTGTAACAACACCGCTGGCATTCACGATTGGTGTCGTCTCGGCACGATACGCGAGGTCGTCGCCAGGGTAGCTGTGGGCCTCCTGCGGGAGCGGCTGGGTTAAGTCGATGATCTCAAACACGATCCCTCCTTGGCGGCGAGCCGCGAGCGCGATGCGCCCGCGGCCCATGCCAGGATACGTGATCGTTCAGCCGGTTCCAACCGTACGCTGTAGCTCACGATGCAATCGGTAGATACAGATCGAACGTCCACTTCGCCGGATCCGTCTCCGCTGGATTGATGACCTCCTCGAGACACGTGCACCAGTTCGGCGGACGCGTGTACGGGCTGTCCTCAAACCAGGCGACGAGTTCGCGCCAGACGCGACCGATGTTCGGCAGCCCGGTAAACCGGGTGACAGCGTACCTAGCCTCCGGGATGTCCTTGATCGTAATCGGATCGTCAGCTGTTACCTCAGGGCCGGCGACCAGCCACAACTCATACCCGTAGTTCGGGCTGCCTGGAGACGGATTCGGGTTGTTGAATCCGAACGTGCGGTACCCCGGATCTCCGGGCGCGAGGCCGATCGACTTCGCGAATTCGACAATCATTGTGGCCGCCTGGTTCTCCGGCTCGGTTCCGTACGCGAGTGCGCTGGCGACGCGCATGGCCGGCAGGTCGACGATGCGAACATCCTTCAATGTCATGTTTCCTCCCTTTGCAGTGCAAGCTGCTGGTCTTGAGTCAGCGTGTTCTCGTAATCATAGAGCGCAAACGGCAAATCGGGGCTCTCGGTGATGTGAAACCGCACGAATCCCATGCCCTCATAGAACGCGTGATTCCGTGTCGCCCACTCGGGCGTGTCGAGCGTCCACCGCGCGGCGTTCGGATGCTTCCGGTACATCTGCCGCAGGATCCCCTTGCCGATCCCGCGATTCTGGCAATCTGGATCGACGTAGATCCCTTCACACCGCCACTCCCCGTCGCCGAGGTCGGGACAGACGACAGCGAACAGGCCGCCGACCAGCCGATCCTCGCCGAGAACAACCTTGTAGAAGGTTGCGTCCGGTTTCTTGCGGTTCTCGGAATGCAGCGATTCAAGTACGTGCCGGGTCCAATGATACGATGTATGCGGGGCACTTGTCGGGGTCCTCCTGGGCAAGATTCTCCGTACGTAGCTCTTCCGGTTTCCATTTCCGGTTGTCGAAGAACGCGACGGCGGCGATGACGGCAAGCGGGCCTGCGCCTTCAGGCGTCGCAATCTCCAGCCGAATGGGACGGTCTCCTGTCGTCGTGGCATAAGCACCTCCTGATACCAGTCTGGCACGTATTGGTGACACGGAGTGTCATAGATGTAGAATGGCGGCATTGGAGGCGTGGATGCGTGCCGACAGGCTCCTTTCGATTCTGATGTACCTGCAGACCCGAGGGAGGGCGACGACTGAGCGATTGGCGCGGGAGTTCGAGGTGTCTCGTCGGACGATCATCCGCGATCTTTATGCATTGCGCGTCGCGGGGTTCCCGGTGTACACGGAACGGGGCCCTCATGGCGGCTGCTATCTCCATGATGAGTACCGCAACACGCTGACGCAGCTTACGACCGACGAGATTGCGGCGTTGTTCGTGTCGAGCATTGCCAAACCGCTGGAAGACTTGGGGCTTTCGGAGCCGCTGCGCGGCGCAGTTCTGAAACTGACTGCGGCTTTGCCGCCGGCGAGGCAGGAGGCCCAGAGTCGATTGGCGGAACGAGTAGTCATCGATGGAACGCCGTGGTCGAGCAGCGAGGAGGGCGCAACGCACCTTGCGATGATTCACCGTGCTGCGGTTGAGGATCGATGGCTTGTCGCCACGTTCGTGCGGCCGTTCGGCGTGCTGACCGAGCGACGAATCGCACCGTACGGGCTGGTGGCGAAGGCGGGCACGTGGTGGGTTGTCTGGGCAGGCGAGGATGGCCTCATACGCGTGGATCGGATCTCCAGGATTCGTGAGGCGGCGGTTGAACCTGATACGTTTGAGCGGCGAGCAAGCTTCGATCTCAACACGTTCTGGACCGATTGGCGCGATCGTCAGAATGCGGCACGACCGTCACTCGGCATTGTACTTCGCGTACGGGCGGATGCATTGGCGGTTGTGGAGGATGAGCTTGGGAAGCAGGAGGGCGTGTTCTACGGAGTGCCGTCGCCGTCGGACGAGTGGGTCAAGATCGACGTAACCTTCCCAACCCTTGCGGAAGCACGGAAGGCGGTGCTCGCGTTGGGCGGTGCGGTCGAGGTTCTCAGTCCAGAGGCGCTACGCCGATCCGTGTCGGACTTCGCCGAACAGACGGTCGCGCGGTATCGCACAACGGCCGCGGACGAATGATGTAGAGACAGCGGGTATAAGGACCGGGCGGCATGCCGACTGCCCCGCACCATCACAGAAGATCTCCCTGTGACGAGCAACGGTTCCAGAGAAGAACGAGGGCCGGCATAGCCGGCCCTCGCCATCGTATCTCATTCCGCTCGATCAGGAGAAGCAACACGAACCTGCTTCTCCAATGAACCGCTGAACCGAAGTTCAGCGGTTCACAAACATCATCCCCTCACCGGAGAAGGTGTTCGTCCCGTCCGTCGCCGTCACCATGTACTTGTATGCGCCGTTCGCTAGCTTTATGCCGTCCTCGTTGGACCCATCCCATACGATTTCGTTCCCGTTCGCCTGCTCGCTAGCCCATACCTTCTTCGCCGACAGGTCATACACAACGACCGTCATCTGCGTCGCGATTCCGCTGCCGTGGAAGCTGAACGTGACCTCATCCTCGAACGGATTTGGTCCCGCGTAGAACGCATCCACGACGAGTTCGCCGGCGATGATCGAGATCGTGTCGCTTGACGTATCCGCCGGATCGGAAGGATCCGTGTACGTTGCCGTGATCTCGTCGCCCGCGGCAAGGTCGAGGATGATGGCATCGCTGAAGAACTGGTCGCTTCGACTCCCGTATGTGGTGAGATCGTAGGCAACGCCCTCGATCATGAGAACCCCAGCGAGCATGGTGTCTTGTGTGTGGGATGGATCGGTCACCAGGACGTAGACCGACTCTCCGGCCGCGTACGTACTGACCGTGTTTCCGTTCGCGTCGACAAACGCCGTCGTCGACTCCTGACCGGCAGGCGTGCCGCCGCCACCGACGCCGACCTTGATCGAGATCCACGCCACATCACTGTGGTTCGTCGGATCCTGGTACGCCGCGATGATCGTGTCGCCCGGCAGAACGTCCAGCGTTGGAACGCACTCGCTGTACACGCTCGTCAGATCGATGCAGGTGACCGAGATAAAGTCGCCGGTCGCCACACCCGTCTCGAGTAGGTCCACCGCCGCCCAGTGACCGCTGCGCGGATTCAGGATGTACAGCTTCGGTTCGTGGAAGTAGACGGTATTCCCGGCCCCCGCGTCCTCGCCCGGCGCGTCGTTGAAGATCCCGACGTTTCCGAGCAGGCAGTTCACCGGATGTGGGTTCGGAGTCTTCATCTCGCACTCGAACGGTACGCTCCAGATCGGACCGAACGGCACATTCTGAGCGCCGTCCCAGTATCCGTCGATCCGCTCGCGGCGGTACGGATCCTCGTCCTGGTCTTCGTCGACGACTTCGATGAACACACAGTCGCTGTTCACATAGCCGGAGACGCGGCTTCCTGTGCGATCGAGGAAGTACATCGTGGTCGCTTGCCCGTCGTACACCTGCGTGTCGGCGATCGACATCAGGTCGAAGCTGACGTCGTTCGCGACACGAACCCCCGCGTACAATGCAGTCGGGCCGATGACGGTCGACAATACGGAGCCGGGCTCCGTATTGGCATACCCGCCGAGGGTGATCAGCGGCGGGAACGATGTGAAGATGTTCGAGTCGCCGAGTCCCGCAAGGCCGAACGATACGTTGTTGCTGTCTCCATTTAACACGTTGTAGTCTGGCGCGCCGTAGTAGGCGTCGTTGTAGCGGACGTAGACGTCGTCCTCGTTGAACCCTTCGATCTTCCAGTTGTCCAACACGAGCTGGAAACCGCCTACGGCGTTGGCATTCCCGACGCCGAGCGGATCCCACACGCCCCACAGCTGGGTGCCGGCGAACGTGAAGAACACCGAGCTGTCGCTTGATGTCTCGTCGAGGATCAGCCACTCGGCGTCATCCTCACCGTGCGGATCGCAGACGTGCACGACAACCTGTTCCGGACAGCACGGATCGACATTGGCGTTGGCGTCGATCACCTGGATGTACACCGCGTCGCGTCCGATCCAGTAGACCTCTTGATTGGCATGGGAGGCGTCGGTGAAGCTGGTGATCGAGTGCTGTCGCTCCTCGATGTAGGCCGTCGCCAGCTTGAAGTCGTCGAAGTCGTTCGGGTCGAGGTAGTAGGCGACCAGGACGTCGCGAACGTCAAGCGCATTGAACTCGAGGTCATCGAGAATCGAGTTCAGATTCAGCTGGAAGACGCCGGTGTTCGCGCCGGTTTCCTGTGCGTAGAACGACACCGGCGTGATTCCGTCGGGATCGACGGTGTTGAAGAAACTCACGTTGTCGTCGCCCTCCACCGCGTACTCGATGTAGTAGCGGCCGTCCGCCGCGCCCCAGTTGAACGGGGCGGCTGCGTTGGCATCGGCGTTGTAGATGTTGTACCAGCGGATCGATTCATCGCCGAGGGCACCATTCTTGCCATCGACACCGCCAGTCCGCTTGAGCATGCAGAAGTCCGTAGGGCTGTCGTATCCAGTCACTCCAGTTCCATCAACCGGATTCCACGAGCCCGGGTTCACGATGATGAACACCGGAACGTACTCGACCTCGTTGCAGTTCAGGTTTTCGTCCGGGTCGATGACGGTGATCGTGGCGGTTTCGTTTCCGTCCCTGTAGATCTCCTGGTCCCACGAGATCATTGCTTCGGTGTCGATGATCTTCATCATCCCGAGCGCGACGTCCGTGGCGTCATTCGGATCTTGGTACAGGCCGACGAGCGTGTCCATGTTCTCGAATCGGCCGATCAGATACTGCTCTTCAATCGTCTCGTTCGGGGCGACAGGTAGGACCGAGATACCCATGGTGCCTGGTCGCCAGTTCGGATCGGTTGCGGGGGATCCGGGGCCTCCGGCCCATGAACGGTTATCGTCGAACCCATCATCATCCCGATCGACATAGATGTAGTGCCCCCACTGGAAGTCGTCTACCGCATTTCCGACTGGAATGTCGACCACGTGCGTGTGGTAGGGCTCATCGCCGGCGGCATAGCTGAACCGCGTTCCGACCTGGAACGCGCGGCAGGAAACGAACACGCCGGTGTCGGCGCCGGTTTCCTCCAGGTAGTCATGATGTGTGACTGCGTCCGTCTGAACCCCAATCGCGTCCCACACGATGTAGGCGCCGGTCTTGATGTCCATGATCTTGATGTCCGGAGACATCTTGTCGCGAATGTCGCAGTCGATGTTCTGATCGTTGTCGACGACGACGATCCAGATCTCGTCGCCTTCCTGGATGTTCGTCACCCGGTTCTGCCCGTTCCTGTCGAACGAGAAGTACATCTCCGCGTCCGTCGCCAAGACGGGAAGCACAAACAGCATTACGATACTCACCGTTGCGGCAATTGCCCCACAGCGTTTCCCGATCATCCGAAGGACCTCCCTGAAGCCAGTATCTTACTAAATGCGGGGGGAGCCGGCGGTCTAATGCGCTACGCTCCTAGTTACGGTATCCCTCATCTACCGTAGAGGCTAGTGCCGTATCCTGCGGGTGTCAAGAGCTGGCGTTCGCGTTGCAAGCAACGCTCACTAACGAGAATGCGCACGGAAGCGGCTGCACGTTCTCTATGCGGGACCTACGCCGCGACGCCACCTCCCGCCAAGGCGCAGAGACGCAGAGCAGACGCGCCTTCAACACAAGATAAGAACCTACCCCGTTGCATGGAGTTCTTGGCGCCTTTGCGGGAGATATGGCCGTCAAACGCCGCAGTCCACCCCGCCTCTCGCAAAGATGCAGAGACCGCGGAGGCCTGATCGCTGGATCAGACGGGTTCTCGTCAGAGACAAGCCCCGATGCTACTAGAACAACGCTGGATGCGTTACTCGGGAGAGATCAGAGAGCACAATCAAGTCATCGGATGCTTCTGCCCTAGATATTTCGGACTATGCTGGGTTCTCCCTGCGTCCTTGGCGTCTTTTGGGAGAAGGACAGGTTGGTTGTCCACTACTGGAGCGCCTTTGTATCACATGGGTGGACACGCGGCCTCGGGATTGGGTAGTGGATCGCCGAACAGACGGTGCGTTCCGCACGAAGAGGAAAAAGGCCGTTCGTACCCGCTGGATACACGCCGTAGAATCAGGGCAAGGAGGCCCGCATGACGTTCGAAGAGCTGTTGTCGTTACTGTCGGAGACCGTGTCCGGAGTGCGCACGAAGGACGCGGTCAGTCGGATTGCGTCGTATCACCGTGTACAGGCCTCGCCTGGGTACGACGAGGCGATTGCCTACCTCCGGGGAGAGCTTGACGACGCCGGCGTTGCCTCCGCGGTCCATGCGTTTCGAGCCGACGGACGCAGCCGAACGTACACAACATGGGTTTCCCCGCCGGCGTGGCGGATGCGATCCGGTTCGTTGCGGCAGGTCGAACCGAGCGAACGCGTACTAGGAACCTACACGGACTGTCGCCAGCTCGTCGTCGTGCATTCGCCGGCCGGTACGGTCGATGCGACGGTGGTCCACGTCGGCGATGGCGTACGTGACGAAGACTACGAGGCCGTCGACGTGACCGGAAAGATTGCTCTTGTGTCCGGACGGCCGTCGACGGTCGTGAAGCAAGCGAGCGCGCGGGGCGCCGTCGGGCTCGTGTTCTACCCGAACAGCGAGCGCGCTTCCGCATCGTACGACCTTGTGGAGTACTCGAGTTTCTTCCCTCACGCGGAGGAGATCCCCGATCTCGTCCCGTCGTTCTGCGTGTCGCGCCGCATTGCAGACAAGCTGCTGCGGGAGCTTCGCAAGGGGCCGGTGCGCCTTCACGGAGAGGTCGACGCCGAGTTTGTCGACGGTGGCAACCTGCAGGTGCTCGAAGCCTGGGTTCCGGGAGTCGATCAGGACGATGGCGAGGTGCTGCTCGTTGCGCACGTATGCCACCCGCAGCAGTCGGCGAACGACAACGCGTCGGGAAGCGGCGTGCTCTTGGAACTGGCGCGCGCATTCCACGAGCTGCGGCAGAAGATGACACTGCAGTCGACGGTTCGCTTTCTGTGGGTTCCCGAGTTCTACGGCACGCTTCCCTGGTCGGTGGCCAACGAAGACGCACTGCGACACGTGCACTTCGTTCTCAACCTGGACATGGTCGGCCAGTCGCCGGACCTGATTGGCGAGCCGCTGTGCCTGTTCCGCTCTACAAGCGTGACCCCGACGTACCTCAACGCGTGCATCGAGCCGATTGCGCGTGCGGTGGCGGCGAAACGAATCGTCGTCCCCGGTCAGTCGCAACGTCCACTGCACTGGGAAGCCGTCGTGCCCAGCGGGGGGAGCGATCACCTGGTGTTCGGGTCGGCTCCGCACAACCTGCCGACCGTGATGCTGGGGCACAGCGATCCGTATTGGCACACGAGCCTCGATACGATCGAGAAGGTCGATGCCTCGCGGCTGAAGCAAGTGGCGTTGGTAACGGCATCACTCGCCGCCGTCCCATCGATGATCGACGAGGCGAGCCAACTACCAGAATGGTTGTTGGATTACAGCGTGCAGAGGCTGACGATGGCTCACCGGCTGGCGAAGGCGGTTCCATCTGCCGACGCGCGGCCACTGCTCGATCTTGCTCTCGAGATCGAAGAAGAGCGGATCGAGAGCCTGGCGGATCTGTCCTGGTCCGACGCGAGGACGGGTGACGTACGCGGTCTGATCGAAGCGCTTAGTGCTGTCTACACGTGGCTCGTGTCATCGTTGCCCGACGCCCCGGTTCGCGAGATACCCGACACCGACCGGCCGGTTCGCACGACGGACGGCCCACTTCCGTACACGGTGACCGAGGGAATGGATGACGAGGAGAGAGAGTTCTTCGGTAAGGTGCTCGGAGCGAACCACCGCGGTGTGGCGAGCTGTCTGTTCGATCTGTGTGACGGGACTCGGACTGTGGAGGATCTGGCGCTCTGGTTGACGCTCGACTTCGAACGTGCGTTCTCCGCAAGCGACGTGGGCCAAGGCGTGCAGCTGCTGCGAAAAGCGGGCTGCGTCGAATAGTCTGGGCCTTCTAGGTGGGTAGTCGTCACTGGATCGAGCCGGACAGCACGGACAAGGCAGCAGGACGTGTGCCTGGCGCACGGCACGGTCGTCTCGTATACTGAATGCCGCAAAAAGACGTGCAATCCGTTCGCCACGAAAGACTTCCATACGATTGCAGAGAGCGATGAGCTGAGGGTGCGACTTGGCTCTGATTGGTCAAGGAGGATTCTCAGTGAGTTTTAAGCAGTTCCAGTTCGATACAGGAATCAAACGCGGTCTCGCCGACGTTGGGTTCGAGACAGCGACGGCGATCCAGCAGAAGGCCATCCCCCCGGTTCTCGCCGGCCGGGACATCCTCGGCATTGCGCAGACGGGGACGGGAAAGACGGCGGCATTCGCGCTTCCGATTCTCCAGCGGCTTGCGATCGGGAAGCTGCGCGAGTCGCGAGCGCTCGTCCTTGCTCCAACGCGAGAGCTTGCGGAGCAGATCCATCGTGCGTTCATTGACCTCGGGCGGCACATGAAGGTGCGCAGCGTGGCGGTGTACGGCGGTGTGAGCAAGCGTCCGCAACTGAGCGCACTGCGCAACGGAGCGGAGATCATCGTTGCCTGTCCGGGCCGGCTTCTCGATCACATGCGCTCGGGCGACGTCGACCTGCGCTCGATCGAAGTCGTGGTGTTGGATGAGGCGGACCGCATGTGCGATATGGGGTTTCTGCCCGACATCCGGCGGATCTTGACCAAGCTGCCGAAGGATCGGCAGACGTTGTTCTTCTCCGCCACGATGCCGCGGGAGATCCGCTCGCTGGCCGAGCAGATTCTGATCGACCCTGTGACCGTGCAGATCGGCAAATCCGCGCCGGCCAAGTCGGTTTCGCATACGCTGTTTCCGGTTCGCGAACACGACAAGGCCGACCTGCTCATTGCCATGCTCCGCCGGACATCGACCGGTCGCGTCCTGATCTTCACCCGTACGAAGCACAAGGCCAGCCGGCTTGCACATCAGCTGAAGAAAGCGCGGTTCCGCGCGGCCGAGTTGCAGGGAAACATGACACAGAGCCAGCGCCAGCGGGCGATGGAGTCGTTCCGCAATGGGAAGATCGACGTGCTCGTTGCGACGGATGTCGCCGCGCGTGGAATTGACGTGGACGGCATTTCGCACGTCATCAACTTCGACATGCCGGAGTCGGTTGACTCGTACACGCATCGAATCGGACGGACCGGACGGCTGGATCAACGCGGAATGGCGTTTACCCTTGCCGTCCGCGGCGACGGGCTGATGATCCGCCAGATCGAAAAGGCGATCGGCAGCCGGCTCAAGCGCTGCCGCGTGCCGGGATTCGATTACGGGCAGTTCACGCCGGAGCGGCAGTTCGCCGACGCATCGCAGCGTCCGGGCCGCGGGTCGCGCCGTGGTGGAAGCGGACGGCTTCGCGTACGGAGCGTGCGCTCCCATTAGTGTGAAC
>Ga0272442_10001978_pt1 | contig 30269 bp, 19 predicted proteins | sample SSMForm2O_FD_200262 | JGI IMG/M metagenome (GOLD analysis project Ga0272442, IMG submission 200262) | Marine sediment archaeal communities from Little Sippewissett salt marsh, Falmouth, MA, United States - SSM-Form-2O | ecosystem: Environmental > Aquatic > Marine > Wetlands > Sediment ...
TCCACTGTGTACCATTTTTGTACTGGAGCTCGAATTTGCGAATGCGGTCGTACTCTTCACTCATCTCGACGCGATCGAAGGTGGACGGCTTTCCCAGGTCCACCTCCAGCCAGGCCTGCTTTGTGCCTGAATCTGTGGCCCAGCGCGTGGTCGGATCGTCGTCCACCGCCTTGTCCGGGCCGTGTAGTGGATTGTTCCGGTACACATTGGACGCCCGGACCTTCTTTTGGAAAGCCAAGGATTTCGAGGGCAGGCTGACGGGAGCAATCTCACCGGCCGGGCCATTGAGCGTGAGCTCGATGATCATATCCAGCTCCTGTCGATGCGCCTTCGGAACGACAATCTCAATGCCTTCGCTCGTTTGTTTGACGGTGACTTTGCCGCCGGTCAGGATATTGCCGTCAATGATATTCTTTGGGATGGCCGGCAGGATCAGTCGCTCATTGGACCCATCCAGGAGGTGGACGTAGATGGTGTTGCCTTTGTGCGTGCTGGCGCCCCAGGGCCCCGGTCTGAACGGCCCGCCGCGCGTGTCATAAATCGTCTGGCCGTATTGTTTGAGCCAGTTGCCCATCTCTTTCAATCGCTCGACCTGTCGGGGTTCGATCCGGCCGTCCGGCATCGGGCCGACGTTGAACAGGAAGTTCCCGTCCCCACCGATGACCCTCACCAGCGTGTCGATACACTGCTTGAGTGATTTCATCTGGTCGTCGGGTTTCCACGCCCATTGCCGGCAGATCGTCATACAGGTCTCCCAGGGGCGGTCGTTCTGGAACTTGCCGATTCTCTGCTCCGGCGTATCATGATCCGCGGGCAGGCCGGCCCGGTTGTTGATAATCACATGGGGCTGAAGGCGTCGAATCATCCGGAAGAGATTCACCGAGTCCCAATCCTCGGCGGAGCCGCCGAGACCGTCGAACCAGATGATGTCGATCTTACCGTATTTGGAGCAGATTTCCCGAAGCTGACTGTGCATAAACCGGATGTAGCGCGCGTGGTTTTCCGTGCGGTAATCCGGGTGGTACCAATCGACGGGCGAGTAGTAGTAGCCAAGCTTGAGGCCGGCCTTATGACAGGCGTCGGCCAGCTCTTTGACCACGTCGCGTTTGAATGGTGAATTGGAGATCTTGTAATCGGTTACCTGGCTGTCGAACATTGAGAAGCCGTCGTGGTGCTTGGACGTGAAGACGAGGTATTTCATACCGGCGTCTTTGGCGATCCGCACCCATTCGTCCGCATTGAACTTGACGGGATTGAACTGTTTGTAAAGATTGTCGTAAATCTCCACGGGGATAGAACCCGTGCTCCTGTCGTTTCGTCCGCGTCGCTCGCCCCCTCGGGACCAGCCGATCTCGGTGCCCTTCAGGCTCACCGGCCCCCAGTGGATAAACAGGCCGAACCGCATCTCGCGCCAGGCCTGAACGTCCTCGGGATTCGCGTGGAGATAATTCCCGCCGGAGTCGGCGGCTCCCGTCAAAGACGCTGTACACAGGCAGATTGCCGAACTCAAACACACCAGGCTTGCCGTTTTGATCCGCGTTTTTTTTAACATGGCGGTTCTCCTTATTAATGTATTCCTTTCCATGTTTGCGTAAGGGGTACTATAACAGGAAACGGCCGGAAAGAAAAGGCGGGGCTTTATACTTGTGGCAAAATAATCGTCTCTTGCAAGCGCTCCGGCTTTTATTTGGCAATCGTTGTATGAGCGGCATCGAACATCCTGACGCCGCCGGTATCCAGCCGGAGGATCAGACCTTGTTCGGGATCGACGCCGATGCAATGGCCGGTGAATGTTCTGCCATTGAAAACAAGAGCAATCCGGTGGCCTAACTGGATACTCAATTGCCGCCATCGATTCGTCACTTGTTCCGGATGCGTTTGCGCCGCTTCGAGCCAGTCGTCGAGGAAGGTGAGCAGTCTTTTCGCCAGCGAGACGCGGTCGGTCATCGTTCGGCTTTCAATGTCCATGCTTGTTGCGGACGGTCGTAACTCTTTCGGGAAGGAGTCTTTCCGCTGATGACAGTTGATTCCGATGCCGATGATAAAGACACATCCTTTATTATACGTTTTGGATTCGAGCAGAATGCCGGCGACCTTCTTTCCGCTCAGGAAGATGTCGTTGGGCCATTTAATCTTCGCCGGCTTGCCGATCGCCTCGGCCACCGCCACGGCACAGGTTAGTGAAAGAAGCTCAGCGTTTAGCGTGCTTTCGATCATGACAATGGAACAGAGAATGCTATCCGAGCGCCCGCTGTACCATGTGTTGCCGGCCCGGCCTTTTCCGGCCGTTTGCTCTTCGGTGAAGATGACCAGGCCGTCGTTCTCTTTGTTCCTGGCGTATTCGGCGGCGATGGTCTGGGTGCTCGACGTGCTGTCATAGAGGAGGATTTTCCTGCCGATGCGTTTCGTTCCCAGATTTACGCTGATCTGGTCCGGGTCCAGCAGATCGTTGGGTGGACGAGACATGGTGTTACCTGTCGAGCCCGATGTCAACGGCCTGGGCCGAATGGGTGATCGCGCCGACGGCGATTCGATCGACGCCGCATTGGGCGACGGCCGAGACGTTGCTCAGCGTGATATTCCCCGAGGCTTCGAGCAGCGGTTTCTTCCCTTTACCGCACATCTCGTCGCGCATCTCGACGGCGTGTTTCAATTGCCACTGGCCCATGTTATCGAGTAGCACGATGTCGATACCGGGAATCTTGAGCACGTGATTGAGCTGGTGATCGACGTGGTCCACTTCGACGGCGATGAACTTGACGCCTTGTAAATCTCTGGCCTTCGCGATGAGTCGTTTGAGCTTTTGCTGGAAGTTTGGGCCGAGCTGGGCCAAGTGATTATCCTTAATTAAAATACCATCGTGCAATCCAATTCGATGATTGTAGCCGCCCCCGCAGCGAACCGCGTACTTTTCGAGAATTCGCCAGCCGGGCATCGTTTTGCGGGTATCATAGATCTTTGCCTTCGTGCCGTGAATAGCCCACACGTATTTGCGAGTGGTCGTGGCTATCCCACTCAGGCGTTGCAGGAAATTCAACATGACTCTTTCGGCGCTGAGCATCGAGCGCAGCGGCCCTTCAATGACGCCGAGCTTGTTGCCGACGTGGGCCGGCTCGCCGTCGTTGATGAGGATCCTGAGCTTGAGTTTCTCGTCGTAGCACGTGAGGATTTCTCCGACGATATTCATTCCGCAAACGATGATTTCTTCGCGGGAGACGATCGTCGCCCTGGCGACGGCATCGCTCTCGAATAGAAGCTCGCTTGTCATATCGCCCGGTCCGAGGTCTTCCTCAATGGCCATTTGAATTAGAGGCCGCACCTTTGTTAAGCTGAGTTTTTTCATTCTACTTTAAAACCTTAGATTTCACGGATCCATTCTATTTATGTTTATCAAGAAACATCACGATTTTCCGAATGCTTTTTATCTGCCTGTATGCGAATCAATGTCTGCTTTTGACTTCTTGATACTCTACAGTTATCACATATTATCTTATTCGGACAACCTGTATCTGAACCACAGTTCAAACATGGAAATATCTTTTCTTTAACTTCCACTTATTGTTACCTTTTCATATAAGAAAGCATTGATTCACCATTCACGCGATTAACAGACAATGGTGCGATTCATCGCACCCTACAGTTTCGATGAGGAGCTTTTCTTTTTATTTATTTTCTGCCGTTTTGTCGCCTGGAATTCACTTTTCTTTCTCTTCGAGTTAACGAGAACGAGTTCGGGCAGCTCTTTCAATTCCCGCAACTGGTCCCGCAGGAAGGCAGCCCGCTCAAAATCCAGGTTCTGGGCGGCTTCGAGCATCTCTTTCTCGATTTCCGACGCCAATTCGACCTTCTCATATTCCCCGGTCCCGAATTGCACTGCATCGCGCGCCGTCTGCCTTGCCTTGATCTGCTGGGCCAGGCCCGAGCGGATTTCCTTTTTTATGGTTTCGGGTGTTATGTTGTGATCTTTATTATATTGCAACTGAATTTTACGGCGTCTTTCCGTTTCGTCAATCGCTTTTTGCATCGACGGGGTCATCGTATCGGCGTACAGAAACACGGTCGCATTGATATTTCGTGCGGTCCGGCCGATGGTCTGGATTAGCGACGTCTGGCTTCGCAGGAATCCTTCCTTATCAGCGTCGAGGATGGCGACGACCGAGACTTCCGGCAAATCCAGACCCTCCCTCAGCAGATTGATGCCCACCAGTACGTCAAAGTCTCCGTGACGCAAGGCCCTCAGTATCTCGATCCTTTCGAGCGTATCGATTTCGCTGTGGAGATAGCGGCATTTGAAGCCTTTTTTCGTAATATAGCTCGAAAGATCTTCGGCCATCCGTTTGGTCAGGGTGGTCACGAGCACGCGCTCCTTGGCCTCGACTCGCTTTTCGATCTGGCCCAAAAGGTGCGGAATCTGATCGCTGGCAGGGTGGACGAAAATTTGCGGATCGAGCAGTCCGGTCGGCCGGATGATCTGCTCGACGACCTCATGTTGGCAGTGCTCCAGCTCGAACGGCGCAGGTGTGGCGGAAACGAAAATAACTTTGGCCCAGTTCTCCTGGAATTCCTCGAAGCGCAGCGGCCGGTTGTCCAGCGCGCTGGGCAGCCGGAAACCGTGCTCGACCAGCGTTTCTTTTCGATGCCGATCGCCCGCCCACATGGCCCGCAATTGCGGAATGGTTACGTGAGACTCGTCGATAAATAAAAGGAAATCCCTGGGAAAATAGTCGATCAGCGTGTAGGGCCTGGCGCCGGGCATCAGACCGGCTAAGTGTCTGGCGTAGTTCTCAATCCCGCTGCAATAGCCGACCTCCTGGATCATCTCGATATCGTACATCGTGCGGGCCTGGAGCCGCTGGGCTTCCAGGAGCTTGCCTTCGCTTCGCAGCTCGGCCAGGCGCTCTTTCAGCTCGGCTTTGATACCCTCAACGGCCGAACCAATCCGGTCGCTGGGCATGATATAATGTTGAGCCGGATAGACGAAGACCTGGTCTTCGGCGGCGAGGACCTCGGTGGTGATCGGATTGATGTAGCTGATCTGCTCGATTTCGTCACCGAAGAATTCGATGCGGACCGCGTAAGATTCGTAAGAAGGGTGCAGTTCGACAACGTCGCCGCGGACGCGGAACGTGCCCCTCTGGAAATCAATATCGTTTCGGGCGTACTGAATGTCGGCTAATCGGCCGAGCAGCTCGTTTCGTTCGCAGTGGTCGCCCGTGCGGATGGCCACGACGGACGCCTTATAATCCTCCGGCGAGCCCAGCCCGAAAATGCACGAGACCGATGCGACGATAATGCAATCCTTCCGCGTCGAGAGGCTGGTCGTCGTGGATAGGCGGAGCCGGTCGAGATCGTTGTTCTTCGAGGCGTCTTTTTCGATATAGATATCCCGTTGGGGGATATACGCCTCCGGCTGGTAGTAATCGTAATAGCTGACGAAATACTCGACGGCGTTCTGAGGGAAAAGCTCCTTGAATTCCTCGTAAAGCTGGGCGGCTAACGTCTTGTTGTGAGAAATAACCAGCGCAGGAAGCTCTTGTTGGGCAATCACATTGGCCATAGTAAAGGTCTTGCCGGACCCGGTCACGCCCATCAGGGTCTGGAACTTCTTGCCCTCGCGCAGTGCCTTATCGAGCCGCTCAATCGCGTCCGGCTGATCGCCCGCCGGCCTGAACTCATTGTTTAGTCTGAATACGCCCATAGATACTGTCATTGTAGCCGAAAGCGGCCTAAAACTCACGTCGAAATTACTCATGGCGGATATTAAATCGTAGGGGCGGCCCCATGTGATCGCCCTCAAACATACAATCCTAATTAAAGGGACAGGGCAACCACATGGAGTAGCCCCTACTCTGGAAATGTAATCGCTGCGAGGAGGGCTCTTCCGTACTTTCGCCAGAGGCTTTCGGTGTCGAGGTCGGAATCCTCAGCTAACATCTCGAAGGTGATGATAGGAGTGCCCAGGGTGACGCCGGCGTATGAGCCGAGTGAGCCGGGCCGGGCGCCCAGCTTCTTAACGGGTAGATCGCAATATTGGGCCATGTGGCTGGCTAATTGTGCGCCGGGTCCGTCGTAGTCGATGCAATTCAGAGGCTGGTGGATGCTGACGATGCGGTCGGGGCTGTATTGCTGGATGAGCTGATAGATGGCGCGGGCCTCCGGCTCGGAAAGCGCTTCCGGTCCGCCCTGAACGTCGCCGCGGCGGTTGGCCGCGATGAAGTTACGGTTCAAATCCACGTTGTGAACGTTAAAACGTGTGCCATACGCCAAACCGTCCGGATTCGCTACAGGAAGAAGCACGACCGTTCGACCGGTGAGAAGCGCCTGGTTTTGTTGAAGGTGTCTTATGAGTCGCCGGACGAGCGGGGTGCCCGCCGGTTCGTTGCCGTGAATCGTCGCAAGGATGAAGATGACATCGGGGCCCTCGCCAAGCCCGAGATACAGCATCGGACGGCCCTCAACGGATGATCCGGCGATACGGTATTGAGGCGGAAGCGTGCTCGTCAACGGTCGGGGTGAATCTACGATCTCCGGATACCGGACCGGCTCGCCGCATCCGGCGAAAGCCAGAACCGTTAGCAAAACACCCATTATCAAAACAATCGTCCATCTTCTGCTCATATCAGATTCCCTTCAGGATTTACGCCCGGTTATTGACACGACCTACTCATGCATTATAAACTTCTGTCGCCATGATAAAAGAAAAACTCCCAAGCGGTCGCTTTCTTTTTATCAAAAGGCTTTTTTGAATGGATTGACGGCCTTGCCTATCTGTTTCGCATCATTTTAAACCTCTTCAGACCCATGGCCGAAAAAACTTGAGCCGAACGGTTCACTCTGTTAGACTGAAGAGCGTTGTTTTTATCCATTCAGGAATAACAGAGACTATAGGACCTTCAACGGAGTGGCACATGAACGTATTGCTGATCGGCAGCGGCGGGCGCGAACATGCGATCGCCTGGAAACTGGCTCAATCGAAACAATTGTCCAAACTCTTTATCACACCGGGCAATCCCGGCACGGCGCAATGCGGCCACAACGTCGCTCTCGACGCGGAGGATCATCACAAGCTTTTGGATTTCGCGCAACAGAACAAGGTCGAGCTGGTGGTCGTGGGGCCGGAAGATCCGCTTGCGGCGGGCATCGTCGATACCTTCGAGGCGGCCGGTATTAAAGCCTTCGGCCCGAGCGGCAAGGCCGCACAGCTCGAAGCCGACAAGGCGTTTGCCAAGCAACTAATGCGCTCCAGCAGCGTGTCCACCGCCGAGGCCCGGGTATTCGACCGGTTCAGCGATGCCAAGGCCTACATTGCCAGCCGGGATGAGCCGGTCGTGGTCAAGGCGGCGGGTCTGGCCAAGGGCAAGGGCGTTTATGTATGTGACGACCCGTCGGACGGCATTTTGGCGGCGGAAAAGATCATGCAGGATAAAATATTCGGTCCGGCGGGCGACACAATCATCGTTGAAGACAAGCTGTTGGGTGAAGAGGCCTCGATTCTGGCCTTCGTGGACGGCCGGAATATCTACGTCATGGAATCGTCACAAGACCACAAGCCCATCGGCGACGGCGACACCGGACCGAATACCGGCGGCATGGGCGCCTACAGCCCCGCGCCCGTCGTGACGGATGCCTTGATGGATCAGATCACGCGGGAGATTCTTGTGCCGGTCGTGGACGGCATGAACCGCCACGGCACGCCGTACAAGGGCGTGTTGTATGCCGGGATTATGATGACCGCCGGCGGACCGAGAGTGCTGGAATTCAACGTTCGGTTCGGCGATCCGGAAACGCAGCCGATTTTGATACGGCTTGAAAGCGATTTACTGGAGGTTTTGTTAGCCACCTGTGACGGCACGCTGGATGAGGTCACGCTCAGGTGGGACCCGCGGCCGGCGGTGTGCGTGGTCATGGCTTCGGGAGGCTATCCGGGCGAGTATGAGAAAGGCAAGATCATCACGGGCCTCGAAGACGCCCGGCGGCTCGAGGATGTGATCGTCTTCCACGCCGGCACCAAGGAGCAGGAAGGACAGATCGTCACGAGCGGCGGTCGGGTCCTCGGGGTCACGGCCCTGGGCGAGACGATTGCAGAGGCAAAAGCCGCCGCCTACGAAGCGGTCGATCGAATTGAATTCGAGGGAGCGTATTGCCGTGGTGATATTGCCGATAAGGCGATTCATACGGCGTCCCATGGTTGAAAATCGCAAAATGCATTAGCTGGGAATTGATCGTCACCGACATTTTTCATGGCCCGATACAACATCCGATATCCCAAACCGAAGCGGATCATCCGCTGGCTGTTATCCTGTGCGATATTGGCCGTTCTCTCATGGATTTTCTTTATCCTGGCCGGACGGGCTTTGTGTTATGTTGCGATTCGCCAAATTGGCGACCTGACCCATACGACGATAAGGACCGAGTCGGTTGACTTCCGCACCAACGGATCGGTTTTCATTAAGCATCTTGTCATCCGCCCGGACCAGGAGGAGGAGGAAGATAACGCCATCATCGACGCCGGCATGGTTTTTGCGCGTTTTAGTCTCGGCAGCTTACTGATGCTGCGGCCCAGGCTCAAAACCATCGACGTCAACGATTTCGTCGTCAACGCCCAATACAACCAGGACACACACCACTGGAACTTATCCGCGCTCAAGCTCAGACCTCCCAAGGGAAGTCCGGACCAGATGCCCCGTGTACGTCTCAATGCGGGAACGCTGCAATACACCAAGATATCGAACGGTCAAGCTAAGGTGGGTGTTTCCGTGCCGTTGAATGCACAATTCGAATCAGACGAGGGAACGGAAAAAGGCTACAGCTTTGAGATAACAACGGCCACCATGGCGTCCGGTTATGGTAACAGCCGCTTGACCGGGACCTGGAAACCGGGAACCGTCACCATCGCCGGCGGGATTTCATCCATCGATGTCCCTGAGCTTGAAATGGCATGGATCATCGACGTCCTGGCCGCGGAGTTCAAATACGATCAAAGCAATGCTTTCTCGCTGAAGCTGAACGTCAGGGACTTGCAGTCCAAACGCAGCCCTGCGCTGGAAAAGTTGACGTTGGTCGGGCCGGCTTTTTTGGAACAATCCGGTCCGTTTGCCGCTTTGCAGGGATTTTTTAACCGTTACGAGCCGCGAGGGCGAGTGGATATCGAGCTGGAGGCCTCCGGCCACCTGAACCGGCTTGGTGAAAGCACCTTTAGCGGCGACGTCTATTGCAAGGACGTGGCCATCTGCCACTATAAGTTCGCGTATCCGATCGACCGTTTGGCCGGCCGGATTAAAGTGACGGAGAACAGCGTGACCCTGTGCAACCTCGTCGGTCGGCACGGCGAGGCCGAGCTGACCTTCAACGGCTGGTGTCGAGACTACGGTCCGGATCGAAAATACCAGATCCAGATCAAAAGCGACAATATGCCGCTTGACGATGATTTGTACAATGCACTGACGGCGAAACAGCAGGCCTTTTGGTGTGCGTTTGCCCCGAGCGGCCGGGTGGCCATCGACTATACATTCGCCCGTGAATCGCCAACCAATAAACGACAAAGATTGGACGTCGAACTCCGCGGCACCAACGCCGTGTACCAGCATTTTCCGTATCCCCTAGAGAATCTTAGCGGCCAGCTCTCTATTGAAAAGAACAGCGTCGTTTTCTCGAACGTTGTCTCGAAGGTGGACGAGCGCCACATTACGGTGAACGGAAAGATAGAAACCCAAAGCATAGAAGAAACGACCTATGATATTTCGGTCAACGTTAAAAATTTCCCGCTCAACTCGACGCTGGAAGAAGCCCTGCCGGAGAAACAGAGAAACTTATACGCGCGATGTCATCCGGAGGGCCTGGCCGATGGATGGGTCCGGATCACAAAGCAGGGTACCGAACCGATAAGGTATGTCGCCGATTTGTCGTTCGAGCAGGCGTCCCTGAGATCCGATGCATTTCCCCTTCCGATCACCGGGATATCGGCGAAAGCCGCTTTCACGCCTGATTGGATCACTCTCAAAGCGTTTTCCGGCCGGTACAACGACGGCTCCCTGTCCCTGAGCGGCCGAATCCGGCCCGCGCAGCAACAGGGCCAATCCCTGTATGACCTGGCTGTGAAGATGGAGCAGATGCCGCTGGATGACGACCTGCTGAGCCTGTTGCCGGAGACGCTCGAAGAAACCGTTTCCGACTTAAATCCGAGTGGGAAAATTAACCTCAACGCACAATTCAGCAAAGACCATCCGACGCGCTATCCTGCGTATGATATTCACCTGGAGTGTCTCGGCAATCAACTGGTCCACCCGAATTTTAGCTATCCGCTTGAAGAGATGACCGGCTTCCTGACGCTGGATGCGAATCACATGGAGTTCAGAGACGTCAAAGCGGTCCTGAGCAGCAACGGCTCGCCCGTGGGATCCAGGGCGACGATCAATCTCAACGGCGAAATAGCTCTCGCCGATTGGGCGCTCAACAGCGGCCTCCTGACCCTCTCGGCCCGAAACGTTCCCTTCGACGAGCAGTTCCGCCTGCTGTTACCCGCGCATATGCGTCCCTCCTATGACAGGCTGTCGCCGACCGGTTTTATCGACTTGAATGTTGATACCGTTCGTCTCGCCCGAACGTCGGACGGCCAAAAGGCGATGGATTTCGCCGGCAGTGTCACCTTAAAGAACTGCGCTTTCAACACGTCCAATTCCAGAATGCGATTGGACGCAACATTGAATACCGGTGGGCTATACAGAACCGGCAAGGGCCTGATAAGCTGCCAGACCGCTTTGAGTGACGGCCTACTCATGATCCGGGGCAAGTCCTTCACGGATCTCAAAGCGGATATTTCCTACGATCCCGAATCGCGACGCTGGTCCACCGACAATCTCATCGCCCATTGCTACGACGGCAAAGTGACGGGAAGATTCCAGTATCGCGAGCCGGTCGAGCAGCCCGGCCAATACATTCTGCAAGCCGGTTTTACCGACGTGAATCTCAAACGCTTCCTTGCCGATGCGGAACTCGAACGCGCCGCGACCAATGGCCACACGAGCGGGAAGATGAACGGCTCGTTATGTATCAATGCTACAACCGGCGATCAGGCTTCGCGTATCGGCTTGTGCAAACTCTCGATCAGCGACATGCAGGTGGGGAAGCTGTCGCCCCTGGCCAAGCTCCTCCAGGTCCTTCGGTTCACGGAGCCACAGGATTACGCCTTCGATCGGATGATCGTCGACGCCTACATCCGGCGCGACGGGCTGTTCGTTCGAAAGCTCGATTTGTCCGGTCAGGATGTGGCCTTTTCCGGCTCGGGGCGGATGGACTTGCGGGAAAGCACCGTCGATTTGATCCTTACCGCGCGCGGCCGGCGTCTGGCGACGGACGCTCCCTCTGTCCTCCAGTCTCTCACCGAAGGGCTTGGCCAGGCCGTGGTCCGGCTGAGTGTCACCGGCGGCTTCCACGATCCGAAGGTCAAAACCGAGACCCTGCCCGTGATCGAGGGAACGCTCCAGGTCCTCGGGGCCAGGCCGGCCACACGAAATTGACGAAGATTCTAAACTGCAATTGGGTGGCATCCTCAAGCGGCAGTCCCTTGGGGACGCCTTTGGCGCTTGGGAATGGCTTTTCCCCACCATTCCCAAAGCCTGCGGCTTTGAGGATGCCACCCTTTCTCCATCTATCCACTTATTTATTAGGATACAGAATCACAATGCCGGGCTAGATCTGCGAATACGGCGCCGGCTGTAGGATGATGTCGGTAATATTGGAGACGGTGCCCCTGTAAGCCGGATCGCTCCGGAGCTTCTTCCAGGCCGGATCGCCGCCGAAGATCTTCCATTTCGCGTCGCGGTCCGTCAGATCGTCGAAAACCAGCATATAAGTCAGGTTCGGCATTTTCGGCCCGATCAGCGTCTCACCGAAAAAGACCGGCTGCAAGCCCGTTCTACGAAAGATCGCGATCTCGCCGCCCTTATTGAACATCTCGATCTTTTTCTTGGCCGCCTTGATGTTGTGGCTCTCATACGTGCGAAGCTCGAAAATACGGGATTTCTTTTCCGGCGCCTCCAGCTTCGGCATGTCTTTAAACGCCGCCATCAGCGAGCTTTCCATCCGCACGTAGGCCGGCTCGGCCAACGGTGCGTCCACATAGTGCACGCCGGCCTTAAGGTACTCGTCATCGGCCATCAGGAGCGAGGCCGAATTCACGACCGTTTCGATGGATTTATGCACGAGCAGCACGTAGAGCGTTGGTTGATTGGGGCCGTACTTGGCGCTGAAGACGCCGACCGGCCCGATGCCGATGCGGTTCATGGCCGGGATGCCGACGTCGCGCAGAAAGTTACCAACCTGATTCTTCTTTGGTCCGACGTGCAGGTGATATTCCCGGAACTCGAAGTACTCTCGCCGGCCGCCTTCACCCTGTCCCATCGCAATGGAAGGACTCATGCCGGCGACGCCCGTCATCGCCGCCGCTGTCAAGAACTCTCGTCTTTTCATTTTGTGATACTCCTTGTTGGTGATCGTTTCGTTTTGTTCTGATCCGGTCCGTAGCATACTCGAAGCCGGGCGTGACGTCAATATCCGGTGTTGCCGGAGTGAGCAGAAACGACTTTCGATCTTTTGGATTCCGGACGTTTGCACTTGCGTGTCCGTCCCGGTTGTTGTATGGTGATAAACCGAATTTCAATGTTGCAAAACGCCTGTTTTAAGCAAGAAAAGGGGTTATATGTCATCAGGTGGATTCATTAACCGGGCGCAATGCCGGAAGTTCGCCCTTATTTGGGCGAAAGAGAACCGACGAGGATGGGATCCGAATCGGGTGAGCAAGCAGTTCCTGGACGATCTGGATGCGAAGGTGCGTTTGACGATTCAGAAGGCGATCAAACGCCACCGCAGCGTCGGCACGACAATCAAGGATTTGATGTAGGGGAAAAATTGCACAATCTTTTCAGACGCTGCGTCCTGGTTATGGGATGTCGATGATTTATCCGGCAGCCAACGATCGATTTCCGCCAGATGTCGTCCCGAGGGTATTGGATCACTCCACTTCAAACAGCACTTCATTTCGTCGCAGAAACGGCAGTTGGAACGGAGGGTCGTACCGCGCAAAGATGTCCGGGCCGGTGACGGTCAGCCCTTTCTTTTGAATGAATTCTTTTAGAAGCGCCTTCTTGGTTTCATATTTCTTCCGGCTCCACGATCCGGAGTACCGCATCGCCGCCATCTTACGGGCAGGCAGGGCTCTGAGTCGGACGTTGGGATCCAGCGGTTCCGGCAGGGTTTCCATCGTGTATTTTGAGGGCATGAGAAAACTGACGACATAGTTGCCTTCGGATGGCTGTTGATTCACGGGAGCGGTCATGGAAATCTTCTCGGAACCGGTCTTCTGGTTGACCGGAGCGGTCATGGCGATGGACGCCTTCGTACGATTCTCGCCTGAGATGTAGTCGAACAGGCGTCTGAAGGCCATGTTGCTCGCCTCATCGAAGCCGGCTTCGACCACCGTTTCGGCGACGACGTGAGGGGCATACTGTCGAATCTCGAATTTGCCCTCTTTGTCAAGGACCTGATATTTCGCTTTTTCAATTCCCACGATCGCACACGAATATGGAATCAATAACGAGCACAGCAACAGTACGGGTAAAAGTATATATTTTCTTTTCATAATCGCCTACTTGAAAATAATTCTTACACAAAACTATTATACCCGCCGGACGGCTTAAAGGTTCAAGTTTAAATTTCAGGTATTATCATGGGCGGAAAATCTGCCCATCCTTCGGCTTTCACTGTGCCGGCGCTGCTTCGGCCTGGGGATCGAGGTCTATGAGCTTGGGACTTCCGAAGCCGGGCTGGGTCGAATTTGGAGATAAAGGGCTGTCATCATCTTTCCATATTATCTTTGCGGCCGGGCAGGGATTATTATATAATAGGAGTTGATGAGTACACATTCCGGATCGAGTGTAAAACCTATCATGTTGTTCTACTTTAGCAAGGAGATATGCCATGAAGGTTATTCATTCTATTTATGCAGCAGGGGTCTTAATTTTCGTGATAGCTGGATGTGGTCCGAAGATCAGCCCCACCATCAGTATGGAACGGCAGCAGAGATATGGTCAGCTGGCCATCGTTTGTGCGCCCAAGCAGGGGGCCAACTCCTCCTATGGGCCTCTGATTCTGAATCAGAGCGATAAAATGATTTCATATCTGCAATTTCTTGAGAAAGTAGACTGCCTGTCGGACGTATTCGTTGACACGGCATCCACCCCCCCCGTGGTTGACTTAAATGATATAAGCGGCTACGACGCAGTGGTGTCCTTAGTCTATTCGTATGAGTCAGGTCACGTATACTTTGATTTTTATATGATGGACATAGCCACCGGCGAACAGATCTGGTATCATCAGTTTGATACAAAGGATCCGGCCATCAAAGAAGTGCTGCTTACTCACGGCCGTTCAGCTCCGGCCACGATTAAGAAGCAATTCTACGGCCTCTAACCTGCCGTGAAGGTCCGTCCTGGCTCATCGGCAAGACGCCAACACGCCCCTCTTGACGCGGTCTGGCGATTCAGATCATGAAGGCGATGAGAACGACCGAGAGCGATTCGTTACGCGCCGTTTCGATGTTTCACTTGAGTTTACCGGCCAGGGCTTTGCCAAATTCTTTAGCCAGTTTGCTCGCGGTGTATTGCTCCTTATTACTGTACGAGGCCGACAATAAAATTTCCCCGTCTCGATCTTTTGCGACCACAGAGATGCTTTCGATAGCCTCCTGATTCCCACTTTTGGCGGCTCGTGATGTCAGAAAGGTCGTCCCCGTGATGAACACCGTCGCGAGATCCGGTTCGCACAATTCCACCTTGGCTCTTATAAACTCTTTGGCAATCACGTCGCTAATGACTTTTCCCACATGCGGGTCTTCACTTTCGACCGCTTCGATATAAACGCACTTGTGCTCGAGCGTTTTCAAGCGGCTGGTGGTGACAATGTCGGAGTGACAACCCGCACCGGCGCCGATCACCAACAGTCCAATCAGGCAAAATAACTTGTTCATTTCTTCTACTCCTAACCTGTCGTTTAGAATTGGAAAAAGAGGCCGAGAGAAATCACCGGATAAAACTTAAAGGCCTCCAGCTCGTCCTTGATATCGTCCCGTTCCTTTGCCAGATCTGCCGGCAAACCCGGGGTCGCCCCGGCCCCGGTGGCCGTGAGCTTGACATCAGTAGAGCCGGTAAAAACAACACCAAAATCGCAGTACAATCCCCATTTCTTCTTGGAGCTCAGCAGGTCGCCCCAGCCAATGCCCACATAAGGGGCCAAATCATCGATCTCTGCGCTCCCGGTCAAAGTACCGACATTGGCCCAGGTGTACGTGCCGTCACCGATTTCTACCGTCTCCCCGGCCGCTCCCGTTCCTTCCATGTCAACTTCATGGTTCATGGACACAACACCGCCGGTAAGACGAAAAGAACCATCAAAGACATGCCAGTCCACCAGGGCTGAAAACGAAGAAAAATCTAATCCGATATCATAGTCAACATCATCGAGTTCAATGTCATCGAGATCGAGATCGAGCATATTCACCCCGACCCGAGCGTTCACATTCTGAGTGATTCCGGTAGCCACTTCCCCTCCTAATCCTAACGTGCTGGCTTTTCCCGCGATGGCCAATCCTCCGAGATCCGCGCATCCGGCCCCACAAGAAAGCAGGGCCGACAAGACCAATAACATGATGGCGCTAAATTTCTTTCCCATGGCATTTCCTTTCTCTTTGTTACAAAGTGATGTGAATGGATTTTGCTCCCTTAACGATTTCCTTATTGAAACCTCCTCATTGTGTAACGCAAGCCGGCTCTGCCCCGCTCTTACCCCTCTTTGCGTTTTCGAGGCCGCCAACTGGCAAGCCTAAGACTCCCGAGAATGACAGCACCGGGAGCGGGGACAACTGACACGCTAACATTGTCCATGCCCCGGCAATTCAGAGGTCCGCCACAGGTTCGACACAAGGCGAGACGAGACGTAGCCCGTGCTCCTTGCAAACATCCGTGCGGTTCATGATGTGCGGCAAGACCTCCTCCTTTTGAGATTCCCGATTTCGTTAATCTATGAGTTTAACACGGTGATGTCAAGCAAAAAAATAGTGAACTTCGCAGATTCATGAAAAATACGTAGTTACCACAATAGGCAATGTGCTCCGAACGGCATTTGTAGCGGCAAATTTTTTCTTTGAAAATCAGTATGGGCTGAAAATCTGCCCATCATACCTTAATATCAATAACAACCATAATCCCGTTCATAAAACCTTAGACTTTCTTTGTCGGCGTGGCTTTGCAGACTTTGTCAGAGGGAATCCGGTTGATTTTGTCCAACAATAGAACGGCTCTTCATGACATTTTCGTGACAACTTTGGTCGGCCAGCAAATTAGAATACTTTGAGCAAAGAAACCCCGGCTTTCTTTTGGAGATTGAAAGAACAAGATAGTAGAATTTATTGAGCATCATGATGAGTACTCAGCCGGGCCTTATGATACGTGGAATCTTATCGCCAAGGCGCTCACTGTGTACAGGAAGCTCAGGTGGTCATGGTATTGAGAAAATCCAGTACTTTTCCCATGCGTATTCGTGGTCGGAATAAGCTGGTCCTTCTGTTTCTGATCGCCGTCGTTCTTCCCAGCTCAGTTCTGATTGTGCTTACGTTTCACATGATTGGTCAGGAACAGGAACTATACCAAAAGCGACTGGCGGATGAGCGCCGCCGCATGGTAAAAGAAATAGGTCAGAAGCTGCTCGTTCGCCTTGAAGAGATTAAGCTGCGTGAGGTCAACGCTGCCGCGAGCAGTACAAAATTTCTGAATACACGCAAGTCCACCAGCCCCGAGGTCGTTCTGATCGGACTGGCGGACAGAGAGCAATTGTTGCTGCCGTGGGAAATCAACCAGGCCAATGACAGACTCCGCCCTATTGGGAGCGACGCGACATTCATCGAGAAGATTCGTCGTGCCGAGGACGAGGAATTTATCCGAGGACAACTCACGCGAGCCAACACCTTGTATCTCAAATGCATCGAGGAAACACAACAATCCGAACAGCAGACCTATGCGCGTCTTCTGCGGGCTCGGGTTCTCGCAAAGTTGGATAAAGTGGACGAGAGCCTGGCAGAATATCGCAAGATTTTGGCCGTCAACGCTGAGAAAACCGACGAACATGGCGTCCCCCTCTGTCTGTATGCGGCTGGCTGCCTGCTCGAAAGCAACGATTCGTATGAAGAAGTCCGGCAACTGATTTTAAGTGAGCTCAATGCACCGCGTTGGCTATCACCTGCCGAATCTTATATCGTGCGGGACCTGATCAATGTGCTTGTCGAGTCTGGCTCACAATCTAATGTTCGGCAGCAGGTAGCCGAGGATTGTCAACAAAGAATCCTGGGGTATATTCACAGGCAGGAACAAGCTCTCGCCCTGCAAAAGGACTTTCAAAAGTTAACATTGATTCCCAAGGAGAAAGGCCCGGAGCAGGAACCTGACGCGACCTGGATCCATTATGGCAAAGCGTCCTGGCTGGTCAGCTTAGCTCCAGCCTTGTCAGAAAGGCAGCGTTTGGCCATCGTGGTCCAAGGCGACCGTATTCTTGATCCAATTGTTGCGAACACGCCCGATTCAAAAATGATTCTTGCAAAGGCTCGGCTCACGACAGACACAGGTCTCGATGGAATCTCTTTGGGATCAAGTTTTCCAGGCCTGAAACTTGCCTATACATTGGATGACGAGGCCCCCCCGTTAGGTGAGTGGGGCCTTCGGCGTTCATTTTACCTGATCGTTCTATTCCTGGTGTTGTGCGTGATTCTTTTTGGAGCCTATTTCCTGTGGAGAGACGTGGGGCGCGAGCTGCAGATGGCCGAAATGCGCTCCCAGTTCATCGCCAGCGTTTCGCACGAGTTGAAAACACCGCTAACAGCCATACGAATGTTTGCCGAAAGTCTGCGTCTGGGCCGTCCTGCAAATTCCCAAGCGAAAGCAGAATATCTCGATACGATTGTTAACGAAAGCCACCGTCTTACGCGATTGCTGAACAACGTTCTCGATTTCTCCAAGATCGAGAGGGGTGAAAGAACGTATCGCAAGGAACCGGCCTCTCTATCCGAAATCGTTCGGGCCGCCGCTCAAGCCATACAGTACCCGCTCACGCAACAGGGCTTTCATCTCAATGTCAACGTCGAAGACGACTTGCCGGATATTCAGATGGACCGGGATGCCGTCGAGCAAGCCATATTGAATCTTCTCTCGAATGCCATGAAGTATTCGGGCGAGTCCCGCCGGATCGACTTGCGAGTGCAAAAAAAGGACGGCTGCGCCGTGATCGAAGTGAGCGATCAGGGCGTCGGGATTGATTCGGCACAGCAGAAGCATATTTTCGAGAGATTCTACCGGGTTCCAAGCGAGGAAAACAGGCGGATTCCCGGCACCGGCCTGGGCCTGGCGCTCGTTTTCCATATCGCAAAGGCCCATGGCGGACACGTCGAAGTCCGGAGCCTTCTCGGTCAAGGAAGCACTTTTTCTGTTTACCTGCCTTTGGAGGATGAACGATGAGCCGGATTCTCATCATTGAAGATGACCACGCGATACTACGCGGACTTAAGGACAATCTCGAGTATGAATCGTACGATGTGCTGACCGCGACGGATGGCGAACAGGGCTACAACCTGATCCAGGAGCATCAGCCCGATTTGATTGTTCTGGACTTGATGATCCCCAAGATGGATGGGTATGAGCTGTGCCAGAAAGTTCGTCGTGAAGGAATTGCTACACCCATTCTGATGTTGACGGCCCGAAGTGAGGAGATGGATCGTGTAAAGGGACTGGACCTCGGGGCGGATGATTATGTCACCAAACCGTTCTCGGTGCCGGAGCTTTTGGCTCGCATACGTGCTATTCTGCGCCGCGTGCAATCCTCAGAGGATATTCCGGATCATCTGCGTTTTGATGATGTGCTGATAGACTTCAAACGTTTCGAGGCTAAGAAGGCGGGACACGCTTTGAAATTATCGCGCAAGGAATTTGGTGTCCTGCGCCTGCTGGCCGCTCGCATCGGCCGGGTGGTGACTCGGAACGAGATGCTCGATGAGGTGTGGGGCCATGAGTGCTATCCTACAACGCGTACGGTCGATAATCATATCGCGTCGCTCCGTTCCAAACTTGAGGATGACCCTTCGAAACCGTGTCATCTCATCACGATGCACGGCGTGGGATACAAGCTGGTTCTCAAAACCTGACGTTCTCATGACAATTTTTTTGCAAAGAATTTACAGTTACCAGACAAACCCGTGACATGCGGGAGTGCCGAAAATGCGATGATTGAGACAAAAACCGTAACCGTATTTTTTAAGAAAGGAGATGAATCATGAACAGACGATCAATCATCGCAGCGTTTTTTGCTTTGGTTTTCCTCGGAGGGCAAAGCACTCTCGCCCAGAGCGGCTACGACCTCTTTCAAAAGGGGCTCGTCCAGGAGCGCGCCAAAGGCAACCTCGATGAGGCGATCCGGCTGTATCAGCAGATCGTCGAAGACTTCGCGGGCGATCGCGCTCTGGCAGCGAAGGCCCTGGTGCAAATGGGAGGGTGCTATGAGAGGCTGGGCAAACAGGAGGCACAGAAAGCCTACCAGCGCGTCATTGAGGAATATCCCGGGCAGAAGCAAGAAGTTACGGTAGCTAAGGCGAGAATCGCTGCAATCTCCAAGGAATTGAAGAGTGCTGCTCAGCGACCGACCTTCAGGAAAATCAAGATCGCCAGCAAGCCGCGGAACGGCGTTCTATCGCCCGATGGGAACAAGCTGGCCTTCATCTCCGAGGGTGCAGTGTGGGTGGTTCCACTCCACGGCAAAGTTGATCCCGACATCGCAGGTGAACCGGTACGGCTCGCCGAGGTACCGAGGATATGGGATAATGGAAGCCTGATGGCGTGGTCGACAGACGGGGAATGGATCGCGGTGAATACCTGGCCCGATGCGGAGGACGTTTTTGTCTATGTCATTCCGGCGGCCGGTGGCGAACCCCGCGTGGTTCAGATGCCCAAACGTGGCAGTCACGCGTGGAGCTATCGCCTCAGTCTGTCACCCGATGGCCAGATGTTGGCTTTCTCGGCACTCGAGCTTCGTAAACCTCGCCAGAAAACGTCCGATAAGCACGACCGTTACATCTGTACAATTCCGACCGCAGGAGGAGAGCCCAAACAGCTTTCGTCGGGCTGGGGCCGGATGCCATCCTTCTCCCCTGACGGTGAGACTATTGCTTATGTGGATGGCGTACGCAAGAATTGGCAAGGGACTGAGCGTTACCTTCTTGGCGGAGAGCTATGGATCGTTCCCTCCGAGGGTGGTACTCCGGTCAAGCTCGCAAGCGTGGAGGGTCGGTTGAGAGGGCCGGTGTGGTCGCCTGATGGCAAGTACATTGCCGCTCACCACGAGCCGGGAGGCAACAACGCCAGCAAGGAGATATGGGTGTTCCCAGTGTCGTCTGACGCATCCAGTGCGGGTGAACCTGAGAAGATCGCTCTTCCGCACAGTAGCTGGAATATGTTGGCAGGTTGGACGCCGGAAGGCCAGCTTGGTGTTTTCCTTACGCCTGTAGCACATTGGGCCGGCTACACCGTGCCAGCTTCGGGAGGTAAAGCGGTGCAGATAACACCTGAATCAACACTGCCTTACTACCCGAGATGGTCCCCCGATGGAGAGCGCATTTACTTCAGAGGGGACGGTGATAAGAACGCCTTGGTGTCATATGTTCCCGCTGCGGGTGGTAATGTTGGCAAAGTGCCTCTACAAATGGAACAGTTCAACTCGACCGTGCCGGGCGGTGGGCACAACATCTCGCCGGACGGCAAGAGAATCGTCATGAGTGCATCCCATGACATTTGGACGATTACACTGGACGGCGGCCTGCCTACCCGCCTGACCAACGACGACTCCCATGAAGCCTACCCCTGCTGGTCTCCAGACGGAGAATGGGTGGCATTCGTCGATGAAGTAAACTACGCGATCTACATTATCCCTGCGGGAGGGGGCGAAATCAGACAGGTCTCCTCTGAATCGGACAGGGTCGGAGGAGGCGCCATCGCTTTCTCGCCCGACGGCGAGCGGATCGCCTTCTTCTCCGGCGGCTCGATCAAGACAATACCCGTCGAGGGCGGAGAACCCCAGGTGCTCGTCGATAAGGTGAAGTCGGGCCAACACAGCCAACTGGCCTATTCCCCGGACGGCTCGAAGATCGCCCATAATGCTGTGGGCAAGATCTGGATAACCTCGCTTGATGGAGGTGAACCGCAGGAACTCAGCACCGGCCTCCCGAAGGACGCCAGGCTTAGTGAATTCGGCTGGTCGCCGGACGGCGAGAAGATCGTGTTTCTCGCCATGATCGGTGGAGAAGCGGAGTTCTGGCTGATGGAGAACTTCCTGCCGAAAATTGAGCCTAAGGTCAAAGCAGTCAGACAGGTCTGGGATTACGCAAGGATGGGCGGCAGAGGCAATATGGGAAGACCCTCCCCTGACGGTCGCTATCTCTTATATGCAGACATGAAATCCATAAACGTTTGTGCTCTGGAATTCGCTACCAAAAAGATGCATTTCATTACAAATGAAAAAGTTCCCTGGACAATATCGGATAATCCATCCAAAAAGCCTGTCGAATTCCACTGGGGCGGGAGTATATGGTCTCCGGATGGAAAGAAGGTGGCTTACGCCTGGCGGAAATTCAAGAATGTTTTTGTATTCAACGATGCTTGGGATCAGAAGCGAAACCTAAAAGATTCTTTCAAAGAGCTGAGGATTACCGGATTAGGCGGTTCAAATACAAGAGTCCTCTACAGCGATGATAATTTGCTAAAAGTGGAACCTCTTGATTGGTCCTCGGATGGTAAACACATATTAGCCGAGTTCATCAGAGAGGACTCGACCCGCCAGCTTGTAATGATCTCTGTTGCGGATGACTCCGTACGTGTGCTCAAAACATTTGATAAGCTCCCTCGCAGGGACGGGTTAAGGATAGGAGACCTCTTTTCTCCTGACGGCCGCCACGTTGTTTTTGATTCCTGGCAAAAAGATTCTTCAAAGCAGGATATCCACATTCTCTCAACAGACGGCAGTCGGGAGGCTGTTCTTGTCGAGCATCCGGCAGACGATTTCATCCTGGGATGGACTCCGGATGGAAAATGCCTTATCTTTGCCAGCGACCGCACAGGAAATATGAGTATCTGGGCTATCCGAGTCTCAGAAGGCAGGTCTCAGGGAGACGCCGTTCTTATTAAGAAGGATGTGGTAGCGATTTGGCCCAAAGGCTTTGACAAGAACGGATCCTTCTATTATGCCTCTGAGACCAAGGTCAGTGATGTTTACATGGCTGAGATTGACTTCGAGACTAATAGAATTCTGTCAAAACCGAAAAGAATATCCGAGCGTTTTGTAGGCTCTGCAATGTATTCGGACTTCTCGCCTGATGGAAAGTACATAGCTTACATCTCATACCCTGGGACGGCTGGGCAGGATTTTCTTCGCTCTAATCCTGTTCTCTGTATCCGCTCCTTAGAGAATGGTAAGGAACGCGAGATATATCCTGAACTTGGATACATCGGGGGAACATGCTGGTCCCCTGATGGACGCTTTATTCTTACCTTTGGAAAAAAGGAAGGCCGTAAGGGATTCTATAAAGTAGATGTCAAAACAGGGGAATTCACATCCATTCTTCAGTTCAATAACGGGGGGGGAGTTGGAGCTCCTGTATGGTCTCAAGATGGAAGAAAGTTGTTTTATACGCACGCGGATCCGCAAAAAGAAACTGCCAGTATTATAATGTATGACCTTGCATCCGAGGAAAAGAAAGAAATCCATCGTGACAATTTTCAGCGTCGTTACGCAGCCGGCCGACCTCCTCTCTTCGCTCAAGAATTAGCTCTTTCACCTGACGGGCAATTCTTGGCCTTCAAAGTGCACGATAGGGGGCATACCGCTCTCAAGATCGTGCCTGTCTCCGGTGGAGAAGCGAGAGAAGTAGTACAGTGGAACGGTGGGAAAATCATCACAACTGCGGATTGGACTCCTGATGGAAAAGAACTGCTCTTTGCGGAGAGCGAATTCCAGAGAGGGCATAAATTTAACTTCTGGCGAATTTCAGTGGAAGGCGGAGAGCCTCAAAAGTTGGGATTAGCAACCGACAGAATCTACTTTCTGCGTATTCATCCTAACGGCCAACATATCGCCTTCCGGGCCGGCCAAAGAGTAAAAGAAATCTATGCCATGGATAACTTCCTGCCGGAAGCCACAGGTGACGAGTGACCTCAGCGACAACCGGGGGCGGAACAACTCCTCCCGTTCCGCCCCTTTTTCTTTACAAGAGACGGAGCAGAGCGATAATTGTCATTGAATAAAGAATTCACTTGACAGCCCAGACGAAAGTTAGTAAAATGAATATCGAACTATATGTTAGTGTATAGTATATTGTATGTCGTGAATAGAAATGCTGGAAGCTGGATACAAAACACAGAATCAATGAGAAGGTCGGTGAATTGTAGAGTTATATTGCTCGATGCCGGAAACGATTATCCTGGTCTCGGCGATCTCAGCGATCCCGGCGGTTAAGGAAAAAACAAACCCAATCTGCGGTGTTCACTCGTGTTTATTCGTAGTTCGTTTTGCAAAACAAACCCAATTTGCTGTTTTCTATCGGCCATCCCCCAAACCTGCGGCTTTGAGGCTGCCACCCGGTTGGTGAAAAAAACAAAGCCAATCGGAGTGGAGCAATGATGGATTCACGGTGGAATACGGTTTGGAAGGAATGGGCCGGGTTGGATTTGAACCAACGTAGGCTTTCGCCAGCGGGTTTACAGCCCGCTCCCTTTAGCCGCTCGGGCACCGACCCATTGCATCAATTTCTGCTTATTAACGACATTTTGACGGTATTTAAGCCCAAAAGATATCCCATGTCAACAGGCAAATCTCAAATTGAGCAAATCCTTAAAAGTCATGCTTAAACGTACGTTTTTGTCTGTATTTGCTTCGATTCTTTTGCTTTTTTTGAGGTTTTCTCAATTTTTAGATCAATATTTGCCCCGTGAGAGTCGCTATAACGGAGAAGGCCCGAATCTTTTTGCTCCGGGCAGAGATAATGTGTATAATAGAATTCACAACGTTTGACGAGCGAACGCAGGCGGAAGTAAAAGGTAAATTGTTCTCGGTTATTATTTACAGCCTTTTGCCGGGAGAAGAACCATGCGTCGGGAATGGATTTATCTGCTTTTTGGGTGTTTGGTGCTGGGTGTGATTGCGGCCGGTGCAGCCCACGCTGAGCTTGTCGGCCAGTGGAAGTTCGACGAGGGCGCCGGCACGACCGCAATGGACGCAACGGGCAACGGCAACGACGGCACGCTATATGGAGATCTGGAATGGAGACCCGATGAAGGCAAAGCAGGGGGGGCTTTATTTTATAGTCGTGATGATACCACGGCACGTGTGGAGATTCCAACGACGGGCATGTCCGCCTCTGAAGGCACGATGATGGTCTGGGGCAATCTGGTTGGGCCCTACCCAACGAATAGACTCGACGCCTCATATTTCTTCGGCCATACGACACGGCCCCCATACGCCAATCGCATCCAACTCTATATGGACGGCAACAATACCCTCCTTGACCTCGGACTTGGCAGCTCGCATGCCCGGCGGACCGGTATCGTGGAGTTGCAGACGGAGATCTGGTATCACGTCGCCTTAACCTGGGATTCGGGACAATACGTCGTCTATGTGGATGGAGAGAAAATCACTGCCGGCTCGTATACCGGTTTGACCGCTCTCCATCATTTCATGGACATTGGCAATGACGGAAACCCAAATCAGGGGACCGAGGCCTTTGCGGGTCTGCTCGACGAAGTCCGTCTATACGATCACGCACTCACCGCTGATGAAATCCGGACGGCGATGAACCGTGCCGCTTCTCCACAGGCATGGGGGCCCAGTCCGAACGACGGCGCCTCGCATCCGGGGACATGGGTGACCCTGTCCTGGGTGGCGGGCGGTTCTGCTGTTTCTCACGATGTGTACTTCGGCGAGAGCTTCTCAGTCGTTTACCACGGCATCGGTGGCACCTTCCGGGGAAACCAGCTCTCGAATGACTTTACTGTCGGCCTACCCGGACATCCCTATCCGGACGGTCTCGTTCCGGGCACCACGTATTACTGGCGTATCGATGAAGTGGAAGCCGATGGTGTCACCAGGCATAAGGGAGATGTATGGAGCTTCTTCGTGCCCGCTGGTAAACCCGAACCTTCAGCCGTACCAACATTTCACTGTATAGGCGTTTACTGGAAACCTCAAGAAGGCCGTCGTGATAATGTCTGTCGGGTGCGCTATCGTTCTCTTGGTTCAACGCGTTGGAAAGAGGCCTTACCGCTATGGTATGATGACAGAGGCATCAGTGGATATCCCGCGGGATATCGCGGTAGTATCGTGAATCTCGATCCTGGGACGGTGTACGAGATCAAATTAAGATTATTAAAGACCGGTACTGAGGAAGAGCTCATCGCTGAAACGTGGAGTGAAGATTTTCCGATAGCTAAAACGGTCTATCTTCCCGCCGGGACAACTCGTCAGACTCTTGAGATCACCGAATCCGGCTCGCCCGACGGCTATATTCTCTACACGGCTCCGGCCGGTGGCAGGATGATAGATGTTAACCACAATCGGGATTACTGCATCACGGTGAACGCATCCTACATCATCCTACGGGGACTCAACCTGAAAGGAGCGAATCATTATGGGATCCGGCTCTATGATTGCCATGACGTCGTCATTGAGCAATGTGACATCTCGGACTTCAGCAGAATCGAAGACGACGGCTGGGGTAATCGCGGTTCCGCGATATTTTCCCATTCAGTGAGGCTTGAGCGAATCATCGTTCAACGGAACAAAATGCATCATCCGTCTTCTGATACGAACAGTTGGAGTGAGTATCGCGCCAAGTACGGCACTTATCATCCCATAGGCCCGAGTGCAGTCGGTTTTGTGAAGAGCGCCGGCAACCACGTGATCCGTTACAATGAAATTTACTCCGACGACGACCACTCCTTTGACGACTGTATGGGTGCCGGCAATGAGAATTTCCCCAACCGTGATTCGGATATTTACGGCAATTATATTGCAAACTGCTGGGATGACGGTATTGAAGCCGAGGATGACAATTGTAACGTGCGCATCTGGGGTAATTTTATTGAGTGGAACTTTGTGAAGATTGCGGTGGCCCCCACGAACGTGGGGCCGGTGTACGTCTGGCGGAATGTCGCGGGGGTGGCGCGCGGGGATGATATCCATCCCTGGAACGAGGTATCGCGGGGCGGGTTCCTGAAAACCGACAACGGCGGCGGTAAGACCTATGTCTTTCACAATACCCTCCTGCAGCCCGAGCCGCCGCGGGGTGTGTTCTATCCGCTGGGCTGCGGCAGAGGGCTCGGATGGGGCGGACGGATGCTTAATACAGTGAGCCGCAATAACATTCTGCACGTCTGTGATCCAAGGTACCCAAGCATCAAGGACTGCACCGGCGTCACATATCATGACCCGCTCGGCGACTACGACTACGACTTATTCAACAGCCACAACGAGGCCTATCCCGGCGCGGAGCCAAACGGAATCCATGGTGTTCCAATATATGATCGAAATAATGGTGATGGAGAATTCGCGCTGGATCCATTCAGTCCGGGGTATGACGCGGGCGTGGTCATTCCGAATTTCAATGACGATTACAACGGCGCCGCGCCGGATATCGGCGCGCATGAAGCCGGCAGCCCGCCGATGGAATTCGGCGTCGACGCATACCGATGAAAAATATACATAAAACACGGACAAAGAGCGATTTGTAAAAGAAATGCCAGGATTGTCATTTTGTGTTCTGACACGGCAGAATCTTTATAGTTTTTCGATAGAGAAGGAATTATTATGCGAGGCGCAGAGCTGCATAGGGACTTTATGCCACAGAGTGAAGATTTTCGTATTTCAATTAACCGCTCATATCGAGCTTATGAAGGGGTATTATTATGTGTAAAAAATTGATCTTTTTAGCTTCTCTTACTTTGCTACTGGCACCGGACGGCAATGCCGTGGCTCAGATCGACCCGACGTCTGTTACGGATGGTCATGTCTATCTGTTTGAGAATGTCGGTGGCGATGTACCAGACGATTCAGCCAATAACCATACGGCCAACCTCATCGGAAATCCCCAAGTTGTTGATGGCCTCAAAGGCAAGGCGTTGAAGTTCGACGGCTTCGATGACGGCGTTCATATCCCGGATGCCGCTACGGTCAACCTTAGCACTCACCAGAATCGTACGGTGGTTGCAATATTCCAATGTGCCGATGTGACTCAATCGAAGAAACAGGTGGTGTATGAAGAAGGCGGCACAACACGCGGGCTCACCATATACGTCCATAAAGGTCTGGTTTATGCCGGAGGATGGAACTTGAGCGATTATACACCGGAATGGACAGGTACATTTATCTCTGCACCGATCAGTTCCAACGCATGGTATACCGTTGCTATGGTCGTCCGAGACGGTGGCGCAGGCCAGGAAGACGGCAAGTTTGAAATGTGGATGAACGGAGAGCTGATCGGTATTGGGCCCGGCGCCGAATTGAGAAGACGCTCGGATGACTGCGCCATTGGGTATGCAAATTCACAAGCGGCATTTCATGATGGTAATGTTTCGGCCAACAGCCATTACTTCGAGGGCACAGTTGACGAGATTTGGATAATTAATACTGCACTGACAGTAGTCGAGTTGGGTGGTTTTGTGGATAAGGTATGGCCTTATGCTTTTGGCCCCACGCCAGCCGATGGAACCTCGCATCCGGGAACATGGGTGACTCTGTCCTGGGTGGCGGGCGATTCCGCTGTTTCGCACGATGTGTACTTCGGCGAGGATTTTGACGATGTGGACGCCGGCACCGGCGGCACCTTCCGGGGCAATCAAACCTCCAATCATTTTCTTGTCGGCCTGCCTGGAACTCCCTATCCGGACGGTCTCGTTCCGGGCACCACGTATTATTGGCGCATCGATGAAGTGGAAGCCGACGGTGTCACCAAACATAGAGGCACGGTCTGGAGCTTCTTCGTGCCCTCCGGTGAGGCCGATCTTTCCGCTGTATCGACATTTCACTGTATAGGCATTTACTGGAGCCCTCTGGATGGCCGTAGTGATAATGTCTGTCAGGTGCACTATCGTGCTCTTGGTTCAACGGATTGGAAAGAGGCCCTGCCGCTCTGGTATGATGACAGAGGAATTGGCGGATATCCCGCAGGCTATCGCGGAAGTATCGTTAACTTAGATCCTGGGACGGCATACGAAATTCGATTGGAATTATTAAGTACCGGTACTGAGCAAGAACTCATCGCTGAAACATGGACTGAGGATTTTCCGATAGCTCAGATTGTATATCTTCCTGCCGGGACGACTAATCAGCCTCTTGAGATCACCGAATCCGGCTCACCTGATGGCTATATTCTTTATACCCATCCCGAAGGGGAAAGCTCAACTATTGATGTAAATAATCATGAAGACTCCTGCATCTATGTTAGCGCTTCCTATATTATTATACGTGGCTTAACTCTGAGAGAAGCAAGTGTACACGGTATCCGCATACTCAATAATGTGCATGATGTTGTTATAGAAGAATGTGATATCAGCGGATGGGGCCGTCTACAGGAAGGTGAGTGGGGTCACGATAATGATTCTGCCGTTTATTCTAATTCACCAAACATTGAAAGGGTTATTGTCCAGAGGAATAAATTTCATCACCCCAGGGCAGATACTAATAGCTGGAAGGAATCGGCCAGGACTATACCAAGAAACACGCATCATCCCCTGGGACCTCAAGCCATTACGTTTAACCCCAGAAATGAAAGAGCGGGCCACTTTGTCATACGCTACAATGAAATCTATTCGGATGAGGATCACTATTTCAAGGATAGCATGGGAAATTCGCATAACTATAGTTACCATGGTTTTCCTATTTGCGATACAGACATATATGGTAATTATGTTGCGAACTGCTGGGACGATGGTATACAAGCCGAAGGTGCAAACTGTAATGTGAGGATATGGGGCAATTACATAACCAGGACAGCGGAAATGATTGCAACCCAATCTGTTTCTGTTGGTCCCCTCTATATATGGCGGAATGTCTTTGGCATCAGTCGAGTAGGCCCGAATGACAACTATGGATGGCGGGCTTTCAAGTCAGGTGACGATGCGGGCTATGGCGGCGGTATGACTTACATATTCCATAATACTATCTTACAACCCCCACCTCCGGATCATGGATCTTCAGATGGAGTAAATGCTCACGACGCTAAACTTACCAATACCTGTACCAGAAATAATATCTTCCATGTTCCTTCTGGCGGCGACAGTATCAATAGCGGCAGTCCAAATTCTACCAATGATTTCGATTACGATTTGTACAACGGCAACATCAATGCCTATCGCGGTGCTGAGCCAAACGGAATCAAAGGTATTCCAATATATGACCGAAATAACGGTGATTGGGAATTCGCGCTTGATCCATCCAGTCCGGGGTATGACGCGGGTGTGGTCATTCCGAATTTCAATGATAATTATAACGGCGACGCGCCGGATATGGGCGCGCATGAAGCCGGCAGCCCGCCGATGGAATTCGGCGTCGACGCATACCAATAAAAAATATACATAAAACACGGACAAAGAGCGAATTGTAAGAGAAATGTCAGGATTGTCATTTTGTGTTCTGACACGGCAGAATCTTTATAGTTTTTCGATAGAGAAGGAGTTATTATGCGAGGCGCAGATCTGTATAGGGACGTTATGCCACAGAGTGAAGATTTTCGCATTTCAATTAACCGCTCATATCGAGCTTATGAAGGGGGATTATTATGTGTAAAAAATTGTTTTTTTTAGCTTCTCTTGCTTTGCTGCTGGCATTGGACGGTACTGCCGTGGCTCAGATCGACCCGGCTTCTGTCACCGATGGTCATGTCTATCTGTTCGAGAATGTCAGTGCCGTTGTGCCGGATGATTCAGCCAATAACCATACGGCCAACCTCATTGGAAGCCCACAAGTCGTTGATGGCCTCAACGGCAAGGCGTTACAGTTCGACGGAGTCGATGATGGCGTTCATATCCCGGATGCCGCTACGGTCAACCTTAGCACTCACCAGAATCGTACGGTGGTTGCAATATTCCAATGTGCCGATGTGACTCAATCGAAGAAACAGGTGGTGTATGAAGAAGGCGGCA
>Ga0272442_10001979_pt1 | contig 30265 bp, 48 predicted proteins | sample SSMForm2O_FD_200262 | JGI IMG/M metagenome (GOLD analysis project Ga0272442, IMG submission 200262) | Marine sediment archaeal communities from Little Sippewissett salt marsh, Falmouth, MA, United States - SSM-Form-2O | ecosystem: Environmental > Aquatic > Marine > Wetlands > Sediment ...
TACTTCATCTTTATATCTTCTAAATAAATTCATTGCTCTTTCTCTATCAATCGTCATATTGTCGTCAGCAAACTGAATTTCATCCACTTGATACCTATCAATCATATAGTGAATTTCCTTCATAATATTATCCACTGACCTTTTTCTAAATTGCCTTCCCCAATGATTTACTGTTGAACAGAATACACAGTGGAATGGACAACCTCTTGATGTCATAATTTGACACGGTCTTCTACCTTTTGAGAATGGAGCAAATGGAACACCTATTTCTACATATCTATTAAAATCAATATACTCTCTTGCTGGAAATGGAATACCATCTAAATCTTGTATCCTTGTTGTCATTGGATTATAGTGACCTGTATCAAAACTTTTCCAAGCAACGCCATCAAAATTAAAAGGCTTTCCAGTATTATTTAAGGCATAAATTAATTTAATTAATCTTTCTTCACCTTCTCCTTCAAGTACATAATCAACTGAGGGGTGCATTACTGTTTGTATTGGTTCAAGTGATGGATGAATTCCTCCCATAACTATTGGAGCATTAGTTACTTCTTTTATAACATCACAATGGTGAAATGCTCTGTCCTGTGTGGATGAAAACATAGAACTTACTCCAATTAAGTCGGGCTTACTTTGAATTACTTTTCTTTTAATTTGTTCATCAGTCAAACCATAAGTAATATAATCACCTTTTTCAAGGTCATTATAATATCCTTCACAAGTAGAATCAATTATTTCTACATCGAATCCATTATCCCTTAAAACTGCAGCAATATACAGTATTCCTAATGGTGGTGCTAATCTCCTTACACTACTTCTTGCAACCGTGTTAGACGGATTTATCAGTAATACTTTCTTTATCACTTTTCCTTTTCTCCTTTAGTCTAACTCCTAAAATTAAAAATGATATAATTAATATCCCTACTATAGAAATATTTGCATTCATATGCATAGCAATATTTAATTGTGTAGCTATCATATTTTCGCCATCAAACCATGTAAAAGGTGCAGCAAAACTAGCCATAGCTATAAAAGAATGATATAATACAGCTCCATAAATTACCCATGCCAAATATGTCTGCATATTTTTATATCCTTCCTCCGAAAACTTCTCTTTTTGCTTTTTATAAGTATCACTTAAAGAAACAAAACCATAAAATATAAGAATGGCTGGAAAGCAATACATAGGAATTTTTGTTAAGAATAAATAAGGAATATCTCCATTCATAAAGCATTTTGCTACATATTCATTTACTTCTTTTTCCACAAAATACTGAGGGTTATCTTGGAATGCTACATATGATAATCCTAAGTCAAATAAAAAAGCGGAAGTCATTAATATACAAAGAACTAAACAAAGCTTATATTCATATCTCATACCATGGAACCTCCTGTAATTCTTTATATCCTTTATCATACCCATGACTGTATCTTCCATGCTCACCTAATAATTCTCCATGGTCAGATGTAATTACAAACTTTTTATTCGGAAACTTTTTGATAGTATCACAAATAAATTTTAGGGTATATTTTAAATCTTCTTCATAACCTTTTATAATTCCTTCTTTGCCATACTTAAAATAAATATATGCTAAACCACTTTCAGGTGTATAAGCAGTCCATTTTCTTAATTTCCAAATGGTCTCATCACTCATCATTTTAGTTAAGAATTTTTTTAAATTAATCCACTTATAAACCTGTTTATTTCTTCTTTCAACATCTTCCATATTATGGACAGGCATAAACCCACCTTTCAAATAATGTATATAAGGGTCATGTACTTGCCAAAAGTTTGTGATAATCTTACTATTGGGATATTTTTTAATTGCTTTCTCACATTCCTTACACATTGTCTCAGGATGAACTAAACCTAATTCCTTATCAACACCAAATTCCCAAACATCAATTATATCTTTAAAATATTTTCTAGCATCAAAATGATAGTGACCATATTTCTCTCTTTTCTCTCTATCATATATCTTTTCATCTTTTATTCCTTTAGAATTAACTTCATAATCAGACGACACAAATACTATATCTTTTTTTGGTTTATCCTCAAACATTTCAATTAACCAAGCATAAGTCCAACTAGCAGGTGATATTGCTTTTTTTAATTCGCCTCTTCCAAAGAAATAATCCTTATAAAACTTTTCAAAGGAATCAAATCTACAGGCGTCAATTACAAACATCACGTCCCAATCTATTTCGTGCATTAGGTCTGCTTGGTCACCTACATAATACATTTTTTACTTCTTCCTCTATATCCTTAATTATTTCATCATCAGATTCATATTCTTCTTCTGTGTCTTCCTTATAGAAGTGATATCCTATTGGCTTTAAAACCTTTAGAATTTCTGTAGTTAAACTAGGCCTAAATTCAACTATCATAACTGGTTTAAATTTCCTTAAGGTTTTTTCCCCGCCTTCAAATATCTTAACTTCAAATCCATCAGTATCAATCTTTATAAAATCTAACTTTTTAATAGCACCATTCTTTGCATAAGTATCAATAGTCATAAATTGACTTTGAATTTTTGGCTCATCAATAGGTCTACCTATTTTACCATGCTCTGTTGACTCAAAAAAATCAGTACCATCAAAATTTGTTAAAGCAATTTTTTCAAGTATTACATTATGCCAATGAACAATATCCCTATTTAAAAATAAGTTCCTCTCAAAGTAATCATACATCCAATCACTAGGCTCAAAGGCATAAACCTTTCCTTCTTTTTTAACTTGATTAGCCATTCTCAAAGCATGAACTCCACTACTTGCTCCAATATCAAAACAAACCATTCCTTTCTTTACATATTTTTTTATGATATTTGTAGTGTGAGGTTCCCAACAACCATAATAATACATTTCGGCATGAACTAATCGACTAAGGTCTAACTCAAACTTTACGCCATCAATTTCCTTTATAACTTTCTTTTTACTTGACGGTAAATACCTATATAAATTAATAGTTCTTGCTCTAATTGGTCTAGGTAATTTTTGAAATACTTTAGCTAGACTCATCTTCTTCACCGTTTGTTATAATTTCCATATCACTTTCGTAGTTTTCTGATTCTTCCATTACTTTTTGTTTCATTCTTTCCAACTCTAATAACATCATTGCCACATCATAAAGTTTTGTTTTACCCGTAATTTCTACGCTTGATTGTATTTTTTTATTTTCTGATTTTATTCTTATCTCAATCATTTTAGTGCTTCCTTTATTTTATCACAAACAAATTCTATTTCATAATCACTTATTGAAATAAATGACGGCAACCATAAGCCATGTTGTGAAACATAATCCGAGTTTGGAAAATCACCTACAACATTTTCATATGGTTTTTGTGTATGAAGAGCTGGATAATATTTTCTTGTTGATATTTCATTTTTAGCCAACTTCTCTTGTAATTTATCTCGCTCCTCAACCATAATATCAACCATCCATGGTGTTGTGATATCCAAGTTGGTATCAATAAAACTTATTCCTTTTGTTCCTTCAAGTAAATCGCGATACAACTTAAACATTTCTTTCTTCCTTTTGATTCTCTTTGGCAACTTTTTCATTTGTTCTATACCTATTACTGCCTGAACATCATTAAATTTCATGTCAATACCAGGATAATAATTAATATCCATTCCACCTTTATACCTGCCAAAGTTTTTCATAAATTTAACTTCCTCATGAATCTTTTCGTCATCAGTTACAACTGCTCCACCACACCCCATTGTAATAATTTTAGACATACTAAAAGAAAAGCTTCCTACATGACCTATAGTTCCTATATGTTGTTTATATTCTCCTACATCATAATATGAACCTAATGCTTGAGCTGAATCTTCTAAAACTGGAATACCATGTTCCTCTGCAATCTCAAAAATAATATCCCAATCTCTCGCCTGTCTACCACATATACTAACCAATACAATTGCTTTAGTTTTATTAGTGATTTTATTTGCTAAATCAACAGCATCAATAGCACAACTATCAGTTTCAACATCACAAAAGACTGGTTTAGCTCCAATAAAAGATGCACATGTTGCTGAGGCAATTATTGTATGGTCTGGAACTATTACTTCATCGCCTGGCTTTACACCTAATGCAACAAGTCCTGCTGAAAGACTTAAAGTCCCATTTGGAACCATATCACAATATTTCACGCCAACAAAATCAGCTAACATTTTTTCCAGTTCTCTGGTTTTCTTATGCTCCATTAACCAAGCACCAGAATCCATATATTTCATAAGTGCTTCTTTCTCTTCTTTACCATATACCGGTTTCATTTGTTCTAATTTCATATTAAATCCTCCTTAAACCACTTCTTATTCTCTTTCATTTTTTCCTTGCTCCATCCCCACCATTTCTTTTCCTCAAGTCTATTACAAACATCAACTGGAAATCTATATTTAATATGCTTAGCAGGATTACCACCAACTATTTCATAAGGTTCTACATCCTTAGTTACTACACTTCCCGCACCAATTACTGCTCCATTACCAACTTTTACACCGGAAAGAATTATTACTTTAGTTCCAATCCAAACATTATGACCAATTGTTATTCTTCCTTTTGATTCTGTTGGCATATCTTCTCCTGTAATTTCTTTATAAAGTTTCATTTGCATACAAGATTTTTTCATAGTATGATTCACTGCTTGAAAGGTTACATCACCTGCTATGGCGCAAAACCTTCCAATCCTAATTTCTCCTTTTAACTCACAACTATCAATACTACTTGATGTGTGAATATCTCCTTTTAATACAGAATTTTTTACAACTACACCATCACTTAACAAAACAAAACCCTCAAGTATTGAATTTTTTATTTTTGAACCATCGGACTTAACGACCGTTAAGTTTCCTCTTTGCTTAAGTATTTGATTTCTTAACCATCTAATCATGGAAAATCCCTATACATATTATCTTCTATTATCACTTTCTCTATAATTTCGTTATATCTTTGGAAAGTGCATCTTGGACATTTATTTGGGTCTATTGAATTCATTAAATCTAAATGCTTTTTACTTCCCCAAACCTTAAGAATTTCATAAGGGTCGTCATGTCTACATAAAATCCATTCTTCTTTGCCTCTCAAATCATGACACATTTGAACCGTTCCGTCAGCACAATATACAGCCATTATTGGAGTAGCCCTACATTTCTTGAAATTAACTATCCTCTCCATATTTTCTCCAAACTTATGCCTTATGCCATAAAATTTAAATTTATCACAAGTCAACTCACTTGCCTTTTCCATTTCCTTATTGATAATATTTATAACTGATTTATAATCAATTGGTTCTCTTGGTGTTTGGTCATATAAATTATCCCAGCAAACCGGACGGCATTGAACCATATCACAACCTATATTTTTAGCAGTAACCGCTCCTGAATAAATTGATGTAGCATTTAATGGATGAAGTAAAAATTTCCAAGTAACTTCTACATTTGATTTCCTTTCCTTTTTTATTTCAATAAGAGTTTTCAAGTTTTCTACTACTTGGTCAAATTTATCAACTTGGTGAACTGCCTTAAAGGATTTTTGGTCTCCTGCATCAATACTAAATCCACACCAAGAACAATTATCAACTATCGATTTCATCTGCTCTTCTGTCATATCTATTCCATTTGTGATGAATCCAGTCTTTACATTATTCTTTGTCATAGCATATAAGAATTCAGCAGTGCCAGGATTAAGTGTTGGTTCGCCCCCACCCGCACAACAGCATGAACGGATTCCCCACTTACCATAAAAATCTGCTAATTCTAGCATATGGTCTGTATCCATACTGTCAGGATGTTTCTGTCTAAACATCAAGGAGTTACACCATATACAACCTGAGTTACATTTATTAGTTGGGTCAAAGTCTACTGTTACTGGTGGTAATAAGTTGCCTGTTGCCATGCCTTCAAGATGTTGTCGCCAAAGCATGACCTTCATACTGTTGAAGGGATTAAGTGGCGAATCCCATATATCTTTTTTCATTTTTTCTTCTCCAATAAACAAACATAATATCCTTTAGGTAAAAATAAATCGCAAAATTGTGTAAAAGTATAATTAAAATGTTTAAGTAAGAAATAAGAATATCTATTCATAACTCTTTTTGATGCCAGAATATCAAACTCCTTAAAATTTTCTTTAATTATTTCATCATCAAATCCATAACTATTATAACAAGGATGAAAATCAAAAATCAAAATATATTTCTTTGAGACTTTACATAGCTTTTCTATAATCTTTTTTCTTTCTACAAGAGGTCTAATTTCATGTAATGTGTAAATAAACATAACCATATCAAACTTTTCTTTTATATCAAAATTATAGATATCCTGCTTTTGATATTTTATAGATTTATTAATTCCTTCAGCAAATTGCAAATATCTTTCACTAAAATCAACGCCTATTAGCCCTTGTGATGTTCCTTTTAAATATGCCATTAAATTAAGATGCAGACCTTTATTACATCCTACATCCAAGATACTCATATTACTAAGGCCAACTTTTCCTTCATTTAAAATATCAATTATTGCTTTAGTTTTTCTATACTCAAAATAAAAACCATATTTACTTCTTAAACTATGACGGTTTGTGTGAATATTTTTATAACCAGTAGAAAGATAATTTGTATCTTCCTCTTCAGTTTTAATATATTTATCTTTAACTCTTACAACCGCTTCTTCTTTAGTTAATTCCTTCATTTATACCTTTCCTCCAATATTCTATAAATCTTCTCTGCAAATATATATGATGAAAAATTATCTGATTGATATGTAGTTAAAAATCTTCTCATCCTTTCTCTATATCCCCTATACGTTTGTTCATCCATATTTTGAATATACTGACATAAACCTTTTGGTGAGTAATCATCAGTACTAATAAAAGTTCCCTCTGGCAAATAATTATAAACATCAGGCGCTCCACAATAAATAGGAATACTTCCACAAGCCATCGCTTGGATTGGCTTTTCAGTTACATATCCATTAAATCTTGAATTCTCAGGACAATAATTAAATTTATATTTACTAATTATTTCATATTCTGGTGGAATAGGATTTACATATATAGTAGTTTTTTCCTTTGTATTTCCATTCATTACATGAATTATTTTCTCTCCATCATATCCTACTGGTCCTTTAAAGCACCTTTCACACCATCCTCTTCCATAAGAATGATACTTTTCTGGTCCAAAAAACCTACATAAACCTTTATCTGCTTCAACTCTTAATTTATGATTGCTATAATAGTTCCATTTTTTAAACCAAAAACAAAGTTTATTTAAAGTGATAGTTCTCATTTTATTTTTTAGAATCATACAAAGGAATTCAGTCTTTGGTTGATTAAACATTTTTTCCATATGCTCAAAACAATTTTGAGGTGAATTAAAATGAATCTGTTTAAGATTTCCTACAATGGTATTGCTCATCGTCGCCATAAACTTATCAAGGAATTTTTGATTACATAAGTTCCAGCCGAAGTATATGTTATAAATTGGTGGTTCGCCTTTCAACAGAATACATTTACTTCTTGGTATATCCTTGACAGGGTCGCCGTGGAGTGATATTCCAAAGTCGGCTTTTTCGTCGGGTCTAACTATTTCTATATCATGGTCATTAAAAAAGTCAAGTCCTATTCTACCTCTTCCATCTTTCCTTCTTATCGCCTTTTCAAGATATGTGCCATCACTAATTAATCCTGGTTTCCAAGACGGATGAATACTTTCTTTAATTCTAATCATTTTTTATTCTCCAAATTAAAAAATTGTTTAATCCATTCAGCAAGAAATTTATCTTTACTATCAGGAAAACTTGTCATGATTATATCATAATGCTTTTTTGCTTCTTCTCTAATATCATTTAACAAATGAAAACAAAACCTGTTTCCATTATACGGTCTATCATTTGGATTCATTCCTTTTTCATCAATATCTCTAAGCGTTTTTAATTCACTATCAATTTCTTGCTTTAATCTACTCATATCATCGCCTACCCAATTACCTTCTCCAAATTTAGTCATAATTCCACCACCTCGCCACAAGGGAATCATTCATATCACAAGTTTTGCATTTTGGTGGATAGTTTCCTTCTAAATGTTGTCTCCTCAAATATTTCACAGCGTCACCATTCCAAATTTTCTTTAAACTTCTATTCATTATATTTCCAAGTCTTAACTTGCCTTCATAATCTATGCAACACGGGATTACGTCGCCATTAGAAAGGATAATTAACTGTGTCCATAGAAATAGACATGGTGTATTAATTAAATGCTTATCATGGCTCTCGCTCCATTTGTTACTAAAATTATGAATCCTTCCATATTGTACTTCATTAACTATATTCTTCCACTTCTTATTGAACTTTTTAACTTGCTTTTTATTATCTCCTGTAACCATTGTCCTAACTATTAATTTTGGTTTCCCACCTTTTTTCCTTGCAAAGTCAGTTACATTTGATACTACCTTATCATAAGAACCTTTCCTTACCTTTTCATACGATTCCTTATCCGTAGCATCTAAACTTATCAATAATTCGTCAAGGTCAGTTTGTAATACCTTTTCAGTCCAACTATCATCTAATGCTAAACCATTTGTGATTACTTGAATATAACAAGGATAATCTTTCTTAATAAAATTGATTCTTTCAGCAAGTTGTGGGTCAGTTAAAGGCTCACCAAAATAATAAAGTCCTATATTTCTTATGTGCATACATTTAATTTCCCTAACTGCTTTCTTAAAAACTTTGTCAGTCATTATCATTTTTTCTCTTTTCATTTCCGAGTGTGGACAAAAAGAGCATTTGGTATTGCAAAGACTTGTTGTTTCAATACAAACTTGGCCTATTGGTTTTTGCATAACCTCAAGTGATAATTTTCTTAGATTTTGTTTAATATACTTTTCTCTAAAATGCTTCCTTACCTGCTTAATAGGAAACTTCTGTGAAAACTTTAAGGCTGGATAAAGAGTATTATTATTTATGATAAGATGATGAATTTTTTCTTTCATCCTCCATATCCCTCCAACATTCCTTTTATTGGATAAATTGCTTTCCAAATGTGATTGTGTAATAAGTATCCTGAAAAATATGCTCCAATCAATCCTACTGTCATAATACCTTTTTTGATTCCATTAATAAATCCTAATTCCTTGAATACATCTTCTCCATACCTTTGCCAAAATTGAAACTGCTCTGCGATTTTCCAATACATACTTCCCAACTGCTCATGATAATCTCTATTTCTAATGAGTAATGGAAGGCATACAGATACAATATCCCATTTAATCTTAGCTAACTTCAAGGCAATATCATACTCATGCATACCTTTAACATTCTCATCCCACCAACCAACTTCCTCAAGTGCTTCCTTCCTTATGAAATATGAGGATGTATTTGATAAATTAAAATTCCTTAATAAATCTTTATATTCTATCACTCGGTCTGGCTTATCAAGAAAATAACCATCCTCTGTGATAGTTTTAGTCCAGCAAGTTATCAATCCTATTCCTTGTTTAATGTGAACTACTTGTTTCTCTATTTTATTTTCTTCCCATTCATCGTCATCGTCAAGCATTGCTATCCAATCTCCTGCTGAATATTTACAACCTATATTCCTCTGCCTTTGAACTGCTTTGGCTCCTTCCCATTCAACCACTTCTTCTGGAACCTTTAAGTAGATTATATTTTCTTTATTACATATATCTTGATTTTCCTGCTGATTACTTCCATCAACAACTATCACTTGCTTATTTTTATAGGTTTGATTCTTAACTGTCTTTAATGCCTTCCTGAGCCTTTCAGGATTATGATATGTAGTAATTATAATACTAACTAGCGGTTTCTCCAATTATAACACCTAGATTCCGGATTATTTATAAATATTACTTCATTAGTATGGGGACTATTCCTTGGTGCATACCAATAAAATACATATCCATCTTCATATGCTTTCTTAAGTAAATAATGAGTTACACCCATAATTGATAAGGGTCTATTATAATCATCAAAAACAACTACTCCTCCTTTCCTTAACCTTGGCAAAATTACTTCTTCAAAGTCATGCCTCACAGTATCATAATCATGACCGCCGTCAATAAATGCAAAATCAATTTTATGTCTTCCTAAGTGACCATCTAAAATCCTCTGGCATTTTTTTGCAGTACTATCACAAATTATTTGATGAACTCTATCTTCAATTGATGACTTTTTATATGCTCTACCAACATCTCTTTTTTCTTGTTGATATTTTAAATCAGTTCCCGAATATTCTCTTGGACCAAGATTAGCAATATCAATAGTAGTAACTTTTCCTTTTGGAGAATATTTTGCTAATTGAAATGTTGTTCTACCTCTAAAAGTACCTATCTCAACAATATTTAATGGTTGTAAATATTTTACAAGTCTAGTTATCAATTTCATATTTGGTTCATCAAGGTCGCCTTTTTGATATTCATAATATCCTTGATTATAAGGATTAACCTCAATATCTTTTATGCCTGGAAATATACCATTTAATTGTTTCTCATCAATAGCAAATGGACCAGGATAATGTTTGTATCTTTCATTAATTTGTACTGGATGATAAAAATATGAAGGATTCATGTGCTTAGTACGTCTTGCCATGAAGTTTTGGCCTCCCCATATTAATAATCATCTTTGAATTAATTTCTTTTTCAATATCTATATTTAAAAATCCACAAAGGTCAAATAGTCTTATAAAAACATCTGCTATTTCTTCATTAAAGTGTTCTTTATCATTATGTCTATCAGCTTCACAAGCCTCAGCTAATTCTGTTACACATAACATCAATTTTGTTGGTATTGATTTACTTGCTTCCCAAAACCCTTTTTCTTTTGCATCTTTATAACATTCGTCTCTATATTCATTTAGGTTCATTCTTCCACTCCCAATACTATTAATCTTCCTTTGCAAAGAGGACATTCTTTATCCTCCACACCACCTCTAAATGTTTCTCCACAATTAGAGCACTTAAATTTAATCATATTATTATATCAAAATCCTCTCTAAGCCATTTTTTATATGGAAAACTTTCTGGCATTAGTGTTCCTGCATAATAATAATCCCAAAGAATTTCTTTTATTTCTTTTTCTCTTGCATTTTTTTCATCCAATAAAATTTCTATCCTTCTTTTTATATCCTCTTTAATTTCGCTCATTTTTTATCTCTCCTGAAAGTCTCAGCATTATATAAATAAAGCAACCAGCACTAAGTGCTAGAAATAATTGACTTAACCAAAAGTTATGTGGAAAAGTATATTGACCACATAAAAATGATACTATACTTATAATTGCTATATACCCTAACATAACTCCTTCACCGTTTTTCTTATTGCCTCCTTACAGTTATATTTTGGTTTCCATCCAGTTGAAAGCGCCTTTTCAATTGATAATACTACTTGTGGAACATCACCAACCCAACCATGGTCGCCTCCAGTAAATTGATACTTTGGTTTTAATTTTAATTCTTGACATACTATATCAGCCAAAGCTTTTACATCCATATAATCATATGTTGCTAAGTTATAAACTATTGATGATTTATTATTGTCCTTTTTTGGTATAGTGGTTATTGCATTTATACAATCACTTACATGAAAATATGATTTGACTTGCTTTCCATCACCTAGTATTTCTAACTTTTTTGGATTCTTTTCCAGTTTATTTATGAAATCATAAATCACTCCACGATGCTGATATTTTCCTACTACATTTCCAAATCTAAATATCCAAGCTTTCAATCCATAAATATGACAGTAAGCATGAATAAAAACCTCGCAGGCAATCTTAGATGCAGCATATTGTGATATTGGTCTAAAATCAATTCCTTCCTCTGGCGTTGGTTTAGGAGCATCATTTCCATGAACAACTGAGGTTGAGGAAAATATAAGATTAGGAACATCATTTCTTCTCATAAATTCAAGAACATCATGGGTTCTCATTACATTCTCAACTAAATCCCAAGTTGGGTCACTAAAACTTTTTTTAATGTCAGATGCTGCTGCGAGATGATAAACTGTATCAACTTCATCTGTTGCATAATGATAATTTTTTAAGTTTTTTATATCATCCCATATCATTGTAAAATTTTTTGATAATTTGTTGGAGTCAGAATAATATTGAGGTTGATTAGTTTTAAATAATCCATTTACAAATGACAACCTATTAAAATCTTTATCAATAGCAACTATTTTGTTATCTGTCTTTATGAAATGTTCTAATAGATTACTTCCTATGAATCCTGTTGCTCCTGTTACCATTATTTTTTTCATCTAATTCCTCCACTTTTTGCTCCAATTCTCCTATCCTTTTTAATAAATTATCATTTTGCTCCCATAATAAATAGAAACCTGGATTCATTTTTGTTCCTAATTCTAATGAACTCCTATATGTTCCTATATGCCTCACCGCTAAAATTCCAAATATTATTATAAATATAATAAAAATAAATGCAGCAAGAACTGACATTCCTATAGGAAACTGAAATCCTATTCCTATACTTATCAAAAAAGCATTCATATTTGCTATAACATCATCCATTAACCCAAAAAATATAATAGCAGTTTGGACAATGCCGACATAAGTAAGTGCTTCTCCCCAAGACACCTTACTAAAAACTAATTTATCGCGGAGTTTTGCTTTGCCAGTCCTTTTAGTTTTAGTTGCATCTTTTAAAACTATTCTATCATTGGCACCTTCTACTTCCTTAGCAAATTTATTAAAGCTCATTCTTTACCTCAATTATTATATTCTTTTCATGATTTGTTTGCCACATTGCCTCTTCAACAGATACCTCAAATGAAGTTTCTCCCCTAATAGTATTATTTACAAAATATCTTAATGTTATATTGCCAGGAACTGATGTCATTTGGAAATGGCCGTCAGGAAATATATACTGAGCATCATGTGGTATTTGGTTTTCATCATAAAGGAAAACATATGAAGTTTCATTATATTCTGTTCCATTGAAATCAATTTGTCCATAAATAGTTACTCCTTCATAATATTTATTAATAGTTACAGCAGGAGAAATATATTCCATTTTCCAATGCTTTAATAAATAACAAGGAATTCTATTGCTTGGTAATGACTTTCCATCTTCTGTAAAACCATAATAATTTTTATAAATGAAAGAATTAAAATATCCTTCCTTTCTAACTGTAGTTGTTCCAATATCCATTCCTTGGAGTTGTTCTCTTGACATATTATTAATTGTTTCAATTTCATATTGTTGCCCTGTATTTCTATCTACATAAACAGTTTTATAATAATAATCCTCTGCTGTTATGAATCCATGAGTTCCTCTATCACTTAAGAAAGGAAATACTCCAAATATTTCAGTAAGGTCTCTTCCATCAATACCATAATACCTTATTTCTTTTCCTGTTGCTTCCATCATATCATGATACATTGCTGTTATTTCATAATCAGGCAAATTACTTGTTATAATATGTGCTCCTTCTTGATACATAGCATTTCTTGCACTAATTTTTTGATATGTATTACCATATTCAGGTGCAACTAAAGTATCATAAATTGTTGAATATTGCTCAGGGTCTTCTATTATATTTATTAATTCTGCAGAAGTATTTTCATCTAAATAATTATCAACTACTCCTTTTGCTCCATCACTAAGTTCACCCTTTATGATTCTTTTAGGTAATTTTTCGCTTTCAGTTAGTCTTATAATTAAAATTGCTGTTGCCTCTTTTTCACTTTGTGCCATATGAAAATTGCCTGCACATTCAATACCTTCTTGGAAATTATCTGCTACTGTTGGATGGTGTGACGTTGAAGCTACATAAAAACCATAATCCCACCAACTTATTAATCCAGGTCTATCAGCATCACTTTCTATTTCCATATCCTGCTGACCTAACCAATGACAGGCATCACTCCAATAGTATTGATATCCTAAATAATTACCGAAGTATCCTTGAAATCCTAAAACTTCCTCATCCATCTCTGGCGGAACTGCAGCATCAAGTGCTAAAATAGTATTAGGCATAATCAATACAAAAGCAATAAATAAAATTCCTATAATATGGAGTGGTTTAATAGCTTTAAATTTCCTTATACCAGATAAACTTTTAATATTCCTAGTAATAGATTTAAAATTAATTTTATCTACAATCATTATTGTCATAAAAGCAGTAAATACAACCATTAAAGGAATAATATCATTTAAAAATCTTCCTGCTGTTGTAGTTAACCAAAAATACATACAAAACATCACAATTACAAAAAGATTCTGTGGTTTCCACTTACCAATAAAAGTCATATATAAAAATATCACAAATCCACAAATACCAACCCAATATAAAGCTGGTCCAAAAGACATAACTGTTTGTGATAATCCAAATGTACTTGCTTCTCCAATGGTTAATGATACTTGACCACCATAAACTCCTGAACCAAATAAAATAGTTGACATTGAATAAAGTGCTCCTGCTGATGCTCCGACAAAGTTATTGATATACCATAAGACGCCAAGAGCACCACCAGCAAAACCAAAAATAGCAGGAAGAGTAATAAGCCATGGCCAATTCAATTTTTTTAATACAACATGGATTACAAATAGAGCTATACAAAAGTTCATAACATAAAATAAATAACTAATTTCATTTCCTTTAGCTATTTGATAAGGCATTGATATTAAATAGGCTACTATCATTGCTAATGTTACTGCTCCCGATATCTTTATATTAAATTTACTTTTAAATATATCAAAGAAAATTTGCACCATTAAAAAAACTGCTATCATAATATAAACTACTTGTGATGCTATCCATGTTAATTCCAAACAACCTATTGCTACACCACCAAGGACTGCAAATAATATTCCTTTATTCTTATCCTTCTCCTTAAAACTTTTAATTAAGAAAAACATCACTATAGTTGACAATAGTAACACAAAAGAATCATGGTCAAATAATGATAAGGATGAACCATGCCCTGAGCCTAGGTGTATAGGAATTATAGCTACAAAAAATGCAGCAAGTATACCTACCCTTTTATCAAATAATTCTTTGCCTATTCCATAAACTGGAAATACCAAAAGGGCTCCATATATTGCTGGAAGAAATAACATAGACCAACCTAAAGCATCAATAGGGTCCATAAAGTTTTCAAGAATTCCTGCTGAACCAACCGCTATCATATTAAATAAAGGAGGTCTAGCACTTCCGTAATGACCTACTGGATAATTAAGTAAGGGGTCCTCTTCCGTTACAAAAGTATAGTATCCTTTATCCATTGTCGTCAAACAACTTCTCATATTATAATAGGGGTCTGGACCTGAAAGAAAAAACCTTGTGCCAATAGTATCACCCTCTTCATTAAAAGCATTTCCTGATGTATAATTGAAATATGAATTCATGAATAATACTAACAAAAATATTCCAACTAATGCTATCGCTAACCAATAATTTCTTTTTGGTTTTTTAAATGCTTTTTCATATGATTGTTTATATTTCTTTTTTCTTAATGCTTCAGCATCAATTTTTTTAGGAGCTCTACTCCTCTTTCTTCCCATTAAATCACCTTATATTCTTTCCTTTCTTTTCATCTAATATTTGGGCAGCTTTTCCCATACGAGAAGTTCTATTTTTAGTATAATATCTATTTCTAACCTTTTCCTTTCTTTTCTTTTCTCTCTCCTTTTCTCTTGCCTTTCTTTTCTGCTCTCGTTCTTTTCTTTTCTGCTCAATTGATATCCTTTCTCTTTCTTCCCTTTCAGCCCTTTCCTCAGCTTCACGCCTTTCAGTTGAGGTTGAATCATAACTACTATCATATGGTCTAATATAACTATAAACCATTCCAACTATTGTCATTATTACACCTATTATTAATACTACGCCTATCACATTAAACACCGAATTTCCTACTCCTGATAAATTATTTAAAGTTTGTGTTGTTGCATCATCATCAGTACTTTCAAAATCTGTTGTTGAAATTTGTTGTACAGTAACAAAAAATGCAAATACTCCTACAGCTAAAATAATTAAGGCTACAACTATACCCATTATCATACCAGCATCAATTTGTGCTTTATTATTCTTCCTCAATTTCCGCATTTTTTTCTTCCTCCTTTCTCCAAAATTCCTCTATATAATCTTTAAACCATACTGGATATCCAAAAACTATAATTAAACAGATTAGTACAAACCCTAATAATAGACTCATTACCATTCCATATGTTGTACTTAATAATAATCCTAAAAATAGTGATGCTACCATTACCAATCCACAAAGTCCTGTTGCTCCTACTAGCTTTAGTCCATCCTTCTTTTTCATTTTAATACCTCCAAACTTTTTACAATATTTTTAGCCTTAGTTGATGCTATTCCATCAATTTTTACAAGATGTTTTGTTTCTGCCTTAAGTAATCTAGGAAATGAATAATTAAATTGTTCCAGTAATCTTTTACCAACCTTTGGACCTATATTAGGAAGACGACTTATGATATCCAATTTTATTTCTTCCTGTGTTGCTCCTCTTCTTATAGGCATATATTCATACTTCTTAAGTTCCGTTTTACCATCATAAAACTTTTCTATAATTTTACAAACCATAGGAACATATAAGTCGCCTACAAACTGAACTTTTACATTAGTTCTAGCAGATATTGATGCTATTTCTCCATAAATACTGTCTGGATTGGTTCCTAAATTATCTAGAAACATTTCTTGATATCCATTATATTCAATTAAAAGATATGGATGATTGAAGTTCTGCTGTAATTCAAGCATTTGTTGGTCTAACTTTCCACTAAACATATCAGGTACAAAATCAGTATGCTTTCTTTCAAAACCAATCAATCCATCAAAAGTGATAGCGTCGCCTACATCATAATTGGCTACTTCTATATCTTTTATTAATTTACAGTTTTTACTTAGAATATATTTTTCAAATTTAGGAATCTTTTTTATTTCCCTAGCATCAATACCTATCTTCATTCTACCTTAAGTCCTCTTCTGTCAATTTCTTTCTTTATGATATCCATGGCCATTTTTATTTGCTCATCATTGGTTTGTTCATAATCATACTTTGCTTGTTTATAACCTTCAATTATTTTTTCGTCTGGTCTGCCTTTTAGATGTTTTTCCATCTTTTTCATTTCTTTTTTTACATTTGGAAACATTTTAATTCCTCAACATAAACTCAAATGGTGCTCCTTTCTTTCCACCAAGTGCTATTTTATAACAACCAGGCTTATCTTTGATACTTCCTTTCTTTTCTATTACTCTTTCATACATTTCTCTTAAATCTTCAGGTGTAGTATCATAAAGTGCATCTCTAATTAATTCTTCTATATTTACATGTGGCGTCATTTTCTCTACAAGTGCATTGATAAATTTTTCTGTATTCATTTTTTTGTAGTTGCCTTTTTCATTTTTGTAATAAAAAAGTGCGTCTCTACTTAAGTGAATTCTATCATCATCTCTACCACCTTCAATTACACCAAAAGGATAGACAATAATGATTTTTAATTTAGGCACATTGGTTACATAAAAATAGTCATCACCAATTTTTTTAACTGCGTCTTCTTGAAGTTCACCTAATCCTTTATACTGAACCTTCATTTTTTTAGCTTTTTTGCCCCACTTTACTAGGGTTATTTCTTTTTCTGCTTTGTCTACTTCCATTATACTTTCCTCCATTTTTATTCCTCCTCCTTAAGTTATAACAAAAAAGACAATAACCTTTTGCTCTTGCCTTTCTATTACATCCAGGTGTTTTACACACCTTTCCTTGATTCTCCATATTCTTCCTTTTTGTTGCCCAACTCATATTACTTCCTCATCGGACATTCCTTACATAATTCCTCATAACTTCTGCTTAAAAATTTACAATCAGGATGTCTTCCCTGAACAGTTGAAACTTGATATGATGTAATGGCGTATTTATAATCCTTCCATTTTAAATTTTTTATAAATGCCGTTATTGCAGTATCACTATACCCCATCATCTTTAAAAAAGCGACAAGTTCTATCCTTTCTCTATGACCTGGGTGATTATTTTTAGCTATTTCAGTTAAACAAGGAACTCCTACTGCTGATAATGTTGGTGGTGTCATTCCTGCTCTAACTAATTCAATCCTATCATGACCATTAGTTCTTATTCTTAATTTAAACTCAGGCAATAATTTTATGATGTCACTAAGTGATTTTGTGGCTTTTGGTTTCTTTGGTATTTTACCTGGCGTAGTAGCAAGTTTTGCTATATGCTTTAATCCTTGGTCAAAGTCCTCAGCAGGTATATTTCTGCAATAAAAACCATTCTTTGTTGGGACACCGCCTTCACTCCTAATATATTGTGATGTTGGAAACCTTATTAAAAAATGAAGTCGCCCCATTGTCGGATAATCAATTGCTTCAACATTACATCTTTTAACTATTGCCTCTTGACATGAATAAATTTTATCTTTAATTTTTTGTTTTTGCTCCTCTGTCTTTGGAATAATATCCTTAATAATCATAAAGAAATGAAATCCTTTTCCTCCACTAAAATTAATTAAATAAGGAATATTGTGCTTATCACAAAACTGCTTCAATGCCTTAGTATTATTATATGGTATTCTAAATCCAAAATAAGAATCAATATCAAATACCATATTATTTATTATTGGAGTTTTTCTGTCTTTAAATTGATATGTGCTAACCATTAGTGGTGCTTTTCCATTAAAATTTTTTACAAAACTATTAAAGGCGAATTTTTCTTGTACAAAGACCTGAGAGGGCACTCCAAAATATCTAGGCAAAGAAGTAAACATTCATATTCCTTAGAGTGATTCTATTAATTGGATATTTAGTGACAAACCTTCCCAATCAAAACCTATGTCTTTATAATTTTGAGCGAATTTTTCTAATGCTTCAAGTATATTACTAGCCTCAATACTAATATTTCTTTCACCATCAACCTCTAAAAAAGTAAGAAGATAAGTATTATTTACCTCTTCAACAGGTTGTGACAATTCTTCTACCATTTTCTTTTTCCTCCTTCTAATTTTCCTCATTTTATTCCTCTTCTGTCTCCACATAAGGTGGAATCATTACACCAAGGACATAATCCTTAGTTCCTTCATAAAACCAACCTGGACAATTGCTACTTGTCTTGATACTTACTCCTTCATGGAATGTATCGGCTATTTGTGGAATACCATATGTAAATATTACTTCAAGGTCTTTTCCTGCTTTTACTTCTCCTTCAGGATTAAGAATTACATAATCACTAAAATCATGAAGGTCTCCTATCCTTACAGAAATTTTTCCATTTTCCAAACCAAAGCTATAGAATTCAGTTTTTAAAGAACTAGCGAATCCTGCCAAGTCTTTAAACTCAGGTAGTTTAATAATCATATACCTGTCTAATTTTGCTTTAGTATCACCAACAAAAGGAACGCCGTCTTTCATTTCTATTTTAGCATCAGCTAATGATGTAAATAATTCACCGTCGGGTTCCTTATATGAAATATTTGCCTCTACATTCTTTCCTGAGATTGATAGTTTATTTCCTTTTGTTTGGATAGTTAGCATTGTATTTGGCAGAATATTTTTTATCATATTCAAAGTCCTTTCAATGTCTAATTCAATGGTTTCACTACTGTCATCTATACTTTCAAAGAAACTACTTTTCACATTAAGAAAGCGTAGCCCTCTTGAATGCTCTTCCTTTTGTATAGAAAATAACTTGCCTTCTTTTGTTGAAATGATGGATGATGGAAACATATCCTTCACTAACAACTTCTCCAATAAATCTTGGAACTTTTCTTGCTTTAATACAAATTTCATTTTATTTCCTCCTTATAATATGGATTTATGGGCTTTAGACATATACTAAAGGTGAGGAGGGATTATCAAAAAATAATCCTGTCCAAAGCTCTCCATTCCATATTTAGATACTCCAAAGGTCTCCTTCTTCCTCCTTGGGCTCTTCTTTTTTCTCTTCTTTCTTTGGCTTTTCAGTTAATTTTTCTTTGCTAATTTTCTCTTCTTTTTCTTTACCGTCTTCACCTTTTGATACTACTTTAATTGTTTTTTCTTCCTTTTTTGACTCAGTTTTTGGTGATTCAATTCCTGCCTCTTTTTCTAATTCATCCATTGGTGTCTGCTTGTAACCTAACTCCTCAAGTCTTTTTAAAGCATTTTTATGACGTGTGTATGCTCCTTCATGATGCTTTTGGTCTATTGTAATATCTATTTGTCCATAGAGTCTTTTAAAACCTGTCAATTTATAAGGTCTCATTTGAAATTTATTTTCTTTATGAGAAAGATATATAATAGTATCAACTCTATGCATGTTGTCTTTTTCGCCAGCTGGTCTATATCCAAGGTCAAAGAATATTGAATCTTTATTACCTTCGGCTTTTAGTTCAGAAGTGAAAATTACATTATACTGCATTCTTTTAATTTTGTCTATCCAATTAAAGTTATGGAAATATTTAATTATAGGCCAGTCCCCCCATCCTTCAAGCGCCTTGTAAGCAGTATTGTCTTCTTTCATTGCCTTTACATCTGCCCTCTTCTTAGCAAAGTATTCCCCAAGTGTTTCTCCATAAGCAAGACGACAATAATAATCTTGTGCTGATTTCCAAGCATCTTCCAAAAGTTCAATTACAAGCCAACCAAATTTTCCAGTTTTCTTTTTATGCTCTTCTAATGCTTTCTCTGCTTGTGCGGTAGATGATACTAATTCCTCATATGAATCTATTGGAAAGACCATAATATTATCTCTATATTTTTCAGGAATATTTCCAAATAGTTTTGTTAATCCAGTTGGCCTGTCAGGATAAATTATACACATCAATAATTCTTCTTTTTTAAGTCCTTGCTTTTCAAGCCATTCAAGGATACTTATATAAAAAGTTGTCTTTCCACTATTCGATTCGCCAAAAACTATTATCTTTTCCGTCTCTGCTATATCCTTTGCATATTGTGATATTGTTATTGGCTTAACTAATTGTTGTATCCATAAATCTTTTGGTTCATCTTTTACATCTTTCTTTTTCTCTTGCATTTTTATACCTCAAAACTAACTTCTTCATCTGAGTCCTCTTCTTTTTTTGGTTCAGGCTTTTTTTCTTCTTTAGGCTCTTTCTTTGGTGCCTCAGGTTTTTCTTCTTTCTTTTCCTCAACAGCCTCTTCTTCAGGTTCCTCTGAAATATCAACTGTCTCCTGCTTTTTAGGTGATACTGGTTTTACATTAAAAGTCTTTTTAACGGCGATATCAGTTGGTAGTATAAAATATGGACTAATCATTGGCTCATCTGTTTTTGGATTGATATCTACCTTAACTCCTACCTTTAAAATGGAGCCCTGAGCATATTCTATATCTTTTGGATGGAAGAACATTCTAATATTACTCCCCATAATAGAATCATCCATAAAATCATACCAACCATATTCTCTTCCATCAGCTGATTCTCCTACATCACCATCAAATGCTGTAACAGTTAATATTCTTATGTCAGTTGGAACTTCTGCTTTATGCAAATCAATTTCACCAAGAGTGATATCTAAACCTTTTGGCTCTATTTCATCTTTATAAAATTGTTCTAGAGTAGTTGGGAATTTATAATCTACTGGAGCAAAATTTGCTCTATCAGAAGATATTTCCTTTCCCCACTTAGTTTCTTTTGCAATAAGTGATGCTCTATATGCTTTTCCTTTTTCAAGTTTTGCTAAATGCTCCGCTCCATCTCTAAAAAAAGTTCCGGCAGCAAATTCTACATCATCCGTTTCTATACCATCATCAGTTTCATTAATTTTTTGAACCAAAGCCGATAATTCTCCTATCCACATCATTTCGCCTTTCTTAGTTTTGATGTTTCTTGGTGTTGGACAAATAGTTGGCATCACATAAAAATCTTCACCACTACCTGCTGCATATTCTTTATACAACATTGCCCAAGCAAATCGTATTTTAAAATCTTCATTCTCCATTGCTTGGATATTTTCATTCGTTTCCATGATTTCTTTTAATCTACCTAATAAATTTTTAATAGGTGTCTTTTTTGTTTCCGATAGCTTTTTCAAATTTTCTTGTATATCTTTTGGTACTTGTGCCATATATACTTTCCTCCTTTTATTTTATATCTTTTATCTTCTTTAAATAAGCTACATTACCAATGTATTTCCTTTTAAAGAATTTATCTTTTTCATATTGTGCTACCCTACTCTTTTCAAATTCAGGCAGTAACTCTAACTTTCTTAAATTATTATCTGCAGTTTCTAAACTACAATTATCCCATTTGCCTTGCAAATTTTGAACCATTGTTTGCCTTCTCACCCAATCGCCTTTTGTATATTTCTTAAGTTTTAATTGTCTATCATATTCTTCAATTGATGACCTAATGGTTCTATTTCTTCTCATCCTTTCCTGTCCACTAATAATCAATAATGACTCTATACTTATTATTAAATTCTTCCATATTGGTATGTAAGTAAGACGAGCATAAAGAACATCACTAACCTCCACTGTATTCCTTCGGTCTAAAATTGCATGGTGTATTGATAGTTTTAAAAGGTTCTCATAAAGCCTACTAATAAAATGTTCTAACTTTTCTCTTGCCTTTGGTGATGCGTCTAAAACTTTCATTGCAAATTCTTCAATGATTGGTAACATTATTTCATGAATATTTTCAGGAATATTAATAACTGTCTTTCCTTTTTGATACTTGGCTATTATTGTATTTAATCTTTTAGCAATACTTTCAAATTCTTTTTCAAATGATTCTTTTGTTGACTTATTAATATTTTCAGTCATCTTTTTGATAACTTCAAGACGGTCCTCTAAAGTTACATCTTCAAATATAGGAATCACTCTATCAACAAAACCTGTCTTTAAAAGTTTATCGACAAGTCGGTCGGGTGGGTACGTCATTAACAAAAAGGAGGCGTGTGGTTTGAAGTCTATTAGTTCTCCACCCAACTGCTTATCTATTTTGCAAGAACTATCTTCTAGTGCATTCATGGTAATCTGCATATACGTCATATTCTTCTTGCTAAATTCTGACGTATAATCAAAAAGAACTGAAGCTTCCTCCATGCCTATAACATCAGCAGTCTGTAGTAAACCTGGAACTACTACAGTACTACCTCCTTCAGCTCTTGTCGTTCCTATTAATCCCGCATCAGTTGATTCAGTTAATGATTGGAAGTCTATGCCAAGCCTCTTCGCCATTTTATCTACAAAGCCATATCCTGCTCCTTTACCAGTTCCTTGTGGCTTGATAAGTAGCATATGAACCCTTGGGTCTATTTCTCTAGACCCCATTCTATAATAAATATGTTTACAAAGTGCTTGACCTAAAAGAACATGGAGTGATATTTTGCCATATAATTCATTCTTTATACTAAATGTATTGAAAACTTCTAGATAATCTCGTATTAAATTATCGCCAAAGTCCTCAGGATGTATCATGTCAAACATAATTACTCCTTTTTCTTTAAAGCATGTTCCATAAACTCATAAATTATTCTTTTCTTTCCATCTTTATATTCAGTAAAAATTTTAAAAAAAGTTTTTTTATTTTCGTCCATTTCCAGCTCTTTTTCAATTTCTTTAGGTATAACTATAACTTGAGTTTTTGAACCTATGGAAAAAGCATTTGTTTGGCCTCTAAATTCTACTATACCTATCCCTCCAAATAAAAAAGCCAACTGATAAAAAAATCAGAAACTTTCTATAAATATTCTAAATAACTTAAAGGTTTAAAAACCTTTTGATGATTACTGAATTTTTTGATTCAGCGACATCTGACGCAAAGCCCGTCTTTGCCAACGAATCCGCCAGCTCCACAGGCTTTACATTTACCATATACTGCAATGACGTCTGGGTCATCAAAAACATTTTCTACTACTATACACCCATCGTCTTTTTTAATTTGAATGCTTACTTGATATCCTGCCTTAATAATTTCTTTCTTTAAGGCATCAAGTTTCTCAATTGGAAAACTCCAATGCTTAAAAATTTTAATATAATGACCATCATTACTTTTCATTATTTTATATAATGTCTGGTCAAATTCATAACTAACAATTAATTTTGATTTTTTTTTGGTAAAAGTTACTGTTTTCATAAAAAATAGAAATAAGGAATTAATCCTTATTTACAAAGTGATAGGTTGATACTTTTCCTTTCTTCTTTCTCCAAACATCGCCTTGCGTAACCAAGCAATCAAGTACTGCTCTAACTCTGTATATAGGTAAATCCGCTTCACCTGCTATAGCTACATTGGTTGGCCTATATCCATATTTAGTCATTCCTATACATCTACGAACTTCCCTTACTTCATTTACTTTAACCCAAGTTTTATACTTTTTACTATAAGCAACATGATTTGGAGATGGTGGCTTTCTTGTTCTTTTCTTTACTTTATAAGTATATCCTCTGACTTTTTTCTTTAATTCATAAGTGCCTGTAACCAAACCTTTATAAATTATTGATGTTGTCTTGCGTGACTGATATATATATGATGGATAATATTTGCCAATTATATCATACAATTCATCATTAGACCAGTTCTTCTCCTCCATTTTCTTTTTGATGTCATCGTAAATATTTTTGTATACTTTTGTATGATGCACCCTTCCTAATGCTTCGCCTTTATCTAAACCGGGAAGTTCTTTTCTCGCTTTTTTCTCCATAAAACTTTTATAAGTTGATATATATCGCTTTATAGAAATGTCCCTTACTTCAGGATAATATTTTTTCAGGACTTGCTTAAACTGATTAGTTGTTTTTGCATCCTGTAATTCCTCAACTGCCTCTTTAATGATTCTTTGGTTTTGATAAGTGCCTAAAAAATGGACTCCCATTTCTTTTAGCTGTCTTTTTGTTCTGGCAGTTTTTAAATGTCTTTCTAATTCTTTTTTTGGTTTTTTTGCTTTATCAATAGCTACTTCAATTTCTTTTTTTGTTACCGTTGGTTTTGGTTCCTCTAGCCTCTTTTTATGGATTGTATATACTTGGTCATCATCTATTTTTATTTCTCTTAGTTGACCATTAATTACTGTCCATATATCTACTACCTTTTTCATATTTTCTTTCCTCCTCGGTATAACTTAGACCGAATTTTACATATTCCTTTACCTTTTCTTTAAGTAAAGACCTAAGGATTATATCCTTAGTTAAAATTCTAACTTTATCATAATCCTCAATAATAATTACAGTTTGGAGTAACTTATTCATCCTTTCATTACTGCTACCAATATCAATTTTATTCTCTTTTACATATTTCCTATAAATCTCTAATAACTCTTCAAAAAGACAATACTTAGTATAACTTCCTGCAAAAGATTCAAGTTTTACGGGATGAAGTGATTTAGGTAAAAAATCTTCTCTCATATAATCAAACTTTTGTCCTTGACATATCCTTTTAGTTGAACAGATTTGGGAATGTAAATAATGCCAATCATTTGCAGGGTCATTTGTATTATTTAAAACCTCTCTTTTATCAAGCCATCTTTCAAGACTTAAAGGTGGGTCTTTTGAATACTTATTTTTTTCTTTTAAATTTATATCTGGTATTATATATCTAAACAATAGCATGTTTATGTTTCTCCTTTGTTTCTTTTATAAATTGTTTAATATATGGGTCATCCACATCCTTATCCTTAAAATAATTATAGAGTGATATCCTTTGACTAATATCAAAGTGGTCTTCTTTACAACAACATCCCTTATGTGCCTTCCATAAAATTGATATCATTAAATTTTTAGGCATGGTGAATTCCTTATATCTATATACATGTTTAATACATTGAGCAATTGAACCCTGAAGTGAACCTTGATACTTTTCAGCTAATTCTTCGTCAGTTTCGTCAACTTGTATTCTAACGTCTTCATCTGTCAGGTGTATTATAGGTTTCATTTAATATCTTTATTTAAGTTTAGGTATATAAATATATGGTTATTTTTAATACCAATTAATATTCTATAAAAAACAGCCTAGAAACTAATTCTAAGCTAATGTAATGTAAAATGAATATAATACCATTAGGTTAAGATAGTTTTAATGTGTCAGGTGCGTTTTCGTTAAGAATATTATAGATATATAGTTATCCAGCGTGATTCTCCGACATATTCTGGAGTATATGTTGTAAATGTATCACCCATTAAAGCATCTTCTATTTTATCAATCCACTTTCTCATTTTATGTCACCTTTTAATTTAAGATTTTCTATATCTTTATCTTTATGATTTAAACAAATACAACCACTGCTTGAAAGACTTCTATCTTCTGGTTTAAAAAAACTATCAAACCAAGTTACAACTTCTTTCCAAGCACTATATTTTTCAGGCGTATTCGCTTCACCCATAAATGTGATTGCTCGGTTACGTAAACGTTTAATAACTTTATATTTGAAATTTCCATACCTACGTGCCATTTTCAATCATTCCTTTTTTATTGTACTTTTTAATTTAGGATTTCCATCCTTCAAGTTTATTGTGTTGTTTATGTATTTGTTCTAATTCACAATCTACACATATTTTAGTTTCTGGATTTATTTCTGCAAGTTTTAATCCAAAAAACTCTTGTTTACATATTTTACATTTCATGGTATCACTTTTAATTTAGGATTATTCATCTTTTAGAATAACCTTTATTTCACCTATTGTTTTCTCAATTTCCTTAAGCCTTTGTTCAATTCTTTCTTTAGTCCATTCATCCATTCTTTTTCACTTCCTTATACAATTTATAATTCATCGATTATAGTCCATCCTAATGCTTTCTTTAACTTATCATAAAATCTTTTAATTCTAGGCCTTCTATACTTAGTCTTCCTTTGCAATTGATACAATGCCTGCCCTACTTTATTCTGAACGTCTTTTAACTCAGGCATAGCCCTTTTAGTTTCAATCATTATCTGCTTCTTTGTGATATATTTTAATCTTGCTTTTTTGCTTTCCTTAATTATTTCAAGAACAGTCTTCTGAATTCCTGTTTGATATTTCATTTTCTTAGTCCTCCACAGTTCTTACATTTATTTCCTATATTTAATTGACCGCAACTGCAATACCAAGTTCCTGTCTTTTTAGGTTTAGGTTGTGTCTTTGGGATTGATAGTTTAGGCTTTTTTGGAGTTGGTTGTTGCCTAGATTGTTGTTTTCCGCCAAGGTTTATGCCCTGACCCCTCACGCCCCAAGTGTCAGGTATATTAAAGGTTGTCTTTTGTTGGCCTTGTTGACCTGCTTCGGGAAAGTGAAGTTTTCCGCCTTTTATTATTTTATAGCCCATTCCAAGAAATACTAACAATACTACTACAGGCATAAATGCTGACGAACTAAACCATGCCATAAAGTCGCCTGTCCTTGTTGCTATATCCATAAATGTAAACATTGCATATATTAGCGTAAATATGATTCCTACCGAAAATATATTTTCTATTAGCTTCTTTTTCTTTGGCGGTAAACTCGCCATGAATGCTTCTACTCCCATAGTCCTTTCTCCTTTAATTCTTTTTTCTTTCTTCTTGTTTCTCTAAACTCATATATTATAGAATAAATAATTACTGGTAATATTGAAAAGTAAATTAAGTATTCAATTATTGCCTCATTATAATGATTAAAAATAACTTGAACACTATGACTATTAAACATAGCGATTATAAGAAAAATATAAAAATTGATAGTTATTGCAACCATCAATCTTATTCCTAGCTGATTTAGTATTAACTTATGTTTTGGACTCAACTAGCCATTCCTCCAACCTTCTCTACATAACCGTCAAGTATCAATTTTTTCTTAGTCCACTCTATTAATTGTTCGTCTGTATATTCATCAGGAACATTTTGTATATAGATTTCTTTATTCCATACTTTAATTTTTCTAGTTGATGTCATTTAGTTTTCCTTTCAATACTTCTATTTGCTCATACATTTGCTTTTGATTGTAAATGCGAGTTGTCTTCCAGTCCTTACCGCCTGTCCCCCAAGTGGAAAGTGCGATACCGTAATTCCTATCACTCACCCAACAGATAGTTCTTTCTTTATATTTAACAACGTGGTCATATTTATTAAAGTGTGATGTTATGCCATCAATTTTAAGAATTTTTTCAACCATCGTCTCTGCCTTAACTTCTTTGTGGCGTGGTCTTTTAATTTTCTTCTTTTCCATCTTCTGCTCAATCGCAGCAATCTCACGGTCTACCTTTCGGTTGTGAGGTGTGTCGGGTAATTCCGCAAGTAACTCCTCAGCTGATTTTTTAACCTTTGGTGGAACTAATTTGCCATCAACAAAATTTGCATGACCATTTACTTCCACATTTCCCTCCTTTTTCTTTTCCTCCATTTCTGGTTCACCATTATTTTTAATACCTGAGTGCTTTATAAAGGTTTTGGATTTTTTAATATTTTGCAGGACAGGAGTGTAGATAAAATAGTTTGGTGATTGAAATGGAACTGAATTACTTACACCCCTGCCTATCTGCATACTATTCTTGTGATTATTACAAGAAATCTCACATGGCAAATTTAAAGGGTCATATAGAAACATACCATTTTTCCTCCATATACTATGCAACTATATGTTTCTTTACATACCAAATTCTAAATTTTATTTCTCTCATTCAATCACATCCTCAAACCATTTCTTAATTAGTTTATCCACTATTTGATATGATTCTTGTATGGTCACATATTCGTCTATTTCTTTCTGGAATCCTTCAACAGCAGATTTGACATCAACAAATTCAACTAATGGTTGTCCATCTTCATACCAATGTATCTTTCCTTTTAATGGTTCACACATTATCCTCTCACCATTTCCTTATTTTCTACAACCCGCTTGTGCAACTTCACATCATCATCAAAATAAATATATCCTACCTTCTGAATTACTCCATTACCAGCGTCATATGTTATTGGAAAGTGATTTACAAACATCAATTATTCCTCCTACTATCTCTATATCTATATTCCCAATGATAGTATTCAAGGACTTTTCCTGTGTGGTGTTGGCCTATTGGTGATATTGGTTTGACTGGTAGTGAGTTCATTTCGCCACCTCATCAAAGAACTCTGGTTCCTCTAATGCTTTCATAATAAGCTGACCACTTAAATTAGTTATGGCACTGTGATAGGAATGGTCTACATGTCCGCCTTTCTCATGACCCAATTCATGAATCATCAATTCAAGGTTTCGCCAATTGATAGTATCAAAGAATTTTTTGCCAAGTTTAGAAATGTTGTACCTAACTGTCCTTCCACCATAATCGGCAGCAGGAGAACCATTTGGAGCTTTAATAAATAATACTTTAATTTCAATACCAAGGAATTCTCTAGCCACTCTCTTATTTAACTCAGCAAACTTTTTCATACTTTCACTTGGTTCAATTACTTCAGCAGTCCCAAATGAATCACTACCAAATACTTCACTTGTAGTTTGAATTAATTCATTTTCCTTGAACCTACTCCACTCCTCTTTAGACATTTCATTACCATTAATTAAATGATATCCTTTTGAAATTGCCTCCTCGTTAGCGTGACGGTCAAATGGATTCTTGGATAAAACTTTATCACCAAATCTTTTCTTAAGTATTCCAGCAAGTGATTCTTTCTTAATCCTTTCATCCTTTGAGCCAGTCCTAATCCAAACTGCTGATGAATCTTCCTCATGGATGTCTTCATAAGTATGATTCAGGATTTCAGCGTAGAGGTCTTTAAGGTAATAAGGTCTAATGGTTTCGCGGTCAACTGCTAATGGAATCTTTTGCTGAATATTGATATTCCACTGACAGTCAGTTTTCATTACTGGTATCCCCATTTCGTAGATATAAGCGTCACCCTTTGGTATACTTAATTCAACATTGGTTTTACGGGAAGTTGCAACCATTACTCCATCTTTAAGTATTTCTGTATCCAATGAACATTGAAAGGTTTTAAATACCTTCTTTGATGGAATCTCAATGTCATTTACTATATATTTAATTCCTTTAGGAACAAGTAATGATTTAGCATGTTCAATTAATTCTTTAGCTTCTTCTTCAGTTCCTTGTAATGTTAATTCTATCCAACTGCCTTCTTTTGTTTTTTCAGGAAGTTCATTTCTTCCACCTTGGTCAAATATAATAGTTCCTTTAGTTGTTCTAACTTGAGCATAATCACAAATTGATAATACTTGTTTCTCCCCCAAATTGAATCTGCCCCGTTTCGTACAATCTCGTCTTTTGTAAGTATCAGCAAATAATGTATAGGCATGAGTGATATCTTTGAATCCTTCTGGATTATCATCAATTACTTCAATTTCTATTTCT
>Ga0272442_10001980_pt1 | contig 30263 bp, 30 predicted proteins | sample SSMForm2O_FD_200262 | JGI IMG/M metagenome (GOLD analysis project Ga0272442, IMG submission 200262) | Marine sediment archaeal communities from Little Sippewissett salt marsh, Falmouth, MA, United States - SSM-Form-2O | ecosystem: Environmental > Aquatic > Marine > Wetlands > Sediment ...
GCAGATTGCTGTATGAATGCCTCTGTTTCATTCTTTAATCCTCCTTTTCAGCCCAGCGGGCTTGTGCGAAGCACATCCTGACCGCGGGTTTGCCTAACCCGCGGTCAAGGGCGGGGCTTAGTGCCAACTGCCTAACCCGCGGTCAAGGGCGGGGCTCAGTGCCAACTGCTTAGCCTGCGGCCAGCTACGGGGGCCTGATATATTATCGTTGGAAGTTCCATTCCGGTTGCATGATAAATTGATAAAAATGCTTAAAAGTACCGGATGCATATCCAGGTGGTATTAATCATGTTGATTTTTCAATATTTTTTCCTTCCCGGTCCGAATCCGGGCTATAATCACAGTTAATGCAAGGGGGTATGAGCATGAAAAGGGGACATTTCATATTACTGGTCGTCCTTGCCTTTATCCATTGCCGGACGGTGCTGGCAGATGAGGGACCTGATAAATGGATTTTTTCACTCGAGCAGCAGGGCCAGGACGTTGCCGTAAGGCTGTACGGCGGCGTTGATAGGACATGCACGCTGCTGCGAAGAAACGGGCAGGGCGAACATGAGGTCATCAGAGATGAAGTTCTTACCGCTGAATATCTTGATGATGACGTGCGTTGCGACGGGGTTGCGGGACATGCCGAGTACTGCGCGGATTATCCGGACAGATGCATTGACTGCGACGGTGACGACATTGATGAATGCGCTACGAAATGCCGGCACTTCATGATGATAGTTGATGAATGTGTGCCTGCGGGTGATACGAGATACATATTCAGGATCGTGAAGGACTATCTTGAGGAAGACAGCGCGACCATAAAGGTCAGGGATGCGGGTGTTGACTGTTCCGGCACGGATTCAGATACCGATACAGATACTGATACTGATACAGACGCTGGTGCGGATCCGGAAAATGACAGTGACGATGACGAATCCGGGCAGGATGATGATTCACCCGGCTGCAGTGTCAGCATGCATGGTTCGGTTTCAGGCCATGGCATTTTACTGTTTCTGCTTATGCTTGCCACAGGCCTTTTCGCCGCGTTCAGGATGAGGGACAGATGAAGATTTCCACTTTGATCATTGCCCTGCTGTTTATGCTTCAGGTTTGTTGCAGTGGAAACAGCTCCGAAGAGCCGGACGTGGATGAGGAAAAAGACCTGGATGCAGCGGCGGCCAATGGCAGTGATTCTGATACGGATGCAGACGCGGATGCGGATGCGGACTGGGTTGTTACCTGGGATTCAGGCCCTGAAAAGCCCCGGAAATGCATGTATCTGGCCGGGCCTTATCCTAATGAATGCTGGGTTCAGAGCCAGTGCGGTCATGATGATACGTATGTATGTCCAAATCCATTTAAAGAAAGAGAAATTACTCGTTACTGTTATAAATATTGCGACCTGGACGCGGGACATAATGAAAACACTTTATGCGTACCCGAGGCACCGGGCAGGCTGAAGGGTATGTGCCTGTATATTGGAGTACTTGAAATAGACTGGCAGGGGTCTTTTCTTCCTGAAGGGGAGAAAATCCCGGAGGATAACTGGGGATTTTCACAACGCATATCTCTGAATATCGGGTCCATCGCCCTCAATATGCATGAGTATTACTGTATTGAAATTGACGATCCTGAAGACGGGCATTTTGTCGTAATAAACTATATCGCTGAAGGGACCACATCATTGTGGAACCTGACGATCATGATTCCCTTTGAAAAATGGAAGAACAACAGCAGTATTGATCTGAACGAATATGCGACGGATACGCTGTCGGCGGGTGACAGCATTTTAGTGGAATATATCAAGTCAGAATCCGACATAACAGAGGCATATATCAGGGCGATTAACATACTGGACAGGTCAGGGGAGTATGAAAACAGCGTGACCATGGATACTGTTTCAACTCAACAGGGTGCAGAATGCAGCGGCACGCTTAAAATGCTTTTCGCCGAATACTCTGCTGAGATAGAAATGGATTGAATACACAAGGGGGTATGACCATGAAAATAATAATATCAATCATAATGCCGCTTGTACTGCTGCTGCCGGGCGCAGTACATGCTGATCTTGTCATTCCCTGCTCGATTCGTTCACTCGAGCAGAACGACCAGGATGTCGAGATTGTACTGAGAATAGACGAACTATCTTTTGACCGTCTTTTCAAACTTACATTCGGAGATGACGTAGAACAGAGGATTCTTTTTACGGACAGAGCTTTTCATAAAGATGAAAGTATTGAAGTTCATGAATTCTGTCATAATGGGCTGGAATATCTCGAGAGATGCAAGAATGAGCCGGAACTCAACTGCGTGGACTGCGACGGGGATGATGTTGCCGAATGTCCCGACGATTGTGAGAATTCTTATCTGTTTTCAATAATACATACCTGTGCACCCGAGGGCCTGATTAAATACATGGTTTATTATTCCAGCGATGAGGGGGAATGGTTTCTGGAGGATGAGGAGGAAATACGGGTATCGCATCCTTTTTTGTCATGCAGTCCGGGAGAATACGAACAGGATGAATATCCGGTTCAGGAAGAAGGTACAGGCAACTGCAGCGTGAGCATGAACACCTCCGCACCCGAGCTTCTGCCCCTTATCATAATGCTCACAATCGGCCTTGTGGCTGTGTTCAGGATGAGAAACCGCTGAAACCCTTGTTTTTTCTATTAATTAAGCCGTCATTTTTCCCCGACAGTATTTCTTTGGGTCAAATCATTGCTCCATTTGCAGTACATGGTCATTCTTTGGCCTGTTCTCCCGGATCTTTGAGTAGCGCACGGTTTTCACTGGGAAAGCGGGCGGATCTTTGGATGTTTCCGGCAGATCTTTGAAGATCGCCGTCGGATCTTTGGAGTTTTGAAGAGATCTTTGGGGCGGGATTGCGATCTTTGCTGGATTTTTGATGATCTTCCGAAGCCCGGAGGGCTTGTGCGAAGCACATCCCGCCTTCGCGCAGGCGCTACGGCGGGCAAGCCTGACCGCGGGTTTGCCTAACCCGCGGTCTGATATTGACGCCATCTGTACCTGCTGCTACCAAGGATCTGCAACCTGGGGGCCCGGAGGGAAACAGATGAGCCAGTTAAAAAGAGCAATTCTAAGCGTTTCAGACAAAACCGGCATTGTGGAGTTTGGAAAAGGCCTTTCCGGCATGGGCGTGGAAATTCTGTCCACCGGCGGTACGGCCCGCGAGCTCAGCTCGAACGGCGTAAACGTGACCCTGGTGGAGGATCACACGGGCTCTCCCGAGATCCTGGACGGCAGGGTAAAGACGCTGCATCCAAGAATCCACGGCGGCATACTTGCAAGGCGCACCGAGTTCCACCTTACGGATCTCGCCAGGATCGGCGCCGACTACATCGACATGGTCGCGGTGAACCTGTACCCGTTCGAAAAGGCAGCGGCAAAGGGCGTGCCCCTGAACGAGCTCGTCGAGCAGATCGACATCGGCGGCCCGTGCATGATCCGCGCTGCGGCCAAGAACTTCGAGCGCCTTGTCGTTGTCTGCGATCCGGCGGACTACGGCCGCGTTCTGGATCAGCTGTCCACCGATAAATGCATTAACCGCGATATGAGGATGGAACTGGCATTGAAGGCCTTCAGGCATACGGCCCGTTACGATGCCGCAATAGTGGAAGAACTCAACCGGCGCTTTGAAGCCGGAGAAAGGCTTTAAGGCATGAAGGTGCTCATAATCGGCTCAGGAGGCCGCGAACACGCACTTGCATGGAAAATCGCGCAGAGCCCGGATGTAAAGGACGTGGTCTGCGCTCCCGGAAATGCCGGGATCGCACGCACATGCAGGGTTGCGCCCGTAAAAGCTGACAACATCGATGGAATAATGAAGCTTGCGGACGACGAAAAACCCGATCTCGTGGTCGTGGGCCCTGAGGCACCCCTTGTTCAGGGATTGAGCGAAAGGCTCGCTGAAAAGGGAATAAGGGTTTTCGGGCCGGGTGCAAAGGCCGCAATGCTTGAGGGCTCCAAGGTGTTTGCAAAGGAGTTCATGAAAAAGCATTCGATCCCTACAGCTGATTTTACGGTTCACGATACGGAATCAAGCGCACTTGATCAGCTGAAAAAGCTCGGCGACAGACCCGTTGTCGTGAAGGCGGACGGGCTTGCCGCGGGCAAGGGCGTTTTCGTGTGTTCGGATTCCGCCGAGGCCGCGAATGCAGTGAAAAAGACCATGGGCGAGCGCATATTCGGGGATGCCGGCGCACGCGTAATCATCGAAGAGAGATTAGAGGGGGAAGAAGTTTCCATGCTTGCGCTGGTTGACGGCGAGAATCTCGTTCCCTTGATCCCTGCGCAGGATCACAAGGCCGCATACGACGGCGACAGGGGTCCGAACACGGGCGGCATGGGAGCTTATGCACCTGCGCCGGTTGCAGACGCGGCACTTAAGAGCAGGATTCTCGAAGAGATTCTTCAGCCGGTGGTCAGGGGAATGGCCGAAGATGGCACGCCTTTCAGGGGTGTGCTTTACGGCGGGCTCATGGTTACGCAGAAGGGGCCGCAGGTGCTGGAGTTCAACGTGCGCTTCGGCGATCCAGAGGCACAGCCTATATTGAAGCTAATGAAAGACGATCTTGTGCCTTACCTCGTTGCAGCTGCCGGGGGAAATATTAAGAACACGGAAGTTGAGTGGCATGACGGCTCAACACTGTGCGTGGTGCTGGCTGCACAGGGATATCCCGGGTCTTACGAAAAGGGAAAAGAGATCACGGGCATCGATGAAGCTGAAAAGATCGACGGTGTCACGGTGTTTCATGCCGGAACCGCCATGAAGGATAACAGGCTCGTCACGTCCGGCGGCAGGGTTCTCGGCGTCACAGCCCTGGGAGCAGACCTCGAAAAGGCTGCGGAGCTCGCGTACAGGGCCTCGGATATGATCAAATGGGAAGGCGTGCGCTTCCGAAAGGACATAGGGTTCAGGGCCCTCGGACGCTAGGAGGAAAAAATGAGTGCAAAGGTTCTTGTAGTAATGGGGAGTAAAAGTGATCTTGAAGACCTCAAACCGTGCTTCAGGACTCTGGACGAACTGAAGGTTCCGTACGAAGCAAGGGTTTCCTCGGCACACCGGACACCTGAAGACACTGCACAGCTTTCGAAAAAAGCCAGGGACAGGGGCATCAAGGTTATTATCGCTGCCGCGGGCGGAGCGGCCCATCTTGCAGGCGCAATGGCCGCCAATACCACGCTGCCCGTCCTGGCTGTTCCCATTGTAAAAGGCGGACTTGGCGGGCTCGACTCGCTTCTTTCCTCGGTGCAGATGCCTCCGGGCGTTCCGGTTGCATCCGTGGGCATGATGGGCGGTCCTGTAAACGCTGCCCTGTTTGCTGCCCATATAATCGCAACTGAAGACAGGGATCTTGCGCAGACCCTTGCAGACCGCCGCGCCGCGCAGGCCGGAAAGTTAAGGGCGGCTGACAGGGAACTGGGCGATTCCATCAAAAAGTAATGCAGAACAGACTTCTTACTCAGGCTGAGGACATAATAAGGCAGGGCGGTGTTGTTGCTGTCGCTTTCGAGCATCTTTTCGGGCTTGCGGCTGATGCGGCGAATGCAAAGGCCGTTGAGCGGGTGTTTGAAATCAAAAAGCGCGATCAAGGTTCTCCTGTAGCCGTGATAATTCCTTCGGTTTACGACATGGACAGGTTTGTTTCTTCCGTGCCGGGCGAGGCATGGTCGCTGATTGATGCGTGGTGGCCGGGGCCCCTGACGATCGTGCTGAGGGCCAGGCAGGGTCTTAATGAGAGAATCGCGGGTGAGTCCGGCATGATCGGGATGAGGGTGCCGGGTTCATGCGATGCAGCGCGCCTGTGCACTGATTCCGGGTTCGCGCTTACGGCAACCAGCGCGAACGTGTCCGGATCGGATGCGCCCGTGAGCACGGAGGATCTCATGCAGAGCGGAATCGCGGAAAAAGTGGACCTCGTGATACCGGCGGACGCTCTGGACGGGCAGCCGAGTACGGTGGTTGAAGTTACTGAAAAGGGCGTGAGGTTAATCAGGAAGGGTGCGATTATCGTGTAACAGGCGATGTGATGGATGAACAGAGCTTGATGATTGTTATAGCGGTTGTTTTTGTGCTGGCCTTTTCGGTCATGGCATGGAACATGATCCGCTCGATGCCGAAGATGAAGCGGGAGCCGAGAAGAAGGCGCGTGATAACGGGACCGGATGCTGCAAGGGAACTTGCACTTAACCTTGTAAACGAGGCGCTCGATTCAGCGCGCGATTCTGAACAGGGCGGTGGGCTTGAAGAAAAATTCAGAAAAGAATCAGAGATACGCAGGGATTTTTTCAGGGAGAGAGTGATTGACCTCCTGTACGAATACTACGACGAAGAAGTCGAAAAGAAGCTGAAGGAAGTAGTTAAGACGGATGATCAGGAAACAGTTTATTAAAAACACGGCCTGCCTGGGGGCAGGTACTCCTCCAGGCTTTCGCGCCACCTGCCCCCGTCGCGGCCTCTTAATCCAATTGGTAGCGTGGGGCGGCCCGGCGAAGGGGGGTGCGGGTCCAGCCTTTACGGCGGACCGGAGCCCGCGAGCCGGTAGCCGGGGGTCCCCGCGCAATTACGGCTATTAATATATTCATTAATTCCATGAAAACCGGACACAGAGACGTTGTAGTTATCGGCGGTGGTCCTGCGGGCAGCTCGGCCGCTCATGTGCTGGCAGAGGCCGGAGCGGATGTACTCCTTCTCGAGAGATCCCGGCATCCCAGGAAAAAGGCCTGCGGGGGACTTTTAAGCCCGAAGGCTTTAACGGAGCTGGACCACGTTTTCGGCCCGGATGTGCTCGATGGCATTTCCACGACAATGCACAGCCGGGGAGCAATATATCAGGGACTGAATCACCTGGTTACGACAAAGGTCGATCCCCCGTTTGTAATGATTAAGCGCGAAGAGTTTGACAAGGCGCTTTTTGACCGCGCCGTATCCTCAGGCGCCGATTCAGTGCAGGGCGTCACAGCAATTCCTGATATTGAGAATGGCACGGTGAATATTCCTGACGGAACCATACGGGCGAAGTTCGTAATAATCGCTCACGGGAAACAGAACACGGTTGCGAAGCGGTATGCATGGGGAAAGCCGCCGGCCGGGATAGCGTTCGTGACCTCGATTCCATCGTCATTCGTGAGCACCGAAGTTGACGGCCCGATTGTATCCTTTTTCGACGACTGCAGGGGGTATGCATGGCTTTTCCCGCACGGCGATGTCACCAACATGGGAACGGGCGGTGTGACCGGAGAGACGCAGCAGGTACGAATACACGGCAGGGACTGGATGGAGCACTGGGCTCCCGGGGCAGAATATCGCTTTGTCGCCCATCATTTTTCTTGCGGCAGCATCAATTTCAGACCCGTGCGCAATAACATGCTGCTGGCAGGGGAGGCGGCCGGAATCGGTGATCCCATAACGGGCGAAGGTATCCGCCATGCAATGGCCAGCGGAAGGTTCGCGGCCATGGCATGCATGGACGTGCTCGAAGGCAGAAGTGAATTTTTTGCCGGGTCTTACATGAAAAGACTTGGACCCATGCTCATTGACTTTCAGGTAGGACAGGCAATGTCCGATCTTCTGTATGCACCGGGGTTCAGGGATTCAGCACAGAAGGCCCTGAGCAGGGAAGAGGCTATTGCGGATGATTTTGCAGGTATCCTGAGTGGAAAACGGGGGTATATTGGATTTGCCTTGAAGCTGGCTGCCAGACTGGCGCCACATACAGGGAAAAAACTGCTGCGCAGCTTCGGAAGAATTTTTTCTTATTGATGCGCGGGGCGGTCCTTAAACCTTTGTCATCCACACAAAGGCTATGATGAGGACATAGATGACGAGCGACTCGATAAGGGCGAGGCTCAGAATCAGCGGTGTGAATATTTTGCCTGCTGCTTCGGGATTGCGTGCGATGCCCTCGAGTGCGGCACTGGCTGCCCTGCTCTGTCCGATGGCGCCTACGGATGCCGCTATTGCAAGCGCAAATGCCGCGCCCATGAGCACGTAGGCAGCCTTCTTGGCCTCGTTAAAGGAGCCGTCTGAATCGTCCGTAACAGCGGCGCCATGATCTTCTGCAAAGCTTGCCGGGGTGAACATGAATACAGATGAACCCAGTACTGCAGCAAGATAGATTACACAGAGACTGCGCGTTGATAATTGTCTGATGAGCTTCATTGTCGTTTGTCCTCCTCTTTTTTTATTACCTGACCGAGTCCTGGCTTCGGACTCAGTGTTCTCCTTCCTCAATGGCAAGTGAGATGTATATTATTGAAAGTAGACAGAACACAAGGGTCTGAACCACACAGACCAGCACACCCAGGAGCATTACGGGAAGCGGGAGAAACAGTGGTACCAGGATGGCGAATGTGGCGACCACGAGGTGGTCTGCGAACATGTTTCCCATAAGACGTACGGACAGGGATAAGGGACGTGCAAGGTGTCCTATGATTTCAATTACGAGCATGATGAGCATCAGTGGAAGCGCATACCACTTTATTACCGGTCCCAGGAAATGCTTGAAATAGGCGATGCCGTGCTTTTTTACGCCGTATATATGCGTGGCGAAGAAAATGACCACGGCCATGGCCACTGTCGTGTTCCAGGTGGAAGTGGGCGGCGCAAAACCGGGCACGAGACCGATAAGGTTTGAAAAGAGTATCACGATTCCCACGGTGCCTATGAGCGGCAGGAAGTACAGGGCCGCAGTGCGTCCCATCATGGGCTCCATCAGGCCGATTATCATCTCGGTGAACATTTCGAAGAAATTTGCCAGCGTGAATTTTTTTTCGGGAATGAGTGCTTCGTCCACGCTTTGCCTGTATTTTCTCAGGGCAAAAGCGGCCATAAAAATAATCAATAAGACAACGAATGCATATCCAAGAACATGGGCGATCTCAATCTGTTCGCCTTTATACCAGCTGAGTCCGAGTTTCTCTCGTGCAGATTCAAGCAGGCTGGTATAGAACGGCAGAAAATGAAACCAGGTGGAATGATCAGGCATGAAGTTTTATTCCTGTTTCTTTTCCGTTTCCATGCATGGCGAAAGCATCTCTGAAAATGCAACCAGCGTCAAGCCGATGGGGAGGGACCCGAACCCCATGGCTAGAAAATGTGCATTAATACCTGAAATTCTTATGAAAATCCAGGCAAGCCCGGCTGCCATAGCCATTTTGATCATCAGCAGGAATGTCATGAAGACGCGCTTCGGCGTTTTTCCCGAGATCATGTTCCTGATGATGAGGATATTCGCTCCCAGGACGTAGAATGCGATAACGCCCCCTGAAAGAGTCTCCAGTCCCGCTTTTATTTCCCATATGATGGCCGCAATCAGTGATGCTATCAGTGCCGTTGCCGAAACAAGAATAAGAGCTCTCTTAATTATCCTGCTGTTCATTGTCCATTAATGTCCTGGATTTTTTTACGGCCCGCCACAGTGAATTTCCAGCCGCTATGAGTCCTACAAAAAGTCCTATCAGTATGATGTAAGACGTTTCCATCCATTCATCCAGTTTATAGCCCGCATATACGGGTATGCCAACCGAAAATCCCATTTCCATTCCAAGAGCCATGAATCTTCCCGTTCCCTTCATGGTTTTAATCAATGGACCTTCTTTATTGTCGTTCACTTTTCTTTCCGTTTTCAGATTTATTTTTCTGGTGGTGTCTTGTCCTTCTTGCTGCCGGAGATCAGGATTTTCATCCTGATCAGCCTGGCAATAAAGGCTCCACCAAGACCGAGAACGAAAGATACAGGAGCAAAGATAATTGCTGCAGAGACTTTTGCGGCACTCATAAGCACGGCTCCGGCTCCGGCGGCGAGTCCGGCCTCGATAAGACCGAATGGAAACATGAACCAGCCCACTACGGCGCCTCCGAGAAGGGGGGCAAGAACAAGAAGTGCGATGAGGCCCAGTATGCTTCTCCTGACGGTCTGCACGAATCCGGGATTCGAGGACTCAAGGTGATTGACGTATTCCTCGACCTGTTTCATGTCGTCGGGTTCTTCGTCTTCCTGTATGTTTTGCACAACGTCCACGAACTGCTTGAGTTCGGTCCCCTTTATTATCAGGAGAGCGATCAAACCATCGGCCAGAAGAAAGAAAAGGAGCGTTATCAGGCCTCCTCTGATGATCCATCGCCATGAAAGCGAGCGCTTTACCGGAGATGGCACAGCAGACGGCTTTTCAGGTTCCGGGATATCGGCCGCAGGGATTTCCGGTTTATCCGCGGGCATGGCTTTGTCGAGTCTGCTTTCGCATATGCGGCACACTTCCCTGTTCCAGGGATTAACCGCCTGGCATTTCGGGCATATTATGGGGTCGCGATCATTCATTAATTCAGCCCATTTTTCTCATCTGTCTTCCGCCCATTATGTGGAGATGAAGATGAAATACTTCCTGCCCGGCTTCAGGGTTGCAGTTGATGACAGAGCGGAAGCCGCTGTCTGATACGCCCTCCCGTTCGGCCAGTTTTTTTCCGGTCAGAAGGAGTTTTCCAAGCAGCTGGGCGTCTTCGTCGGATGCATCCGCCAGCGTGGGCAGATGTCTGCGCGGTATGACGAGAATATGCACCGGGGACTGCGGGTTGAGATCCCTGAATGCAACCACATCATCATCCTCGAAGAGAAACTCGGTGGGAATTTCGCCATTCGCTATCTTGCAGAAGATGCAGTTTTCATCATGCATTGTTACCTCCCGTAGCGACCCGGCCCGGGCTGCTCACGATAATACACAACAGAATACGGCGTAAAAAGCAAAATATGGCCGGCTACGGCGCTGGTTTCTCAGGAGATTTTTCTGAAGGTGCAGGTTTCTCTGAAGCAGGGGGCGAGGCCAGGTTTTCAGGTTTTGCCGCCGGTTTCTCAGGCTCCACATCCGGCTTTTTTGCGTCGCCGGCAGTTTTTTCGGGTTTTCCAGCAGGAGCAGCCGACGGTGCGGTTTTTGCGGGGACAGACGCTTTGTCCGTGACTCTGGGAGAAGCCGGCTTTGCCTTTTCCACCGGTTCAGCCGGTCCGCTGCCGGCAGACTGGGGCTTGGGCGTTTCTGATGGAGCTTCAGGCTGTTCAGGAGCTTTTTCTTTCCGGGTCTGTGTGGATGAAGGAGCTTCTTCTTCCTTTATGTCTTCCAGTACACCTGCGTCTTTTTTCATGGCCGGCTTTTTCTTTTCTGCGTCGCTTTCAGGTTTCTCGACGGCTGCGTCAGGCGCAGGCAGGGGCTTTTCGGGCGGAAGCCCGGCGTCTCCCGTGATAAGGCCGAGTTCTTCGCTTTTTTCCTTTAGTGAGGTCTCACCGGATGAAGACATGTATGCAAGAGCAATCGACGTAAGCATGAACAACCCTGCGGCTCCGGCCGTGATTTTTCCAAGAAATGATCCTGCGCCCTGGCTGCCGAACACGGTCTGGCTGGCTCCGCCGCCGAAGGCAGCTCCCATTCCAGCGCCTTTTCCTGTCTGAAACAGTACTACGAGTATGAGAAACAGGCACAGAAGAACATGTATGACTGTTATCACAGTTTCCATGATGAATTGGAGCTTTACAGAAACTTCACCCTATATGTCAATGGAAAGCTTGAATATTTATCACCTGACGTTTCATGCGAATGCGGTTCCTTGACACTTTCAAACGGGGTATGTTAGCTCCTCGTGTGTATATACCATAGGCTGAATCTGAGTTCAGTATCACGAAAGAGAGCCATATGTATAAAACCTGCCTGACATTTGTATTTCTGGCTGCAGCTCTGTGTTCATACATGCCGGTTGTTTCCGCACAGGAAGATACCGAATCCGAATCCAGTAAAAGCGATACGCAGGGCGAAAAGGAACCAGGCAACACTTCGGAGGAAACCGGAGAGGATACGGAAGAGCCGGATCAGACCGGAGAAGCGGATGAGGAGCCTTCAACCCAGGCGCCTGAGTCGCCCCCGGATTCGGCACCGGCCGAAGAGGAACCGCTCGAGCTTCCTCCGCCTCCGCCGGCTGGGGGCGATACTTCCGGTGAGAAAGAGCCCGTGCTTGAGACTCCTCCGGATTTTCAGCTGGATACCGGCTCTGATGACAGCCTGGTTCCTCCGTGGGAGAAGAAGGGCGAGGAACCCGAGGATGAGGCAGTGGAGGAATGGGAAGACAGGAACCTGCAGGTATTCGAGATACACGGTTACTTCAGGACGCGCGGCGCAATGTTTCACAAGTTTCCCATTCGTAACGATGAGGCCCTCTTTTCGCAGCCGCTGGAGGAAAACGACAGGTATGTAACCGACTGCCGCGAAAGTGCATGGGGAGACCCCGCCAACTGCTCGAATGCTACTCTGGCGGGCGGAAATCTCAAGCTGAGACTGGAGCCCCGGATCAATGTGAGCGAGGAAGTAAGGGTCATGGCCCAGCTGGATTTTCTCGACAATCTTGTGCTCGGATCAACTCCCGAAAGTTACGACAACGGCCAGTACAGCGTTCAGAACGGAACTGTGGATCCAGGCAGGTTTACGGACTCAAGGCAGTCTGTGCCCACTTATGAAAGAATGATTTCAGTAAGGAGAGCATGGGCCGAGGTCATGACACCGCTTGGAGAGGTTCGCTTCGGAAGAATGGGTGATCACTGGGGTCTCGGCATGATGCACAACAACGGAGCCGACATATACCAGGATTACGGTGATTCGATCGACAGAATCATGTTTGCAACGAAAATCGCAGGCATAGTAATCGCACCCGGATTTGATTTCATCAACGAGGGCCCGACGAGCGCGGCAGGCCCCAGGCCGTGGAGCACTTATGATCAGCCTTTCGACGTTTCGCAGATGGACGACGCATACCAGTTGATGGCAATACTCGCCTACAAGCAGGACAGGGACGAGCAGGAGGCAATGCTCAGAAGAGGCGATGTCGTCATCAATACGGGTCTTTATTTCCAGTATCGAAGCCAGGTTCTCACGATTGATCCGATTGACAGCGAAAACGACGGGATAATCGATCCCATCGATGTGGATGATCATCAGGAGGAGAACTACAATTTTGTGCGCAGGGACTACTGGGGCGTGATTCCGGATCTCTGGTGGCAGCTGCTGTATGAGCACCTGCATGTAGAACTTGAATTCGTCTTCATCTACGGCGACGTTAAAAACGTCAGTGCGGACGATGCACCGGAGCAGGGTGATACCGACGTGGAACTGCTTCAGTACGGCGGTGTCCTCCAGGTCGATTACGGCCTGCTCAATGATCAGCTGCGGCTCGGGCTCGAGTTTGGACTGGCATCGGGAGATGACGGGGTCGAGGGTATGAGGCCCCCGACGAACATGAACCAGAACAGGTCGGCTGCGGACAACTACTATTCCCTTTACACGTTCAATCCCGCATATCACATCGACCTGATCCTTTTCCGCAATGTACTGGGGTCGGTAACGGGCGCATATTATTTCAACCCGTGGGTACGGTACGACTTTCTTTACAGCAGGGCGGGGAAGCAGCTGGGAGCCCAGCTCGACATCGTATACAGCAGGGCGTCCGAGCCAAGCAGCACGATCGGCAATGACGGCAACATGGGCGTTGAGATCGACATAGGCGTGTTTTACCGGTCCGAGGACATGTTCTTTGCCGGACTTCAGTACGGAGTCCTGTTCGCCCTGGGTGCTTTTGAAGGCTACGTGGAAGATACAGATTTCGAAGACAACGACCTTTCTACAGCCCAGACAGTACAGGGCCTTCTGGGTGTTTCCTTCTAGCGTTCCGCATGGCTCGAAGCAGAATCGAGTACATCTGTTCCGAATGCGGGTATAAAACCCTTAAATGGATGGGAAAGTGCCCGGGATGCGGAAGCTGGGACTGCTTTGAGGAAAAAGCCGCTTCAAAAAAATCTTCGGCAGATGCTGGTCCGGCGCAGCCTGCCGTTTCCATTACGCAGGCGCTCGAAAGCGCGGTGCCTCACAGGCCCACGGGCGTGGACGAGTTTGACAGGGTACTGGGCGGAGGACTCGTTCCCGGATCAGTCGTCCTCATCGGCGGGGATCCCGGAATAGGAAAATCGACCCTGCTGCTTGATGCCGCCGGAAGGGTGGCTAAGCAGAAACAGAAAGTGCTTTACGTGACAGGAGAGGAGAGTCTGTCCCAGATTGCGCTCCGCGCCGGCCGCCTGGGATCTAAATCCGATGATCTCATGGTACTTGCCGAAACCGATCTCGGCGTGATCCTGAAAGCTGCAGGGGAGCACTCCGTTGGGCTCGTGGTTGTGGATTCAATTCAGACGGTTCAGGCGGATATGGACGGGACACCGGGGCAGGTTGCCCACATCAGAGAGGCTGCAAGCGTGCTTTCTCGTCTGGCAAAGCAGGATGGGATCACGGTCGTGCTGATCGGACATGTGACAAAGGACGGATCGATTGCCGGGCCCAAGCTGATCGAGCATATGGTGGACGTGGTGCTTTATTTCGAGGGCGAACGGGGGCACAGCTTCAGAATACTGAGGGCCGTAAAAAACCGTTTCGGATCCGCCAGTGAGCTCGGCGTGTTCGAAATGACAAAGTCCGGCCTTGTCGAGGTGCCCGATCCCTCGGCGCTTTTCCTGGAGGAAAGGCCCGAAGGCGCACCCGGATCTGTAGTACTTGCATCGGCCGAGGGGCAGCGGCCTGTTCTCGTGGAGATACAGGCACTGTGCGCGGACACGGGCCTGGCCACACCGAGAAGGACTTCGCTCGGCGTTGATGCGGGGCGTGTTTCACTCCTGATCGCAGTGCTGGAAAAGAGGGTGGGACACCAGATTCACGGCATGGACGTATACGTGAACGTGGCAGGCGGCATGAGGCTGGACGAACCCGCGGTTGATCTCGGAGTTGCCACCGCAGTGGCAGGGAGCTTTCTTGGAAGGCCGTGCTACAGTGATACGGTCTGCTTCGGCGAGATCGGACTTACAGGCGAGCTGAGGGGGGTTGCAAGGCCTGAACCCAGGATCGCGGAGGCGGCGAAAATGGGTTTCAAGCGCTGCGTCATGCCCGTGGCCAACGTGGAGCGCATCACCGAAAAACCCGAAGGCTTTGAGCTGGACCCTGCCGCGAACCTCGCCGAGGCGCTGGAGAAGATACTGGTTTAGGTCTCATGGGGGGTAGCCTCCTGATTTCTTCATATTTTTTTACTCATTCATGCAACTTTCGGGGGAGTGGGGGCGATAAAGTATATGGAGTGTTTAAAGTTTGGTCTGTCCGCCTCCGGGGACTACGGCGGATGAACGAGAGACGATGGTTTGTCCGCCTCCGGGGACTGTTGGTTATCCGCCTCCGGGGACTGCGGCGGATGACGATGTGGTGCCGAAGGTGTTTTCCAGCAGCGTCAGGGCATTCTGTGCGGCTGTAGTGATATCCACGGGAAGTTTTTTTTCGTCCCTTATCTTTTCGAGCTTGTTCCTAAGTTCACGGATTGTCGTCCGTGGAACTTCGACGGACAGCTGCGCGTTTTCGTTGATCCGCTGAAGGCCCGTTAAAAGCGAGTGCGCGGACTGCGATGCAATGTCCCTGTCTCTTGACCTCATGAGATCAGCCAGAAGCGGCAGCGCGGGCCATGGATTTTCGAGGCATGCGCATGCCTGAATGCACTTGAGGGACCGGTTTCTGTTCTTTGAGGAAAGACATTCTGAAATCTTTTTCCACGGCACATCGTGCGCCATCCTGCACAATGAATCCCTGTAAGGAGGCGTCAGTTTGTAATCAACAGCAGTATTATTCTCTTCTTTATGCTCAGACCGGGAGCACATGAGCAGCAGAAGGGCAAGGGGTATGAAAATCAGCGTTAAGCGCGGCATACGGGATTAAATAACGGACTTTGCCGAGGTTGACAAACACGCATCTGCTAATATGATGCGTGATGCTCGATCGCCCGGAGGATCGATGCGCGCCCGTGGCTCAACTGGATAGAGCATCAGACTTCGGATCTGAGGGTTGGGCGTTCGAATCGCCCCGGGCGTACCGAAGAGGGCCAATAGCTCAACTAGGCAGAGCAGCGGACTCTTAATCCGGAGGTTGCAGGTTCGATTCCTGCTTGGCCCACCATCTCAGGGACTTGCCCATGAAAGATAATCAGGAAGAAAAAAGCGGGGACGGAAAAAGAACTGAAAACCCCGGAAGGCGCAGGCGCCCTGTGATCGAAATTGTCGTGATCGCGTTCTGCGTCATCGCGATACTTTCATTTCTTTACGTTGTAACGGGAAGGCTTCTGTTCCAGTACGACCTGGAATGGACTGAAGGTGCTATACTTGTCTCGGCTCTCAGGCTGGTTGACGGTCTTTCTCTTTACACTCCCCCGGGCATGGATTACGTGCCTTTCCCGTATCCGCCGGGGTACTTTTCAATGGTTGCATTCTGGAACGCGATCCTCGGGCCCGGTTTTCATATCGGCAGGAGCGTATCGATTTTTTACTTTTTCCTCAGCATAGCCATGATGCTCATCTGCCTCAGGCGGAAAAGCGGCGTCGCAAGGCTGACCGCGGCGGGACTGTTCACTGCTTCGTTTGCAGCTACCGGTGGTGTTTTTGATCTTGCGCTTCCGGATACGGCAGCCCTGGGTCTGTTCACGGTCGGTTACTTCCTTTCGGGCGGCGGACTCAGGCCTTCCCCTCTGAGAGCAGCGTTTGCAGCGCTATTTTTCATCATGGCCGGTTTTACGCTTCAGCCTTACCTGTTTTACGGCGCCTGTCTTCTCGTGCTCATGGTGTCTGCGCACAGGCCGAGCGGTATTGCGGGCCTTCTGGTTTTTGCGGCTTTCATGCTCGGTTTCACTGCATGGGCTTTCACCCTGGAAGGCTGGCCCCTCGTCTATGTAACAACCGTACCGGTCAAGGCGTTCTTGTTCGGCGAGACACGATTTCTCGATGCCGTGCGGACGCTGTGCCAGGTCTTTGTTCCGCTCATCTTTATTACCGTGCTCCTGAAGGCGCATCGATGGACGGATAAATCCCTTCCTCCGGCAGGCAGGTTCGGTCCGGCCGTATTCATGCTCATCGTTGCACTGGGCAGCATACTGTATTTCAACTCTTCCGGCATCGGGGCCAGGGCCTTTATCCCGCTTTCGTGGTTGTTATGCATGTATGCGGGACAGGGAATGGACCTTGCCTCAAAACCTGACGGGTTCTCATCGGGCGGCCGTCCGCTCAGGTACGCAGTTGCACTAGCCGTTCTGTTTTCTTTCGGGACAATGCTTTACAATCCTGTCCGCCATGTGCCGGCTCCGATGGACACATGGGTTGGTGCTACCATGCTTTCCAAACTGAAGGGGTTTGAAGGCAGGATACTGATTCCCGAGCATCCATACTCGCTTTATCTGGCCGGAATGGAAACGAATTATCATACCTTCGCGCTCGACATGTACCGGACGGCCGGCATGCCCATGCCACAGGGCTTTTTTGACCCGATTAAATCGCAGGATTACGCGTTCGTTATTACGGACGGAAGGTTTGTTGATCCGGAAATATCAAAATACTACGAAGTTACACAGAATATCGACATACCCGGAGATGCATTGATGGAAAAGACCGGACGCAAATCAAGACCTGATTACATAATGGTGCCACGCGAACTGCCCGGCCAGAAAAAATGATATTTATTCGCGGTTCTGGTTTCTGTAGAAAATTATAATTGTAAGACAGTGGAATTCCTGGTCGGAACTCTGCCTTACCACGTAATCGACGATTTCGCTTTCGGGATGCCTGTAGATCCAGTCGGTCAGACGGTCACCGAGCTCTTCCCTTTCCTTTGCCTTTGTTGCCGAAAATACTTTTGAGCCTGTAAATTTCTCCACGACCAGCCCTCCTTTGTCCGGCCTGCTGTTTCCGTAAGGTAAAACCTGTTCAGGTCTTCACGGCAGGGACGGACATGAACATCTGAAAAATAAATTTATACTACATGTCAGAATATATCCAGAATTCGGCTTTCGAGACTCTGCGGGCATTAATCGGGTGACGGGCCCATTTGTAATTACAGCCTTGAAGGCCCGCTTGATGCTTTTTTCCTCATGCGTTTTTTCCTGACCTCGAAATCCTGATCAATCAGTATTATGCGGGATTTCTTCCCCGTACGTATGACATGTTCCGGCGATCCTGGACGAAGGGATGGATTGTTAGAAGTATCCAGAATGATTGATATTTCTTCTGACCGACCCGCCTTGATTACTGCCTGGGCAACCCCGTGCCCGTCTGTTGTGGCCAATGTTTCGCCTTCGGCCCTTATGACTATTCCGGGCTGTCCGCCCGCCCTTACAACCAGGGGCAGCCGGAGGATGTCAGCTGCACACACGGCCCGGTGATGAAGAACCGGGACCCCGCCGTCAAGGCTGCGGCCGGTGCCAATCATGTATTCAGCGTCACGGGAGCCCGTGATGCTTTTTCCCGGCGGGCAGTTCACAGATATTTTTATTTTTGTTTTCGATGATTTTTTTATCCTGAATGATGCTTTTCCGTCTGATGCGGTTTTCATTGATGCAATTCCATGGACGATGACTTCCGCATCGCTTACGGGAGATGTATCTTCCTCCACAACGCTAACCTTGATTAGCGCTTCGGCAGGCAGGCTCTTGCGGCCGGCTGTGGAGCATCCGGACAGAAAAGAAGCAAACAGTGCCGCCGCCGTTATCAGTGACTTTGTGTTGTTCATTTGTTTTTCCGTTTTTCAAGTATTTCAAGGATGAGACCGTGATCCCGCCTTTCGGGATGTGCATGTGCCAGCTTACGGTAAAGTTCTTCAGCCTCGTCGAACCTTCCCGACATGAGCGCGTCAACTGCTTCGTGAAGTTCCGGTGGATCAGCCCGGTTGTTTTTTTTATAAGCTTCAGGGGTCTTTGCGGGTTTTGGAGCGGGGGGCCGTCCGGATGGTGAAGCTTTGTCTTTCGAGTCATCAACAAGGGCGGTTTTCTGAACACTCCGTGACCTTTTCTGGACATTCCGTGTCTCCATAAAAAATCCGCGACTAAGCACAACCGTCATCGAGATGTAGAAAACGATGATTACGCCCGCCAGTATAGCGCCCTCCCGGCTGTTGAAGAAACGTTTCCGGGAAACGGGTGGAGACGCCTGCCAGAGCATGGTCCTGTCGGCGTTTTTCGAGATATGCGTTATATCGGGGTTCAGTTTGGAAGTCTGTTTTGAAGAAAAATCCGGATCACGGCCTGCAAACACGTCTGTTGTGTCCGCATCCTGCTCCGTGACCATGCATTCATCCAGCATGCCTGCGAGCCTGAGAACGGAGTCGATTTCGTCCCGGTCCGCGACCCTTGTTTTTTCCGCTGACCACTGCGGAGGTTTTAAAGCAAGCACATCGAAAGATACGTCAGCGAATATCAACTCCGCACCCGGAAACAGGAGTGTAGTGGAACTGATGATAGTGCCGTTTACGCTCGTGCCGTTATGGCTTTCAAGATCAGTGACCCTGAGATTTTTTCCGTCCCAGTCGAGCACTGCATGGCTTCTTGACGCGGTGTCGTTAAAGAGCCTGAGACCGGATTCTTCACTCCTTCCCACGGTAACGGTTTTCGGTTCCGAATCGAATCTGAGAGACGAGGGGAATGCATTCCCGTGTTTCAGTTTGAACAGAAGGTGTAGTGTTTCCTGCTGTTTCATGAGTTTTTTCCGTCAGGACCTGCAGTTTTCGGCCGGGCCGCAGAAAAGCTTACAGGCCCTGTACCCTGAATCCTTTTTCAAACCTTTCAGGCCGGTGATATGCGAAACAGCTCTTCTTCCGTCCGGGTAGCGCACAGTCTGGACAATGATGTCTATCCCCGAGGCTACCTGCTGCCTGATGGCCGTGAGCGGCAGATCGAGGTCGCTCATGAGACACAGGGTTTCAAGGCGTCTGAGAGCATCGAGAGGTTTTGTTCCGTGCACGGTCGTAAGGCATCCACCGTGACCCGATGTCATAGCCTGAATCATGTCCATGGCTTCGGGACCTCTTACTTCTCCGACGATAATCCTGTCCGGCCTCAATCGAAGTGTAGCCCTGAACAGCTGCCTTATTGAGACGGCGTTTTTTCCAGCGGCATCCGGAGGCCGCGCTTCGAGATAAACCACGTGCGGCTTTTCGATATCGATTTCCCTGCTGTCTTCGATAACGACAATCCTCTGGTCAGCGGAAACCCGGGCTGCCAGCGCGGTTAGAAGCGAAGTCTTTCCGGATCCGGTTCCTCCTGAAACAAGGATGTTTTTTCTGCCGGTAACGGCTTTTTGGAGAAAAAGGGCCATTTCATTGCTCAGGCTCTGCGATTGAATGAGCTTCTCGATACTGAGCGCTGTTTTTAAGAACTTCCTTATTGATAAGCATGGGCCGTTGCATGCGATGGGATGCAGGATTGCCTCTACCCTGGATCCGTCCGGGAGGCGGGCCTCGAGTATGGGGCGTCCCGAGTCCGCGTGCCTTCCGGTGAACTGGGCGATGTTTCGGATCGCGGATTCGAGGTCATGCACGCTTGCGAACTGTGCCCCGGTAAGCTTGAGACGCCCATCTTTCTCGATGAATATCCTGTCCGGCCCGTTTATCATGATTTCGCATACAGCGGGGTCATCCAGGTATGGCTGAACAGGGGCGAGAAAGCCCCTGAGCGTATGCACGAAAACCCTGTGAGGTATCATTCTGTGTAAATCTCCTGCATGTTCCTGTATAGATATCGGAGCGAGCCGGGAAAAAGTTGCATGTTTTCTGTAAAAAAATTAATTTATCTGGTGTCCGGGTCTTCCGGAAAGCTGGATTTATTGTTGAGTGATAAAGGGGAGAAAGGAACTGATTAATGGCCAGGATATCAATACGGGAAAATCACAGTCTCTCATTCGAGGAAGCAAAAAAACTCGTTGACGAGCTTACGAGCGGGCTCAAGTCCGAGTGGGATGTGGACTGCCGGTACGTGTCGGATAACACGATTGATGTCAAGCGGCAGGGTATGAAGGGAAAGATATCTATTGCGGATGATCATGTGGCGGTTGACATGGATCTGAGCATCATTCTCAATCCGCTGAAGAAAAAGATCCATGAGACGGTGCAGTCAAAGCTGAGGAAGGCGCTGAACCGCGCCTGATCATGCTCGTTTCGGTCATAATGCCGTGCCTGAACGAGGAGGGGGCCATAGGCAGGGTAATCGATCAGATTCCGGTTAAAGACCTCAGGGAAAAAGGTTTTGATGTTGAGATTCTCGTCGTGGACGGCGGGTCAACGGATAAATCTGTGGAAATCGCCGGGCAGAAGGGTGCCGGACTCCTTTTTTCCGAACGGGGTTACGGAAAGCAGTACAGGATGGGCTTCAATCATGCGAAAGGAGACATAATAGTCGCAGCCGATTCTGATGGAAGCTACCCGCTGGCTGACGCAGGGTATTATATTGAAGCTCTCGAAAAACAGGGCCTTGATTTTATTTCCATAAACAGATTCGGTACCATGTTTCCACGAAGCATGCCGGCCGTGAATGCTGTGGGTAATCACCTGCTGACATGGACGATGAATGTGCTTTTTGTTCTCGATCTGAAAGATTCCCAGAGCGGCATGTGGATATTCAGACGCCATGTTCTTGATGATGCACAGCTTTCGAGCAATGGAATGCCCCTGAGCCAGGAGATAAAGCTACACTCTTTCAGCCGTTACAGATCGAGGGAAATGGATGGCGGGTATGAAAAACGCATAGGGCGTCCCAAGCTGAGGAGATTTCGTGACGGCATGGATAACGTTATGTTTTTACTCAAAAAATACATGGAAGAGAGGTGGCGTTAAAAGCAGAGAAGTCCTGAAAAGGGTGCCTGACACCGGGCTCAAAAAGGGTGTCTGACACCGGAAGGCGTCAGGTCGATGAGATTTTATTCAGCTGATAGCGTGGTGTTTTCCGGATCAGCATGAGGTCGAGGACAGAAAGAAAACTGAGTGATTCAGTCGGAGATTCGAAGGAAGAAAAAGATAACTAACTGGAAAAACAGACTGATATCAATCAGAGAAGATGCAGATTGCAAGGAAAAATATACGTGGAGCATAAAAAGGCCACATATCTGGCCTTTTTAATATACTCATGCCGGGTGACACTACAAAAACCACAGAAAAAACGGATAGCGGAGTAATAACGGCTCTTATTCTGATTCTGCTTGCGGCCCTCGTGGTGAGAATACTCGCGCTTTTAAGCATCGGGCAGACGATTTATTACGATTTTCTTTTGTGGGATGAGCGCATCTACCATGACTGGGCCGTATCCCTGGCCGACGGCACATACCAGTCGGATTCCGTTTACGAGATTTCTCCCCTGCCAGCCTACCTTTTCGCATTGCTTTACAGGATTTTCGGCCCGCATCATCTCGCAGTCCGCATAATGAACCTGCTATTGGGTACCCTGAGCTGTCTTGTAATTTACCTTGCCGGAAAGGAAATGTTCGACAGGCGGACGGGTCTGTTTTCCGCCGGTATCGCCGCACTGTACGCGCCGCTGATTCTTTACAGCACGGTGCCCATGAAAACGGCTCTTTCGGTGCTCCTGTTCCTGACTTGTATCTGGCTTTCGCTGCTTGCGATCCGGAAGGCTTCATGGGCATATGCGCTGATTGCGGGTATAACAGCCGCGGCCGCCCTGAATGTACGCCCCAACTATATGATCCTGATACCTGCAACAGTTCTGGTGTTGGGCATATGGGGGCACAGGCTTGGTCATTCGCGCAGGAGGATATGCCTGAATATCGCGGCATATCTGATCGCCGTAATTGTTGCTGTTGTTCCTGTGGTCTGCAGGAATTACCGTGCAGCCGGGGAACCTGTGCTGCTGACCTCGCAGATGGGGTTCAACCTTTACATCGGGAACAATATGGATGAAGACGATCCATTTTACAGGCCCGTGCCATTTGCCACTACTTCACCCTATGAACAGGGCAGGCAGTTCACGATCGAAGCCGGAAGAAGAACGGGCACAAAAATATCGTCCAGCGAGGCATCCGGTTACTGGACACTGGAATCAATAAAGAGAGCTGCAAAGCATCCGGGACCCACGATTTACAGGCTTTTTCAAAAAACGCTCGTGCTTCTTAACAGATACGAGGCTGCTGATCATTACAGCCTTGAATTTATCAATGATTTCGCATATGTATACAAATTCCCATTTCTGAATTTCTGGATGGTTTTTCCTTTCATATGCATGAGTATTGTGCTTCTTATTCGAAGCTCGAAACAGGCGCAGGCCATCCTGTTTTTAACGGTTACGGGCGCATGCGTGCTCGTTGTTTTCTATACAACTGCAAGATACAGGCTGCCCTTTGTGGTGGTTCTTTTTCCATTTGCGGCGAAAGGAATACTCGATGCCCGGGATTTTCTGCGACAGCGCAGGCACTGGGCGCTTGTGGCATCGGGATGTGCATTTATCGCGGCAGGAATCATTCAGTTCCTGCCCGTAAGAGGAACGGGGGACATGACCGCGTACCTTAATACGCATGCCTTTGTATCAATGGATCAGGGCAGGGTTGATGATGCGCTATCTCATTGGAAGGCTTCGTCCGAAGCCCGGGGGGCTTACTCGGGTTTTGCGAACCAGTCGCTCGCAAGGATCTATTTCAACCGTGGAGATTACGAGAAGGCGGTTCAGTATCTGAATAAAGTAAGGAGTGACTCATTCACGGCGGCGTTTAAGTATGAATTAAAAGGCGACATGATGATGAGGAAGAGGGATGTTCCGGCCGCTATCGAAGCTTACCGCAAATCGATAGATATCAATTCCGGAAGGCTGGAGCCCCGGGGAAAGCTGATCCGGATCCTTTCGCACGTCGATCCGGAAAAGGCGAAGGCCGAGATAAAAGAATTCCGCTATATAGAATCTTTTTACGGGGAACAGTAGGTACAAAGAAGCAGGTTTTTCTATCAACCGGGACTGAAAGAGGCTATACTGGACCGGTTTTACAAGGGAACAGGGAGGGAAAAAATGTATTCAGGATATTTGAGGCGCATTTATATTGCGTCGGTTCAGGCTTTGATGATTCTTGCAGTGTCCACGGCATCTTCTGCCGCGATAACTATTGACGTGGATACATATGACGATGAGTACGACACGATTGCGAACGGAACATGTTCGCTCAGGGAGGCCATTGTTACACACAACGGGAATTCCGATTTCGGCGGCTGTACGATGAGCGGCAACGGTATCAGACGTATAAATGTTCCTGCAGGAGAATATATTCTCACAAGAAGCGGGGACGACGATACATGCGAGAACGGGGACCTGGACATTACTGAAACCGTGCAGATCCGTGCGACAACGGTAGCGGAAAATGAATTTGCAACCGTTAATGCAAATGATATCGACCGGGTTTTTCATATAGTTGGCGACGTTGATGTACAGATTCAGAATATCATTATCAAAGATGGTGACGTCGACGGAAACGGGGGAGGGATTCTCAAGACGGGGACTGGAGCACTGGAGCTGGACACAGCAACGATACTCAGTAATTCCGCAGGTTACGGCGGGGGAGTATACAACGCCGGAACAGGAGACATTACAATCGTTGATTCGACCTTTTCAGGTAATTCGACAACGGATTCCGGAGGGGGATTCTGGAATCATGATCCAGCCACAGTCACGATTGAAGGGTCCACTTTTACCGGAAACTCGTCCATGTACTATGGTGGAGGAATCTTTCAGTCCCAGGGGACGATGAATTTAACCAACTGCACCGTGTCCGGGAATCATGCCGACGGGAGCGGCGGGGGCATTGGATCCAGCTGGAATACCAATACGATAAATCTGGATTTCGTGACAGTAACCGGGAATACGGTCGACAACTCTGGATACGGCGGCGGGATTTATGCGGATACAGACAGCACGATCAATTTCAGCACATCGATAATTGCGGGAAATTCCATGCAGAGCAAACAGGGCAACGACTGTTTTGCAGACGGAACATTGAACTCGAATGACTACAATCTGATCCAGGACATAACCGACTGCACAATCACGGGCACAACAACAAACAACATAACAGGCCAGGATCCCCTTCTAGGCCCGCTGGCGGACAATGGCGGACCCACTATGACGCACGGGCTGAACGAGGGAAGCCCGGCACTTGACCATATACCTGACACCGGGCCGTGCACGGAGGGGGCCGATCAGAGAGGAATTACGAGGCCGGATGGAACCGGATGCGACATTGGTGCGTTTGAGGGCGTGCTTGTCATTGCCGCGGATGCCGGGCCGGACGGAAGCACCTTGGATGCAGGGCCGGATGCAGGAGAGGATGCCGGAATGACCGATGCGGGTACAGATGCGGACGCCGATGCAGACGCCGATGCTGATGTGGATGCAGGAGACGGAGGATCGGATTCTGATATCGATACGGACACGGATACGGATACGGATGCCGATACGGATGCTGATACAGATGCTGACACGGACACGGATACGGACACTGATACTGATTCGGATTCGGACAACGACGCGGGAGGAGAAGGCGTTGCAGATGCAGGGCCGGACGGCTCGGACGCTGAAGAAGAAGCGGATGACGGCTCCGGAGGCTGCGACTGCCGGCAGACGGGTGCCGGGTTTAACTGGTCCCGGCCTACGGCGGCTTTTCTGAATTTATTTATTCAGATCCTGTTTTAGAAATAAACACAAAACATGCCTCTGACTTTCAGCCTGGATGACGCGGCACGCTTCAGCGGAATCGAAGAGGTTCTCGATGCCGTTGAAAAAAGCAGGAATGTGGACCTGCTCGGCCTTGCCGGCGGTGCAGCAGCATGGGTGCTTGCCAGCATATCGGTGAAAACCGGCAGGCCTGTTGCCGCCGTTGTCAGGGATGCTTCGGGCGCCAGGGACATGACGCGCGACCTCAGGTTTTTTTACGAGATGCTTTCGGGCAGGCCGGCCGGGCCGGAACATTTTATCCATTTTCCTTCGTATGAATTCGATCCTTACAGCAGCCTCATTCCACACAGGACGGAGGAGATCGAGAGAAGCGCGGCGCTGTTCAGACTTTTGCAGCTTTCCGACTGGCGCTTTGTGGTAATACCTGCGCGCGCCTTCGTACGCAGGATAATTCCACGCAGTGAGTTCAATTCCCGCTGCGACGTGATCATGAGGGGAGAGGAAGAGGAAAGACAGTCGCTATTGAAAAGGCTGGTGTCTGCCGGTTACATGAACGTCCCGGTGGTGGAGGAGCCGGCCTCTTTCGCCGTGAGGGGCGAGGTTGTCGACATTTTTTCGCCTTACTCGGACATGCCCTTCAGGCTGGAGTTCTTCGGCGATCTAGTGGAGAGAATCCGCAGCTTCGATCCGCAGACACAGAGGACGGGAAGCGATATCGAGGAGATCTATATTCATCCTGCGAGGCAGGCGCTTGTTCCGGATGATGAAGAGTACCGGGAGCGCATAGCGGGAAGAATCAGGAAGGCGTGCGACGCGGTCAACCTGCCTACGAACCAGACGGATTCCCTGATAGAGGAGCTTCTTGCCGGAGTTTCAGCGAACGCGGGGAGTTCGTGGCTGTCCGTGTTTTACGACAGGCTGGACCTGCCGGCGCATTATCTGCCCGAAGACATTATCTGGTTCGTCGATGACCCTGATGCGACCGGTGAGGCATGGAAGGGTGTTTACGATTCGGTACGGGATGCATACTCCGACAGGACTGAATCGGGCGCGCCCGCGGTTCAGCCTGAAGATCTCGTTTCAGACCCGGACGAAGCCCGGGAAATGCTGGGCAGATCTCAGCGATCCCGGAGGGTTTTTTCCCGGAGGGTCGTTTATGACATGGCGCCGGGACAGGCCTTTGCGGATTTATCCGGCCCGGTTCTGGATCTGGGCTGCCGGGGGCATGCTTCCTTTCCGGAAGAGATGAGAAACGCCCGTGATCCGATGGGAGAAATCTCCAGGCAGCTTGCGGGCGCCGTCGAGGAGGGATTCCAGGTAATAGTTACGGCTGCCGGCGGCAGGCAGGCATCCAGGGCCTACGAATTGCTGAAGGGAAGGGACGTTGCTGTGCAACCCGTGGTCCAAGGGGCTTTTCAGCTGAAAGAAAACATGGAGTCGAAAGAGCCCGGTCTGTTCATGACGGTGGGGGACCTGAGAAACGGGTTTAGCATGCCCGCGGATCGCAGGATTTTCCTGTGTGAAGAGGAAATCTTCGGAAGGAGGGTGCGGCGTCCGGCTGCAAGGGAATCGCTTTCCAGGAAACAGGGTGGAGTAGGCCAGCTCGTTCCCGGAGATCATGTTGTGCACCGGGATCACGGGATAGGCAGGTATCAGGGACTCGTTCGCAGGAGCATGGAAGAAGTGGAGTTTGAATTCCTGCTTGTCGAGTACTCGGGCGGCGATAAATTATATCTTCCCGTTCACAGGCTTTCGTTAATCGAAAGATACAGCGGTGCGGAAGCGCCCGCGAAGCTGGACAGACTGGGCGGCCAGACTTTCTCGAAGAAAAAGGCAAAGGTCAGAGAGGACATCAGGCAGATGGCGGATGAGCTTCTGGCCGTTCACGCCACGCGCAGCCAGATTGCAAGGCCCCCGGTGAGTACCACGGACGAGCTGTATCATGCCTTTGAGGCGGGTTTTCAGTTCGAGGAGACAGCGGATCAGTCCCGGGCCGTGGAGGAAGTCATGGCAGACCTTGAGGCAGAGGTCCCGATGGACAGGCTCGTGTGCGGAGATGCAGGTTACGGGAAAACGGAAGTCGCGGCCCGGGCCTCGATGAGAGTAGTACTTTCAGGAAGACAGGCGGCGTTTCTGGTGCCGACAACGGTGCTGGCACAGCAACATTTTCTCACCTTCAGGCAGAGGCTTCGCGGTTTCCCGGTAAAGGTCGAGCTGTTGAGCCGATTCAGGACGGATGAAGAGGTTGTCGAAGTGGTGAAAGGCATATCGGACGGTACTGTTGACATCGTGGTCGGGACGCACCGGATTCTTTCAAAGGACATAAAGTTCAGCAATCTGGGTCTCCTCGTAATAGACGAGGAGCAGAGATTCGGTGTGGCGCAGAAGGAAAGGCTGAAGAAGCTCAGAAACCAGGTCGACGTGCTGACGCTTACGGCGACACCGATTCCCCGGACGCTTCACATGTCGCTCCTCGGCCTCAGGGATCTTTCGATCATAGGAACTCCTCCGGCGCAGAGGCAGTCTGTCAGGACTTTCGTGGTGACGCGTGATCCCATGCTGATCAAAGAGGCGATAATCCGGGAAATATCGCGGGAGGGTCAGGTATTTTTTGTCCGACCCAGGGTAAGGGGCATAAACGAGGCCGCAAGAATATTAAGTGACCTGGTACCGGAGGCGAAGACGGCCGTTGCGCACGGACAGATGAGGGAGGCGACCCTCGAGCGAGTCATGCTGGATTTCGTGTCGGGCCGTTACAACGTTCTCGTCTGCACCAGCATAATTGAGTCCGGGCTGGATATTCCGAGGGCGAACACGATCATCATCGACGAGGCTCACCGTTTCGGGCTGGCCCAGCTTTACCAGCTCAGGGGAAGGGTGGGCCGCTCAAGACGCTCGGCTTTCGCGTACCTCATGGTTCCTCCTCCGGCCGAGGTAAGCACCACGGCCCGTGACAGGATACAGGCTCTGAGGCGTTACTCGGATATGGGCGCCGGGTTCAATCTGGCGGTTATGGATATGGAGATCCGCGGGGCAGGTGACATGCTCGGTGGAAAGCAGGCGGGCCACGTGTCCGTTGTGGGGCTTGATACCTATCTCCGTCTTCTGGAAGAGGCAAAGGCCGAGCTTGCCGGGCGGCCTTACAGGGAGGAGACCGATCCCGAGCTGAATTTCGATGTAGCGGGATTCATTCCCGAGGAGTATATTCCGGACGTGGGCGTGAGACTGTCGCTTTACCGCCGGCTGTCCGATGCCGGGGACCGGGATGATGTGGATCAGATTGCAAACGAGATAAGGGACAGGTTCGGGCCTCTTCCCGAAGTCACTGAGAATCTTGCAAAGATGATGGTACTGAAGACGCATCTCAGGCGGCTGGATGCCGACGGTTTTGACGCCGCTGGTTCCAGGGTTACCGTGCATCTGGGCGAAAACTCGCGGGTGAATCCTGAGAAGATTATTGATCTGGTAAAAACAAGTCCCCGTATTTTCAGGCTTACGCCCGACCTGAGACTTACGAAAAAGTTCAGGGGAAGGGAGTCTGATAATTCTCTGGTGCTCGCAGCAGAGTTCTTGAAAGAACTCCTTGCCTATGCTAGCAATCCGGGCATTGGATAGATAACTTCCCATGGAGGTATGATAATGGCAACTATTAGCCGAAAACTCGCTTTACTGAATGTGCTGGGTATTGCACTGCTTGTCTGGGGATGCACGCCTTCGGCACCCGATAAGAAGGGGGAGGGTGATAAGCCCGAACTCAAGGATGAGGAACTCGGAGGACTGAGTCCCGAGGAAGCCGCAAAGGTTGTAGCAAAGGTGGGAGACGTTGAAATAACCGTAGGCGAAGTCACGAATCAGATAAACCGCATGAGCCCGTTTATCCGGCAGCGTTTCAATTCTCCTGAGAAGCGCAAGGAATTCGTGGAGAAGCTGGTGAGGATGGAACTGCTTGCAGCGGAAGCCGAGAGCCAGGGACTGCAGGATGATCCCGAAGTTGAGCGTGCTGTGAACCAGGCCATGATCAGGCTGTATACCAAGAAGGAGCTTGAGAAAAAGGTGCTTCCCAGTGAAGTCGCGGATGCGGAAGTGAAAAAATATTACGACGAGCATTCTCATGAATTCAACAAGCCTGATCAGGCAAGGGTCAGCATTATCGTGCTGAAGACAAAGGAAGAAGCTGAGGAGATGCTTCGCAGGATAAAAGAAAAGGAGGATGATCCACGCTTTTTCAGGGAGATGGCGAGGAAGAATTCCATTGATAATAAGAGCAAGACCAGGGGTGGTGATTTAAGGTATTACCCGAAGTTTGAAGAACTGACGGGAGACGAACCGCCCATAGATAAAGCCATTCTCAATGCGGCATGGTCGATCAAGGAGGAAGGAAAGGTCTATCCGAAGGTCGTTGAGACGGATAAGGGCTTTGTAATAGTGAAAGTTACCAACAAGAAAAAAGCCGTTATCAGAAAACTCGAGAACATCCGCAGAATCATCGAGAACAGGCTTTTAAGGGAAAAGCGCCGCGAAGCCATGGACGCGTATCTCAAAAAACTCCGCGAAGAAGCCGATATCAAGGTGTTCGATAAGAACCTGGACCTCGTTCACATAGAAGTCCCCAGGAACCCTCACAGTCACGGTCCCATGGGCAAGACTAAGCTCAGGAGGACCAAACCGCCGGTCAGGAAGACCAATCCGCCGGTCAAGCAGTAGGAAATGAAAAAACAGATTCTCC
>Ga0272442_10001981_pt1 | contig 30247 bp, 25 predicted proteins | sample SSMForm2O_FD_200262 | JGI IMG/M metagenome (GOLD analysis project Ga0272442, IMG submission 200262) | Marine sediment archaeal communities from Little Sippewissett salt marsh, Falmouth, MA, United States - SSM-Form-2O | ecosystem: Environmental > Aquatic > Marine > Wetlands > Sediment ...
GGCGGGGGCAATTCGGCAAGAGTGCCGGCATTGTCATCCGACACAGTTGCGATATCCGCGAGCGCTTGAGACAGGCGGGTCTTTTTGCGCGGCGTGTTGTCGATACCTGCTGTGCGCTCATAAGTGTTGCCCTCTTCGAATCTTGCACGCCAGAATGAGCGTGCGCGCCCGATAAAGTCTCGCGCCTGCTTTTCCAAAATGCGCCATTCCGCCACAAACGCACCGTATTTATAGGAGCGCTTAATCCATTCATTGTAACGGATTTCGACAAGTTCCAGCGCTTCCCTAAGAGTGGTTTGCTCATGTGGTAGGAATTTATATTCCGGGGGCGTATCCGGCGAATCGTTCTTCTTTTTGCACAATCTCAGAAGCTCCTGATGCTCCGCCGGTGTTGTGGGAATGCCTTTATTCAATGCCATTATGAACCTCCAGTTTTATTTTGTGAATAATGATAGCATCTTTTTGGCTGGAATGCAAGCGGAAATTATATGCATCGAAATCGTTAGCGGATATAAAAAAAAAGGATAGATGGAAAAGTCGTCCGTACGGGTTGTGCGGCAAGGAGTTAGGAGAAACGGATTTTTTTTGGGCACGAGCAAAAAAAGCTCCCGACAGTTCGGGGGCTTTTCAGCTAAGAAATTCAATGATTTCATTTCCATCCATACAATGCTCTACGGTCGGTTGTAATTTACATGATAACCAAACATATTGTCTTAATCATTCTTCATTTAAATTTCCACCTTGTTCTATAATTTTAATATGTCGTTTTCGAGGTATAATCCTTATGTCGAATTTTTCTTCGGTACCGGGTTGAAGTTCTACTTCAAACCTGTCTTTCTCGATATAGTGATACTCCGGAATATCATCTTTATAAATCCTTAAAGTCCAATTTCCCGGACGCAGTTCCTCGAAAACAAATTCACCTTTTGTATCTGTAACACGACGGATAGATTCAGAACTGTTAGAAAGCTCGACCATAATATTAAACATACCGGATACTTCGATTATTTCTTTGTCATCAATGTTTGTTGAAGTATCATATTGTGTTTCCGCAAATTTGAACAATGTGATTCTACCGGATACACTCGCGCCTTGTGTCATGCCGATTTTTATCTCCTTATTTTTACCAGATTTAACATCTATCTTCATAAGTGTTTTCTCAATCGGGATACGGTCTAAACCTATACTAGAAGTGTTGATATAAAGATAATGTTCACCCGTTTCAACCGCAGGGAAGATGAAATTACCATTCTTATCCGTAACTGCGGTATAGCCGTTAAGTCTGATAACTGCATTTGAAATAGGTTCTCCCGTTTCATCATCGAATACATTTCCGCTAAGCTTTCCCGTATCCTTCTTTATGCCGACCGGTATTCCAAATGGAATAGTGTATTCAAGTTTAAGAGCGCTTTCCCCCGCATAGCTCGAATCACGATATTCTACATGCCAACCGCTCAGTGAAATCTCGTGTCTGAATGGCAAAAGTATATTTAGTTTTGCTTGATATAGATTTTCATTGCCAATATTGTATTCCTCAAAGTACTCTCTGCAACCATCACTTTGAAATTTTACATCGAGAGAAACACTCCTTCCAATATCGATTTTGCTCTGTATGTCTGCAGAAATATAATTTCCCTCTTCTCCGGTATAGAAATCATTATTTCGATATCTAACATTGATTCTACTCGACCACCAGCGAGTTGGCTTTACTTGTGTGAAGAAATAGAATTTTTCGATTGCTGAATTTTGATTTGTGGTTTTATCCCACATGTTTCCATATTCTACCGAGCCGCTAAAAGATAACCAACCAAAGCTTTGGCGTATTCCGATTCCACCAATTTTCTGTTGATAATCAAATTCCGGTTCAGGTAGTTTATCTTCACGCAAGCGATATTCATATCCGCAGGAAAGTGTTGTTTTAATCGGAAGTCGAATATCGAAGCCTGTATGATAGTTCCTCTCAAACACCGCAGAACCGAGAGTCGTATCGATGTTGAGATTGCTGTTGCTTTCGTGAAAATCGCCATTCAGTTTTAGCCATCGCAATATAGGTAATCCAATTCTTGCAGAAAATATGTCCCCGTCTGTGTATGAAGAAGAAAAATCGGGGCTTCTGTGAAGATAGTTGATACTGTAACTTATCCTGCGATGAAAGCCGCTACCTTTGATTAAATACGCATCACCGTCTTTCCATCGGAGTTTCCCATTTTCTCCACCAAGAGCATACTCAAATCCAATATCGGTGTTATTTATGGGCTTAATACTCCCGTTTAGGCTGACTATATCTTTGTTTACCGCTCCCGTCATTGTCCTATCAGCGTTAATCCCCAATTGGAACCGTTTCTCATCAGAGTAACCGATATGTCCTGCGATTACTTTTCCATTCGATTCCGACCATGAAGGATTTTCATAGTAAGCTTGCGCAACGAAGCGCTTAATATTTAATGCACTTTTAATTCCACGACCCATAAAGACTCCCGACAAACAAGAGAATGAGTGATTCCAATCGCCAATCTGAAGTTCAAAATTCTTAGTCCAGAGATTAGCGCGATACACATCATCTTTATTGAAAACCTCATCGGGTATTTTCCGATAGAACTCAATCGGAGTAGTTTTATCTTGAATATCATGTCCCCTATAAAGCAGTGTCAAGTTTGTCTTTTCATTTTTATCCAGAGCGCCGGAGGTATATATCTCCGGTCGAAATCTGTATTCGTATCTATCATCCTTATTAACTTCCTGCACAAGGCTTATTTGTGTCGGTAAATTGCGAAATCGCGCAGCGCGGCTGGATATCCTCGGTATAATCTTAACTGCACATGTAGCATTTGCATTGGTTCCATTATTTCTTGCAGTGAGCCTGATACGATGGTCGAGTTTGTCCTGAATTCGTTTATCCGTTCCAACTGTTACTGTGATATTTTTAGACTCGGCGGGTGCAAACTCGATTTCACTCGAGTCGATTTTGCATTTCCAATTCTCTGAACTTTCCACATCGATATCGATTGTTCTTCTTCCATTGCTTGCATTCACAACTGTGAATGAAGCCTGATATTCATCACCGGCAATTACAACGCCCGGCGCCGATAGCAATTTGACACTGATTTTTGATACAGATGCTACGGATACATGTAGAGTATAATCGGCGACGGGAACAGAATCTTTCCCCGTTGTTTTAACTGAATATACTACTTCATATTTCCCCTCGACAACCGATATAGGAATGTGAAAGGTTAGCAATTCTACATCTGTTTCATTCGCTTTCAGGCTAAATGGCGTTTCACCTATAATTAGGTTCCAACCATTTGGGAGTTTAATATCCGGGATGAATTCTTTTTGAGTTGATGTTTTATTTGTTACAATGAAGGCTATTGAAAGCGATTTTGCGGGTTCGGTTTCAATCAATTCCTCTCCAGTGTAATTGATTTCAATAATTTCATCATTTGCCAAAAGTATTATTGGCATCAGAAGTAAGAATATAATTATTTTAGATAATGTTTTCATTATTTTAAACTGAGTGTAAATGTTGCACCGAAAATGTCTTCGTTGCCACAATCGGCTATAATCATTGCTTTGTAGTTACCTTTAGGAACATCGGTCATGTTAACGCTGAATCTTACAGATGTTCCCGGATAGATACGCAGCTTTCCACCTTCATAAGTTCCTATCTGCTCTCCACTATCATCGTAAAGCTCGATCAATAAAGTCGGTCTCATCCATCGTTCACCGGTGTTTTCCATATCGATTTGCAGAAATTTTGTATTGTCTTTTTTTTCCAATTTCATATCTATGAAATTCGGTTCACATTTCCCGGTTTCCTCGATATGTGCAACTATCTGGACAGCATATCGAATACCAATAGCAATTCCCATTGTCGATGACTTTCCCTCATTTGGTATAGTGGACTCGAGTGAGCTTAGCGGTACTCCTTCAACCATTATGAGACTCCAGTATGTTCCAACAAGCGATTCGTTCTGCGGAATCTGTATAGAGAAATTCACATCATAAGTGCTTTTCGGAGGAATAATAAATCGTTTTGGACTAAAGGTTATCCACCCGGCATTCGAGCGCGGAAGTTCTCCCGGTTCACCGTATATATCACGTCCATCGCAGAAGAAAAGGTAATCGGTTTGATACACTTTTGTTTCTTGTGGTTCATCGCCGTTGTTGCTGAGAGTTATCACTCCCTGATATGTTTTACCTTGTTGAGTTGTGAATTCATGTGTCAATTCCCCCAAAACGGTTATTTTTGCCTCGGCAATAAATACCATCGTCAGAACGAAAAGGGTAATGATACATATTGAAGTCTTCGATTTCATAATATCCTCCATTTTTTAAAACATTCTCTAATGAGTAAATTGAATATCTATCGAACCTTATGCTTAAAATTCTGTGTGTTGTTTTTTTTGTACCGGGATTGTTTTACTTTTCTGAATATTATCTATCACAGTTTTATCCTGAATAATATCCTTATCATTTATTATCTTATGAAAATTGTCTTTGGTCGAAAAAAATAAATCTTTCTCAAATGGAAACACAATATCGCGGTCAATATCATGAACAACATCAACGGGAACTATTTTAAACTCGATATTACATGAATAGTTTTTTGGGGGGACATGGATTGATATTCCAACCAGCATTATCTGAATATTAATCCTACTCCTATCACCATTGCCGGTAAAGAATCTCTGATATGTATTTGTAAGCTCTTGATAATTATTTCCACCTTTAATACAATCTAAACCTTTTCCTTTAGAATTTCTTTTTGCAAAGATACGAAGGTTGTTATGCCATGTATTTTCATCGAGTTTTATTTGTATTTCCCAGTTGCCAGTCGTTCCAAAAATATCAATGGATATTGCATTATTATCGCTTGGATATTCAGCTTGTTGTTCGTAACCTGTTTTTATTTCATCGATTCTTTCATAGATATTCCCATTAATAAGAATTGAAGGTTCAGCCGATACTAAACTAATGAATAAAGTGAAAACAGTTAATACTAATATTTGTTTTATACTATTGACCATTATCTTTCTCCCGTTGCGCAAACTCGGACGAGTATAAAACTTGCCCGAGAATGCGCTTTTTCTGAAAACTATGACACATCGGCAACTGTGAATGTACAAACCTTGTTTGTAGATGAGAATGCCGTAGCGGCGGTTGTGGCTTCGAGTGAGAAATTAATATCCAACGCCGATGCTGAAGTTGCGCTAATAGCTGTTGCAACAACTACTCCGGCAGTGAAGCCGTTTGAGATATCGTAAAGTGTTCCCATTACTCCATCGCTGGGTTTATCAATCTGGACATGTAGAGTTATCCCTGTTTCAGCAACATCTGAATTGAGAGTAGCTGTTATCTTCTGGCTTGTCTCAGAGTTGCAGGAATAATCGTATGTTGTTGAAGCCATAGATGAATCGTATTCTCCATCCGTGCTGGAATTAATATCGAGGGAAACCGATGCCTCATTGAACTCGATATCCTTGATAGCCGACAATACATAATTCACTGTGATGTTGTCGTTGTCCGCAGCAATTGCCACTCCTGTTAAAAGAGCGAGTGCGAGGGTAAGAATGATTGTTCGTGTCATTGTAATGCCTCCATGTTTTGTTCTTGTTAGTTTGCATTTGATACAAATATTTTTTTCAAATTTCAGCGATTCACATTAATTTCATAACACCTCCGGGTTACTTTTTTTTCTGACGCTTAATCTTCCTGCAGGATAGATTAAAATGATTTTTCAAATGTGAACTCAAGATACCGATAGCCAGAAAATCGTCAATCGGGTGAATGCCTGATTTCTCAGGATGAAAACTCTTATCTTAAAAGGATGATTTTTCGGATCTATTGAAATGAGTATTGAAAGCCTTTTGCGGGGGTTCGATTGATTCTTCAGAAAGCTCTTTTCCATCAGAGACGGATTTGATAAGCTATTTCGTATATCAGGTGAATTTCCTATAAAAATCAGGTAAAAACCGATTAGCGCGATATTAATTTTCGGAGAATATTTTTGTAATAGCTTCACGACAGTGAGTATCTACCTTTTGAATTGTAATGTTAAGAAGCTCGGCAATCTCCCATATTTCTTTGAATTCAAATAAATACTTAAGTATAGATTGTTCGATTTCCGTGAGAATCGATTGAGGTGAATTAAGCAGCTTATAACCTGTTCGTATGCAGTTGATAAGCATGACCGTAGTAATTTCCTGGCTAATATATATTCTTCCAGCATTGACCGTGCGAATTGCAGAAACGAGTTCTTCAAATGCGCAATCTTTCGAAAGATAACCCGAAACACCTGCTCTTAGCATTTTAGTTATATAGTCCTCGCTTGAGTGCATTGTCAGCATGATGATTTTAGTTTCAGGATTGTGTGCCTTAATTCGATATGTAGCTTTAATGCCGTTCATTTTTGGCATGGAGATATCGAGAATTGAAATATCGGGGTTTAATTTATGTGCAAATTCTACAGCTTTTTCTCCATCCTCAACCGCCGCAACGATATCTATATCGTATTCAAATTCGATTAAATTGCGCAGACTTTCACGAACCAATTTGTGGTCATCTGCAAGTAATACTGAAATACTCATCATTTTTCTTTCTCCGAGAAGTGTATTTTTTATTCATGCAGTCATTATAGCCAGTGGTCTATATGATGCAATCGGGTGAATACCTGATTTTTCAGGTTAGAAACCTGATTTATTATCATGGATTGGATGAGTAGTATTTTACTATGTCAGACAAGTTCTTTGACGTTTCACATAGGAAAAGCAAAAAAACACTGCTAGCGTTTTTCAACCTGCGGTGAGAGCATAGATTTGCGGACAATCGATGAAGGATTTCATGCTACAAGTACATTCCACGGTTCGAATCCCGAATTGGTGTATCATTAAAGTGCAAATTAAATTTGTGTTCTGCAATTTCTAATACCGGAGAGGCAGGGATTCGCAGGCATTGCCTGTTTTCATCGGTTCGAATCCCGAATTGGTGTATCATTAAAGGGCAAATCAAATTTGTGTTCTGCAATTTCTAATACCGGAGAGGCAGGGATTCGCAGGCATTGCCTGTTTTCATCGGTTCGAATCCCGAATTGGTGTATCATTAAAGTGCAAATTAAATTTGTGTTCTGCAATTTCTAATACCGGAGAGGCAGGGATTCGAACCCTGGGAACCCGGTTAAAGGTTCAACCGCTTAGCAGGCGGTTGCCTTCGACCACTCGGCCACCTCTCCGAAGTGAGGAATAAAAAAATAACATTAACGCTGAGCGCTCAAAAACAGCAAAATCCTTATATTTTTCTCCGCGTTCTCTGCGAACTCTGCGTTAAAGCTTTAATGCAGAAAAATCTTAAGTCGATGTTTTCTATTTGTCAAGCAAAAAAGAACTTTGCAATTCTTCAAAAAACATTTATTATTTTGGAAGCAATTAAAAAATTTGGAGAACAATTTAAATATGAATGTAAAATACACTATATGGTTATCATTGATTTTAATGTGCGCTATTGTATCATTTGCTGCACCATTCGATTATACCGAAACGACATGCACCGATTTTGATGGGGGAGACACAATCCTTGTCGAGATTATTTCCGACCCAATCCCGGTGCTGCCGGATGACTGCGCAATCACTCTCGCCGAGGATGATACAATCCGGGTTCTTCAGATATATCCCGATGAACACTGTATGCACTGTATTGCCAATGCTGTCTATGCGGATATGGCTTCGGGACATCCACCGGTGAATTTCAAGTTCGAACTTCTTGTTCACTCGAGTTTCAATGACATAACATCCCCCGCGGACTCTGAAAATGTCTATAATCCCGACGGGTCATGGGCAGGTGTTAGATGTATGCTGGACTATCATATTATTTTCTTCGGAGTTGCCGATAAATATGGTGAAGAACTGGAAAATGATATATCTACAAATGCAAAAAATGCTCTGATTGATTATGCGCAAACCGGAAAAGGTGTTGTATTAACGCACGATACAATTCGCAAGATACGCGTTACCCTGTGGCTTAGGGAACACGAGAATTTCAATGAACTGACAGATTATACCGGGCTTCGAGCGGAAGAGATATTCTGGGATCCTTTTTCATTGATGTATGATCATGTTACCCGTGACCCCGGCGCCGACCCGGCTGCACCGATTCTTAATTTTCCGTTTGTTCTCCCCGAAGAGTTCGATGTAACCGACTGCCATAATTCGGGTGAGCGAAATGTATATGGAGAGGTTTGGTATCGAGGACGAGACAATGCGATTTATATGCAAACATACAACAATCCCGTTTATAATTCCTATTTTAGCTTTTTCTCAACCGGTCATCAGGAAACAGAGGACGGTAGTTCATTTACCCCGACAGAGTGGGAAACCAAGGCGATGATGAATGCCATGTATTATTCTTTTTATGGTGGACGCGCAAACGGAATATATACATCGGAAATTATTCCACTCGATTGTCCAGCGCATCTCGACTCGATTTCGATGAGTGCAACACTGCCAGGAATATCATCGGTGATTATTGAGTTGTGTGCTTCGAATGATGGTATATTCTGGACGGATTGGTTCGAAGTAACACCGGGATGGCTTATTCCACCGGAGGTTGCAAGTGGTAGCTTCTTTCAATACAGGCTTTTGCTTTCACGCGGTCTACCCACCGATGAAGCGCCGGTCGTGCATTCCATCGGTCTATTTGGCTCGCAGGATATTCCCGATGCCGTATTGCTCTATCCACCTATCGATGCCGCTACTGCTTGTTCATGCGGTGTAATTAAATTCCTCGTGAATTCAGGAAGCGATTTGAATACGGACTTCTGCGAAATTGAGTACGATGGCGTAACATATAGCGGGGCTGTATTCAGCATGAGCGGTGATACTCTGATTTTTACCCCACCCGATTGTTTTACCGATGGCGATTTACATTCCGGCGGAATTATCAGGCTCGAAAATGAAATCGGTTGTGTCGATGATTCGCTGGATATTGAATTTGCATTCACAGTCGATTTATCCGCACCGGAAGTTATTCCGGTCGAGCCGGCGCCGGGAATTGCTGTTGGTGCAGGGCACATTATCCGCGCTCATATCGAAGATGTTCACAGCGATGTCATGGTGGATTCTTTATATTTCGCAATCGGCGGCGATACACTTTACGACAGCGACCCATTTGTTGTTTTTTGGCACGATACTTTTAGAATCGATTCCGCAGTGGTGATTCCGCTCGGCCTTGCCGATTCGGTCGAGGTCTGTGTCTATGCAAGCGATACAATTTCCTCCGAACTTTGCGGACCGAATGATACGCTGGTCTGCTGGACTTTCTATGTTGACACCACTGCGCCGGATATCTCATGCTTCGATACGATAATAACCGCCTGCGAAAGCCTTTCCGCATCGTTCTTGGTAACCGATAATGTTGCGGTTCAAGCTGAATCTACAATAGTTACAGTGAACGGTGTAAGCTATTATTATCCCGATGGTATAAGCTATGCCGGGGATACATTGGTTTTTAAACCGGGGATAGCTCTCACTGACGGCGATGTCTATGAAATCAGTGTCCATTGCGCAGATATTTTCGGCAATTCCTGCGATGCGTGTAATAGCATAATAATTGTCGATAAACTTCCGCCGGAAGTGGTTATCGAGCCTACTCCCGGCGAATCGCTTATCACTGCGCAACCAACTATTATCTTATGTCTTTCAGATAACTACACCGGTATCGACACAACATCGATATGGCTTGTGGTAAATGGCGATACATTTGTCGTGTATGATGGGCTTATGGTAGATACATGTTTTATCTGGGATGCAGCTACCGAGGGATTGGTTTATTATCACGGTGAAACTTTGTATTTCGAGCTTCATGCCGGCGACCTTGTACCTATCGATAATTGCGGTCCGAATGAACTCGATTCTAGCTGGTTCGGTGTGATTACATTGCCTGCGCCGATGGCAAATATTCTGTCGCCCGATGATGGCGCTTGTATATCTTGCAGTCTCCTCGATATTACCGCGCTTCTATTTGCAGGCGCGGCTCTTGTCGATGATAGCATTATTGTTGTCTTTCAGGATGAGACACTGGGTGTGGACGACCCGAGACTTTCATTCGGTGATGATACGCTTGTGTTTTCGCCCGCAACGCCTTTTCTCGATGGTGAAACGATATATTTCGAGATTTTACATGCTGTCGATAGTCTGGGCGCATCATCCGAACATCTTGGTTCGATATCTTTCGTTATCGACCTTACCCCGCCGATGATATTGGCAAGTATTTCGAATGGCGATACAATTTTCGACCCGCTTGCAGCGCTCGATTTCTCGATAACAGACCATGGATGCGGTATAGACAATGTTTCATTTGAACTGGACGATATCCCTATCCTTGTATTCGATGAGGATTCATGTCTGGGCGATTCTATCGGTTTTTCATTCGACCCAACCGACTACGGACTGTATTTCCCGGAGGATGAGATATCGACAGTTCAAATAAATGCAAGCGACTGTGCTGTTTTTTGCGACCCGAATAGCGATTCTCTGCAAATCTCATTTTTTGTGCCCGATGATGACACATTGCCGCCGGTATTGCTCGAATCTTCACCGGATTTGTGGCTCGAGGATTCAATTTTTACTATAAAGCTTGTAATAATGGATTCCTCAGGGATTTATACGCCGTTTACTCCTGCAGATACTCAGGATGCATATTTGTTATTCGATACCGATGGCGAGATAGCTGTATCATCGAATCGTGCGGAACTTTCTATCGACAGCGCTTTCGCAGATACGATTTATCTGTCAAGCGAGATTATAACCGGGCAAATCGCACATGTGCCGTTTGTATGGCAGGCTTTTTTCCATGACAACGATTTCGATTTTGACAGAATTAGCGATAGACTTCCGGGTGTTAGCGAAATCGACTCCGTGATTATTGTTGCAAGACCGTATTTCTATCTGGTGCATCCGCCGGAGAGTATTTACACTTCATGCAATGATGAGGATATAAAAATTCTCATCGAGAGCGATGACCCGGTGAACCTCAATTCGCTCGAGTTTATTGTTCGAGACATTCCATTATCTCTTACCGACAGCAGGTGCTATATGCAGCGGGATACATTTGTCATCGCGGCGCCCACGGGTGGTTATTCCGAAGGCGAAATAATCGTGCTCCTGAATTCGGGACAAACCGAGCTTGGTTATGAAATTCCCGCCCAGAGTTGGATTTTTACTATCGACCTGACGCCGCCGGAAATTGAATTTATCTATCCGATTGATTGGGAAATGGTGTCAGATCCGAATTTCTTTATGATAATGCAACTCGAGGATGAACTGGCGGGAATCGATACCGAATCGGTATCCGGTTATTTTGTTATCGATGAGGAAACTCTATATGTATCGAGTATCACAGCGGATTCCAATGCAACCGGATTCAAGATTGCAATCCGAACCGTATCTGCAATCGATGCGGGTGATACTGTCCAATTTACGCTCTGGTTTTGCGATATGGCGGAATTGTGTCCGCAAAATTGCGATTCTGCAATTGTAAATTTTTGGGTGGAACCGGATTTTGCATGTTCGCTTTCGACGAATCCGTTCACACCCAATGGCGATGGCATAAACGACCTTGTGCGATTCTTTTACACCAAACCGTTCAGCACCGATGTAACCCTTTGCATTTATGACCTCGGAGGTCGAGAGATTTTGACCAGAGACATTCCCGCCGGCGACCTCGACAGGCAGCTTTGGGATGGTAAACGCAAGAATAAAAATGTTCCGTCAGGAACATATGTCTATATAATCAATGAAGATAGCGGAGTTATCTGCAAAGGAACTATAACTCTTGTGCGGTAACTTATTGAATTACAATATGAATACACTGCGTAGTACATTTGTGTTTTCAATTCTATTTATTCTTACTTCAACAGCGTTTGCGGGGGAAAATAACGATAAATTGGAATCCCCCGCGCTCTTTCAAGGCAAAATAATAATGCACTTTCCTATTGGAGCGCTTCCGAGAGACAGCACAGGTACAAGCTTTTTTTGGATGCCTATCCCCGAGATGGGTTTCAATTTTTGCCCGACTATACCATTCGATGAGGGCGACGGCTGGTGGGAATTCCCGATGCATGTGATGGCATTTTTCCCATTTCTTGAGAAATGGGGCGCCCTCGGCGATATCTCTATCGGTGCAGGATTTCAAGCTCCCCCGTTATACAGGATGGGTATCGCATATAGATTCATGTCCGGGAGATTCTATCCACTCGAAGCGAGTTTCTATACGCATATCGCCGAAGTAGATATTTCATTGCCAATAAGAGGTTTTAGCGGCGCGGGCGCAAAATTCGACTGGATTATTACATGCAATCTAGATATGAATAAGCCATATACAAGCGATGGAAAGGCATACGACCACTATGAAGGAACGCTTTTTACCATTGCTCCATACTGGAAATTCGATATCAAATACGGAATAATCACATTGGCATACAGGCTTGTTGTTTCATCGAAACTCACAGGCACAGATATTGGCAAAAACACAAGTTATGAGATGAAAACAAAATCGGTCTCGGCGATTGAAGTAGATTATACATATCCTTGAGAAGAATTCAGAATTCAGAATGTAGAATTCAGAATGCAAAATTGATGATTGACGATTGTTCCCTTCGACAAACTCAGGGAACGGTATCCAGGCATTGAACCTACCGAAATGACCGCTCACGGCTCACTTCTTCAGTTGATTACGGCAATGCTGTGCTGAGGATTCTGCGGTTTTAATTCTATACAAAAAAGCTCGAGAATCTGTGAATAATTCAGGATAACCGCTTCGTTTTCCGATTCAGACGAATCGGAAGAGGAATATTTTTACAATTAGTAATTAAGTATTGATAAAAGTGTTTTTATCGGTATATTCAATATATGAGTTGGTGTTTAAATCGACATAAAATCAGTATTTTTACCGGCATAAAGCTATATACCTATATAGTTATTATCACTTTTCTCATTTCGAAATCACTTGCTGCCGATGTCCCCCGCGTTATCAATTATCAAGGTAAGATAGCATACGATAGTGGTAGCGCTACCGGTGGATTCTATTTCAGGTATGAGCTTTATCAAGTAGATATTGGCGGTATATCTGTCTTTATTCAAGAACCGGCATCGGATGCCGATTCTGTATGGTGCGAAGATGGATTATTTTCCGATACACTCGGATTGCGGATTGATACAGTTTTAACGCAATATTCAACTCTCTATCTTCAAGTGAGTATCAAAGCTGACTGGAGCGATTCATGGACAATCCTTACGCCTCGTGAGCAACTTTTAGCAACACCATGGGCGTTGACAATTGCAGATAATGCAATTACACAAGACAAAATCCTATGGGATTCGGATGCCTCGGGTGATGCAGACAGCATCTCCGCGGTGGATATCCCATTCGACAACACTGCAAGCGGTCTCGTTGCATCAGATTTATAGGATGCTTTCGATGAATTCTATTCCGACCTTCCATACGGAGAAAACGATTATATTTGGAATCAGGATACTGCAGCGCAAAATGCAGGTTTTTTCATTAATGGAGATGGCATAATTGAAGGTGACCTTGTTGTCAATAGTGATGGTACAATTAATGGCGACCTCGTTGTCAATAGTGATGGTACAATTGATGGCGACCTACTCATCGGTGGGCAAATTGAAGGTTATAGCCCAATTTTTTTCGCTGACAGTATAAATATGAATAATCTGCATATAATAAATCTTGCCAACCCATCTAATCCGCAAGATGCCGCAACGAAAGCTTATGTCGATGCTGGTGGCGGTGGTGGTTTCCAAAAACTCCGCGCAGATGCCAGCACATGGCTTACGGATAGCGTGACACTAATCTCCGGTGATGTCCCGCTCACACAGACCGATGATTCTATCACTTTCGATGTGGATTGGGATACATTAAGCGTCTATCCAGATACTACCGTAACAAATGACATCCTCGATTCGCTTGGTGCATTCGCTGACACATCGCTTATTTGGGATACGCTTTCCGCTTATTCGGATACTACAATCAAGAATGACATCTATGATTCTCTTGGGGCGTATGCAGATACTTCAACAGTTTGGGATACGCTTTCCACATACGCAGATACCACTGTTACAAACGACATTCTCGATTCACTTGGAGCCTATGCAGACACTTCGATAGTTTGGGATACATTAAGCGCGTATGCAGATACCACAGTGACAAACGATATACTCGATTCACTCAGGGCTTATGCAGATACTTCAATTGTCTGGGATACACTCACAGCATATTTCGATACAACAAACCATTTCATACTGAACCAGAATGCTTCAGTACAGAGTGCGGATTTCTGGCTCGATGCCACCGGTCGAGTCGGTCATCTAATTGTTGATAGCTCTGCAGTGATAAATGAAAGCGGCGGAGATTTCGATTTCCGTGTCGAGGGGACTACCGATCCTAATCTGCTTGTTGCAGATGCAAGTACAGATAAAATCGGTATTGGAACGATTTCTCCATTGAATAAAATAGACATAGTAGGTGGAGTAGCCATTGGTACTAATTATGCTGGAACATTTGCCGCTCCAACCGATGGCATGATTATCGAAGGTAGAACTGGAATTGCAAACACATCTCCAAATACCTATATGGATATTAACGGTGATTTAGCATTACACATGACAAACTATACAGCTATGAATGGAGATAATAATGATATTGATGTGGGAGATTATAGCTTTATAAAGATTTCGGGACCCACAAATAATTTTAATATATTAGGAATAACAGGGGGTGTAGAGGGCAGAATAGTGATTCTATACAATTTCGCAAATAAGAGCATAAAATTAATGAATGAGGATGCAAATTCAGTGGCGATAAATAGAATGCACTGTCCTGAAGAAAGAGATGCGACGATAAAGAAGTATTCATCGGTCATGTTAATATATGATGCTGTCCAGCAGTACTGGATACCGATACTGCCTGATCAACCATAGCTTGACTGCCCGAGACTTAATAATCACCTACCGCTGTAGCAAATTCAACATCGAGGTGCGTTGAAAACTGTGGTTGAGAACTTCATTGAATAGCAATCCATGATTTCAGTTGTGAGAATATAAAAAAGATGTTATAATTATAAAATGCCATTTTTTGCAACATTGTATTTTTTTTAAAATTCCGCTTGACATAATTGAGTTCCATAAACTTCTTATGTTTTTTGAAGGTTTCTAAAAATTGTAAATTGATATATTATGTTTATTATGGATTTTGCATACGGCATTTAAGGAGGACTATGGGACGCCGAAGAATACTTCAAGGAGTTGTAGTATCCGATAAAATGGACAGTACCATAACAGTCGAAGTTCGAAGTTTAACTCCTCATCCACTTTACAAAAAGGTTATCCGAAGACGAACTCGCGTGAAGGTGCACGATGAGAAAAATAGCGCAAATGAAGGCGATGTAGTACGCATTTTGGAATCACGACCATTCTCAAAAACTAAAAGATGGGCGCTTATCGAAGTTGTGCGAAAAGCCGTTGGTTCGGGAGAAGTGGGTGAACTATGATTTACAGAAGCAGCATACTTACAGTGGCAGATAATTCCGGGGCAAAAAAAATATGTTGTATCGGTATGAAACACGGTGCTAAACGCAATTATGCGAGAATTGCCGATGTTATTACTGTCTCTGTTAAAGAGGCAATTCCTAATGCGCAGATCAAAAAGGGCGAAGTTGTTGAAGCCGTTATTGTTCGCACAAAAAGAGCTATCCGTAGAGACGATGGAACATACATTCGCTTTGATGATAACGCGGCAGTAATTATAAGCAGCGATGGTGAACCGAGAGGAACTCGAGTGTTTGGTCCGGTTGCTAGAGAATTGAGAGAACACGAATATACTAAAATTATTTCCCTTGCACCCGAAGTGCTGTAGAAGTTTAGAGTTGAAAGTTGAATATGAAATGAAATTGAATGAATTATCTGTGTTATCATGTGTAGCTGTGTTATCTGTGTTGAAAACTTCAGGTATTTAAAGAGTGAGTTAAATCATGCTTAAAAGTAAAAAGAAAGATAGAAAAGAAGTTATATCGTTAACAATTAAGAAAGGCGATCTGGTAGAAGTTGTTGCCGGTAACGACAAAGGAGCACGTGGAAAGGTGCTTAAAGTTTATTCTGATGAGCGAAAGATAATTGTTGAAGGAATAAGTTTTATCAAGCGGCATACTAAACCTTCGCAGCAGGACCAGCAGGGAGGTATTCAAGAAAGAGAAGCCGCTATCAATGTTTCCAATGTGATGCTCGTTTGCCCTAATTGCGGACAGCCGGCTCGAGTTGGTTATCATTATATCGAGGATGGTACCAAAGTTCGGATTTGTAAAAAATGTAATGAGATGATTGAGACTTAAACCGTTTAACAGATATGCTATATCATGATTAGATCGAGCATTCTTTGTTAGCGATATTAGAACATGATTTTAAGATACATATTGAAAACTGCTGGTATGCCGCAAGCAAACGGCAGCCCTGAAGCAGGAGGATAAAATGGACGAAGAGAAATATACCCCGCGCTATAAAAATATTTATAACGAACAGGTTCTTCCGAAACTTAAGGAAAAACTTGGCTATAAAAATATAAATCAGGTTCCGCGACTTGAAAAGATTGTTGTTAATGTTGGTATCGGCGAAGCTGTACGGAATGCTAAACTTATTGGCTCGGTTATGAAAGACCTTACAGCAATTACAGCTCAAAAACCTCTGGTTTGCAAGGCGCGGATTTCAGTATCGAACTTTAAGCTTCGGACGGGTATGCCAATTGGAGCAAAAGTTACTTTTAGAGGAAAAAGAATGTGGGATTTTTACGACCGACTGGTTAATATCGCAATGCCGAGAATAAGGGATTTCCGCGGATGTAACCCCGATTCTTTCGATGGTCGCGGTAATTTTACTTTCGGTATCGATGAACAGATAATTTTCCCGGAAATCGAATATGACAAAGTCGATGCTATCAGAGGAATGAATATTTCATTTGTTACTACAGCTGAAACCGATGAGGAAGGCTTTGAGCTTCTTCGTGAGCTTAGCTTTCCTTTTGCAGGAAGAGAATAAAACCTTATCAAGCAGGAGAAACTGGAAACTATGGCACGAAAGGCATTAGTTGAAAGGAATAAACGGGAGCCCAAATTTAAGGTCAGGAAGTATTCGCGCTGCCAGCGATGTGGAAGAGCGAGAGCTGTTTATCGTGACCTTGGATTGTGTAGAATATGTTTGCGAGAACTGGCTAACATGGGCGAGATAATTGGAATAAAGAAAGCAAGCTGGTAATTTTTTGCTTTGCACGGGGAAACCGGCGGAAATCGATGTAGTGATGATACAAAAGATCTCTCGAAAATATACTGGAGGAAATATGGGAGTTATTATGGATCCAATCGGAGATATGCTTGCGCGTATCAGGAATAACCAGATGCGGGGGTATATTGCAGTGTCGATGCCTCACAGCAGGATTAAGCATCAAATCGCCCGAATTCTTACTGAAGAGGGATTCATTCGAGGATACAAAATAATTGCCCTCGATGCAAACAAGAAAGTTTTAAAACTGTATTTAAAATATATGAATAAAAAACCGGCAATTAAAGGTATGGTAAGACTATCTAGACCCGGAAGGCGTATCTATGCAAAACTCTCTGCTCTTCCGGTAATTCGCGGTGGACTTGGTATTTCTGTCCTTTCAACTCCTCGCGGAGTTCTTACAGACCGTCAAGCTAAACTTATGCATGTCGGTGGAGAAGTGCTTTGCAAGATATGGTGATTTTTTTCAGGATGGTATAATATGTCAAGAGTTGGTATAAAACCGATACAAATCCCGAAAGGTGTTGCAGTAAAAGTTGAAAAAGACAACACTGTAAGGATTAAGGGCAGCAAGGGCGAGCTTTTACAATGGGTTGACCCGATAATTAGTGTTAAAATCGCTGATAGCGAGGTTCAATTAGATAAAAAAACTGAGAATCGTCGTGCACGCTCACTTCACGGGCTGTATAGAAACCTTGTTGCAAATATGATCACCGGGGTTTCGGAAGGATTTGAACGCAAACTAGATATTATTGGAACCGGATATAAAGCGGAACAGCGTGGGCGAGGTGTTATTTTCTCACTCGGATACTCGCACCAGATTTTTGTTGTGCCACCCGAGGGTATCGAGATTGTGGCGGAGCCTATTGCAATAAAAGTATATGCCGAGGGAGCATCGAATCAATATTTAACTGCAACCGTAACTGTGAAAGGTATTGACAAGCAGCTTGTTGGGCAGATTGCAGCAAAGATTCGCAAACTTAAACCACCCGATGTGTATAAAAGCAAGGGCATACGGTATTCCGAGGAGAGAATTCATCTTAAAGCTGGCAAGACCGGAGCTGCTGTTTGATTTTTTTTACGGGGGATAAAAATGCGTAGAACTGAATTGAAAAAAAAGAGAAAAAGATTTAAACGCAGAGTCTATAGAGTAAGAAAGAAGGTTTCCGGCACCGCCGAGCGACCTAGACTGGCGGTGTATAAAAGTCTCAGACATATCTATGCACAACTTGTCGATGACATCGCAGAAAGAACTATCACATCGGTATCGACTCTTTCGCCGCAAATTCGTGATGAAATAGCAGGCAAGAAGAAAAGTGAACAGGCTGTGCTGGTTGGGAAACTTATCGCAGAGAAATCCAAAGAACTCGGTATCGAAAGCGTTGTTTTCGATAGAAGAGGGTTTAAATTTCACGGGCGTGTAAAAGCTCTAGCCGATGCCGCAAGAGAGGATGGACTTAAGTTTTAGGGTATATTAGTGGCAAAGGTATAAGGTCTCCTCGCAATGCGAAGAATTCAATTCAAAATTAGCAATTAGCAATACAAAATCCTCTTCGAAAGAAAACCACAGAGAATACAGAGAAAGAATATCATAAGTGAACGGTTATCCCCGCCCTAAATAGTTTAGCCACAAAGAACAAGGAATAGGTCATCGGTTGCCATTTCTACCGATTCAATAACCGGATTACCGTTCCCTGAGCCTGCCGAAGGAAATGATTACCGATGCGACTGACACCTAACCCATATCCCGTTCAGTTATCGGATTAATAGAAGCTTGCCTTTAGCGCTTCCATTTTCCGATGACGCCAGGATGATAAAAATCCCTGGTGCAACAAACCTGCCGTTATCATTTTTGCAGTCCCATCGAAATACCCCGTCGTGCCCTTTCATGTAATGAGGAATTTCGCGGATGATATTACCTGCTGCATCATAGATAATGAGAGCGGCATCGGGTGCGGCATCGGCGATACAAACCGTGGGCATAATACCTCGAACAGCGATAGCAGGATTCGGATATATAAATAAGTCGGTGATTTCGTAATCCTGTTGATATGGTGAGTTAAGCACGACTGCGCCTTCATTGAACCCGAACCAGATAGCGCCGCTTATGCCATCGGTATGAACACCGCCTACAATGCTTGCGGCAATCGTTCCAATAGCATCATCGATAAGCGGTGTCCTGTCCGATGGCGGCGCATCGTCCGAGAAAGCCGATTTGAATGTGGCGAAATGTCCCGATGGCAGATACACTGCGGCACCATCGAGTGTGCCTATCCAAATATTCCCAGATGAATCCGCAGCGAGCGAGATAATTGTAGCTGAAAGGTCGTCGGGCATAGGAACCTCGACAATATAGTTTGCCGGATCCCAGTATGCCAAGCCATCGGTTGTACCGAACCATATCTTTCCATCGATACCGATTGTTACGGCATTCACTTCATCATTCGGTAGTTGCTCGGCGAGATTGTAATAGATGTCATCCCCAGTAGAATCTATTGTCCCTTTATGAATGATGATTCCCGCTCCGTATGCAGTCGCGACGGCGACTCTGTCCCATGCGCAAGATATTGCGCGGACGGCTTTGTTCGGTATGCCTTGGATAGTAGAAAAACCGATTGCACCATACGGTTCATTATAATTGTCGGGTGTCCAGACTTTTAGTGGAACATTATCCTCCGAGACATAACTCATCACCCAAAGATTGCCATTCGGGTCGAGTCTGAACCTGTTAGCTATCGGGTAGTTGAGTCCCGCAACAGATGTTTCGAGCGAGCTTGTCGTATCGCACCATTGCTCGACAGTTGAATCGGGAAGAATTCTGATAATTCCATGACCGTAGCTTCCGAGCCATAGTGTGCCATCATCGGTAACAATCGCCGAGCGAAGACTTCCGAAAGTCCCGCGGACAGTCGATTCGAGCCAATCGGGAACTATGTGCTCGAGTACGTAGTAATCATAGTTTGTCCAGCTCCCGTTCTCGAGGATATTTACCGCCTTGTTGTTCGATGATACAATTACTTTGTCGCCCACAAACACAATATCGGAAATCGTTCCACCCAGTATTGTATTAAAAAAATCGACATCAGCAGTATCGTTTTCAAGAATTCCGTAGCCGTAGAATGTGGCGCAAAAGGTTTTGCCACTCATCGAGGTTATTCCATAGCAGCCATATCTTGGGACATCCAGTGTTGCAACAGTAAATCGGTTTTCTTCAGGAGAATAATATCTCAACTCCCATTTAGTCAGCGCCCACAATGTGTCATTAAGTGATGTAAGCTCCCAGCCGTCGGTGGGCGTGTAACCACTGGATAGATTCAACTCTTTCAGTTCGCCCTCATCGAAATAGAAAATACCGGGTTGTCCGCTTTCTAATATACGAGCCATAGCCCAGAGTGTATCGTGATGAATTTCAAGCGCAACGATACCTCTCGAGGTTACAGCATCGTCCCATACCGCAGTCGTATCCCATGTTGTTGGATTCGCAAAGTTGTCATCGATATCAGCGTAGGCGAGTCCTTCATTTGTGGCAACGAATACTGTGTTGCCGAGGAATGCGATATCATTGACACCGGTTTGTGGGGGAAAGTCGCCAAAGTTCTCGATATACTCATTGAATTGGATAATGGAGAAACTTGTCGGGACAGCCGTTGCCTTGACAATTCCCTTCGAGGTGCAGAACCATAGGTATCCGCTGTGGAAAGCCAATCTATTTAACTGATAAAAATTTTTCGAGAGGTCATCGACCGAGAACCATTTGCTTCCGACATAAGCCCCGACATATCCGTTTTTTGCAGCGAACCATAAATATCCGTTGTCATCGGACGCCAGCCCGACAATCTCGAGTCCACCGAGACCTTCGTGAGTGGTATGCAACTCATATTCTTCGGTGATAGGATTCATCTTCACAATCCCGCCCTTTGTGCCGAACCACACATAGCCATTGTTGGTAGTGATACAAAGACCCTCCTGAGCATTGCCCCAAACAGTCCAGTCGCCGATAAAGGCAAAGCAGATCGAAGGGATGACGATTGCAGTAAAGGCTATTAGCGCTGTTTTGGATATAGTCATAAACAATATCTCCGGGAGAGTTGATTGTTTAAATCGTTTCAAACCGCCTTTGACATTATGTATTAAATTCCTCATTTGTTACTTTGCCATCGCGAATATGGATAACTCTTCGCGCATGTAGCGCTATTTCCGGGTCGTGAGTAACAAGAATTACTGTTTTGTTCTCTTTATTGAGTTTATCGAGAATCAGCATAATCTCATCGCCGGTCTTAGAATCGAGATTGCCGGTAGGTTCATCGGCAAGAATAATATCCGGATTATTGACCAGCGCTCTGGCGATTGCGACTCTCTGACGCTCGCCACCGGAAAGCTCATTGGGTCGGTGATGTTTCCGATGCCCGAGATTGACCATATCGAGCACTTTGTCAGCTGTCTTGCGACGCTGTGTTCGCGATGAGCCGGAATATATCATAGGCAATTCGACATTCTCGAGCGCGGTTTCACGGGGGAGTAAGTTAAATGTCTGGAAAATAAAACCGACACTGCGGTTTCTTGCATAGGCCAATTCAGACTCGTTCATTCCGGTCGTATCTTTATCATTGAAATAGTATTTCCCTTTGTCGGGGATATCGAGAAAGCCCAGAATATTCATCATGGTCGATTTACCCGAGCCGGATGGTCCCATAATCGCAAGATATTCACCACGCTCGATTTCAAGACTAACATCATCGAGAGCATGGATATCCTGACCACCCATCTTATATGTTTTCATGACACTCTCAAGTTTGAGAAAATTCATTTTACCTCCCAAATTAGATTCTATAATTTTACTTACAATTTAAGGTTATGGCAAGAGTTTTCTGCAATCGTGTGTCGAAGTTCAGAATTCAGGATTAAGAGTTCAGAATTGAGAGTTACCCCAACACCACCGATTACAGTTTTTTATCCATTGACAACCCAATCATCATCGATTACATTATCGGCATGAGAGAAATCGCATCGAAAAAAATCATTGAACAAGGGGCTGTTGCCCCTTGCGTATCGAAATCGAACCGTAGGGGCAGGTCCGTGACCTGCCAAAATGAATCGCGCACAAATGGAACACAGGACGGATTTGGAACCCGCCCCTACATCGCAGCTGTCTTCTCGCTGGCTCGATATCCGGATTGGCGAGGACAGTTTTGTTTGAAAAAAAAACTAAACCACGGATTAAGCGGATAACACGGATTACACAGACACCATTGGTTAAAACCAACGGCAATGAGGCGGATGCAGATAGTTTCATTACCGTTTGCTGCTTTAGCTAACGGTGTTCGGGGTGGTGGCGGAGCACTGACAACTGTCACCTGACACCTTTTTATAAAAGGAGAAGAACAAATGAAATCGTTAATCGTATTACTTATTATCCTTTCTCTAATGATAATTGGCTGTAAAGAGAAAGAGAATCGTGCGGGGAAACAACTGCCGCCACCTCCGGTATCTGTTCAAAAGACACCGGTAGAATCGGAAACTTCCTCAACCCCCGCTGCAATCCCTGTGGATGAGAATCTGAAAAAGCTCGACCACGAACTCGGCAAGGCAATGGCTGACACATCGGTTAATCGAGTCGAGATTTTTGTCAAGTGCGATACTCAAATTACGGATAAAATGAAAAAAAACTTGCAGGAAACCGGATTGGAGATTAATTCTATTATTAATGAAACATCTACCGCAAGATGTTCGAAAGAGGTGCTCTACGAGGTAATCAAACTTGACTTTGTCGTTTATCTTCAGCTTGCAAAAAAGCTGGAAGCGCTTGATAACAACACTAACGAAGGAGGTTCGGAATGATGAGAGGAAGGAGCATTTTGCTGACACTTGTCGCGGTTTGCTTTGCGCTCGCTTTTGGAGCGGAAGGGTATTCTAAAATCGATCCATGGACAAACTCTTTTCTTGGACCATGGCAGGATGTGCTCATCGAACATGGATTATATAGAATCGATGACAACCCTGTACTTGGCAGAACAATCGATATGTTTATCAAAACCGACGGTTCGCAGGGCTGCGTGAATGCTATCAGGGAACTCGGAGTTCAAGTAAATACTGTTATCGGCGACCGGCTAACCGCGCGTGTCCCGCTCGACCTTGTGGATGAGCTTGTCAAGCTCGATGAGGTTATCTATATTCAAGCCGGCAAGCAGCTCGAACCGCTCAACAACCTCGGTGTGCTCGAAACCGGTGCGGATAATGTTCATTCGGGCACCTCGCCGCTGCCGAGAGGTTTCACAGGTTCCGCTGTGCTTGCAGCTGTCATCGATGGCGGAATTTACTGGAACCATCCCGATTTTAAATGCGGTGGCTCTACACGGATTCAATATCTTTGGGACCAGTCCGTTGACGGTTCACCACCTGCGGGTTTCTCTTACGGAACCGAATGGACCGCATCGCAGATAAACGGCGGTTCATGCACCGAGGTCGATGGCGATGATGATGGCGGTGGACACGGTTCACATGTAGCAGGCTCGGTGTTCGGAAACGGGGCGGCATCCAGTGGAACTTATGCTGGAATGGCTCCCGATGCCGATATTATTTTCGTTAAAACTCCGATGAGTGATGTTCAGCTTGTCGATGCTACCAATTACTGTTTCCAGAAAGCCGATGCGATCGGCAAGGCTATTTCAGTGAATATGAGTATCGGCGGGCATTATGGACCGCATGACGGCACATCCCCTTGTCCCGATATGATAAGCGACCTTACCGGAGCTGGACACATTATCTCTATCGCTGCCGGAAATGAGAACGGTATGGTTGGACATGCTGGTTACACTGCTACATCGGAAACCACATATACCGATTTCTATAGTGGTTATACGGACTATGTTGCTATCGACCTCTGGTATCCGGCTTCCGGCTCGATAAACATTGGCGTTGCGGCATGGGATTTTGAAACTTTCGAGTTCCTGGCATTTACCGGACTGGCTGCACCCGGAGATTCGGGAACGATATATATGGAAGACCCTTATGGGTATCCTCTTGGATATGTTAAGGTCGATGCGACCGAGACGAGTAATCCGTATAATGGCGACCGTCATGTTATAATTGAAGTCATGGGTGAGGCTGGTATGGACCTGACGGCTGTCGGCTGGGACCTTGTGGTTTCCGGTTCGGGACGATTCGATAGTTGGATATTGATGAATGGTGAGTTCGACACATACACCGAAGGATACTGGATAGGCGGGGACAATGATTATATGGTCGGTATCCCCGGCGATGCCGCTAATGCCGTTACAGTCGCATCTTATGTTACACGCGAGGCATGGACAGACATCGATGGCAATTATCACACCGAAGAAGGTGTCTATCTCGATGATATATCCAATTTCAGCAGTCACGGACCTACCCGAGACGGAAGAACGAAACCGGAAATTGCTGCTCCGGGACAATTTATCATCTCGACACTTTCCGGGGATTTGACTGAAACCGTTGAACTTCACGAGAGCATGATAGATTATTATTATCAAAAGATGGAAGGCACGAGTATGGCGTGTCCTCATGTAACCGGCGCTATTGCGCTGCTTCTCGAAAGAGATGGTACATTCACACCTGCGGAAATAAAATCCATTCTCGCATCCACCGCTGTTTCCGATGGATATACGGGTTCGGTTCCAAACTATATCTGGGGCTATGGAAAGATGGAGATATTCGATGCAATGTGCTATGCCGGTATCGAGCGCGATGTTAAGGGCAGCAAACCTGTTGTGCCGCATCTGGGACAGAATTTCCCGAATCCGTTCAATGCGGTTACCAGCGTCGGATATTATTTACCCGAAGCCGCTCATGTTAAGCTCACTATTCACGATGTAATCGGGAGACAGATGGCGCTTCTCGTGGATGAAGAACAGAGTGCGGGTATTCACACTGTGAAGTATTTTGCCAGCGATGATATGGCAAATGAATTACCAACCGGAATTTATTTCTGCAAGCTCACTGTTGGCGATCATGCGCAGACAAGAAAGATGATTCTTGCAAAATAGTGTGCTGAACATCGAAGTTATGTTTCTCAAATAGCTTCATCGAGATTTGGAAAAAGCCCTTCCGGCGAGCTAACTGAAACCGGGAGGGCTTTTCTATCATTTCAAATTTCCAATTTCAAACTGCAAATTACAAATTTCCAATCACAAATAATAATTCACAAATGGTTTTATCCTATCCTTTGATTACTCCCATAGGTCGCATTCTTACGACTTTCTTTGCGATACCGGCGCACTCGACAGCCTCGACAACATCGGCGACATCCTTGTATGCTTCCGGCATCTCCTCATTAAGTGTATCTCTGCCAATCCAGCGGACATAAATATTCTTTTGGGCAAGCTCATGGTCGATTCTTCGACCTCGAGTGTTTTTAATTGCTTTTTTACGTGACATCAGTCTCCCGGCACCGTGGCATGATGTGCCGAATGTTTCCTCCATCGCCTGCTCGGTTCCCACAAGCACATAGCTTGAGCGTCCCATATCACCGGGGATAATTACCGGCTGTCCGGTTCGGCGATACTTTTGCGAAAGTTCGCGATTCCCTTCGGCGAATGCTCTGGTTGCGCCCTTGCGATGAACGAGGAGCTTTTTGGATTGTTTATCGATAGTGTGTTTCTCGAATTTCGCGATATTATGAGCAACATCATAAACAAGCTTGAGTCCGATATTGTGAGCGCCTTCGCCGAAAACATACTCGAACGACTCACGCACCCAGTGCATAATAACCTGTCTGTTTGCCCATGCGAAATTAGCTGCTGCCGTCATAGCGCCGAGATACTTTTGTCCGATATCAGATTTTATCGGAGCACAGGCAAGCTGTCGGTCTGGAAGGTCGAATCCGAATTTGTGAAGCATTGGTACTAAGCGATGCTCGAACTCATCGCACACTTGATGCCCTAGTCCGCGTGAACCGCAATGTATCATTACAGTTATCTGGCCCTTAAAAAGCCCCCATTTTTTAGCGCGGTCTGTATCGAAAACTTTATCCACAACTTGAATTTCGATGAAATGATTACCGCTGCCGAGTGTTCCAAGCTGGTCATGCCCGCGTTTATGCGCTCTTTGCGAAACCTGAGTCGGGTCGGCAAATCGCATTCGTCCGCCATCTTCGGTGGATTCGAGGTCTTCATTCCAGCCGTAACCTTTGGCGATAGCCCATTCGGAGCCGTTCTTTAACACATTATCGAGTTCGCGATGATTCAAGCTGATTTTTCCTCTCGAACCGACACCACAGGGAACGGTTGCGAAGATTCTATCGACCAGATGTTTCAGTTTGGGAGCGACATCTTTTTTAATAAAATTGGTTCGCAAGAGTCTGACACCGCAATTGATATCGTAACCGACCCCTCCGGGAGAGACCACTCCGTTTTCCGCATCCATCGCGGCGACACCGCCTATCGGGAAACCGTAACCCCAATGGATATCAGGCATCGCAATGGAATATTTCACTATTCCCGGTAACGCCGATACATTGGCAACCTGTTTGAATGCATTGTCGCTCAGAATGTGTTCCAGCATTTTTTCCGAAGCATATATCCGTCCGGGAACAAGCATAGCTTCTTGAAATCCTTTCGGTATCTCCCAGCAGAAATCATTTATTTTCTTCAAAAATGACCTATTCATAATAACTCTCGATTATTATCGCAAAATAGTGGTGAATGAAAAAACTTATTTGCTTTCCAATATTTAGAACTTAAATATATTAAATTGTAAACAAACAACAAGGAGGAAAACAATGCTCGATGAAACAAAAGTTTATGACCAGTATGATCCCGGTAATATACATTCCCTACTCTATAATTTCTATGAGCAATTCACATTAGGGAGAGAGATAGCCGAGGCTTCGGATTATATGCTTATCGATTCTTCCGAGGTCGAGGAGATAATAATAGCCGGAATGGGTGGTTCTGCGATAGGAGCCGACCTTCTTAAATGTTATGGAATGTATGAACTTAAAGAACCAATGTTTGTGAATAGAGATTATCTACTTCCTGGATTCGCAAATGAAAATTCTCTTGTTATACTTTCTTCATATTCCGGTAACACCGAGGAAACTATATCGGTTCTCGAGGCTGCGAAATTTCTTGGAACCAAACTATTTGCAATAACCAGTGATGGTCAGGTTTCAAATTATGCGCAGGATTTTGGATTCGGGGTAGTGGAAATTCCCGGTGGACTTCCACCGCGTTCCGCTCTCGGTTATTCATTTGTGCCGCTTACGGTTCTTTTCTCATTGTGGGGATTCATTCCTGATGAAACGGAGAATCTTAAAACGACAATGTATGCCCTTCACAAAGGTGCGGAGAAACTATCGAGAGAAATTCCCGAGAATTTAAATATCGCCAAGCAGCTTGCAAGAAAACTCTATGGGAAATTACCGTTGGTTTATTCCTCACCGAGACTCGAGGCGGTCGCCACAAGATTCCGCGGGCAAATAAACGAAAATGCCAAGACACTTGCCTATTCTGCAGTTGTTCCCGAGATGAACCATAACGAACTCGTGGGCTGGAAAACACTCGGTAGCTATAAGGATTCGCTTGCGCCCATTTTTCTTATCGATCCCGATGACCACCCTCGTAATAAATTCAGGATGGAGTTTGTTGGCAATGTCATGAGAGAAATGGGTATCGAGCCTATTGTTCTTGAACCACCGCAAACTGATGCTCCTTTTATGACAAGAATGTTTGAGCTTGTTCAACTTGGCGATTTCACGAGTTACTATCTTGCAATACTTAATAGGGAAAACCCGAAACCTGTCGATGTTATCGATAGGCTTAAGGCTTCGCTTGCAGAATTCGAAAAGTAATTGAAATTATTGAAGTTATGGAAGCTTATTTCTCGATTTCAGATAGTTGTATGTGAAAATTATAATTTAATTGACGAAATGAGAACCGAAGATTTTATACATGATAAACATGTTATAAGATACTAATTTTTACAAACTGGAAGCCGAATCGGAAAAAGATGAATACTCTTAAAATAGCCTATGCGGCATATTGCGATTTAAAACGAAATAATGCTCCCACAGAGCATATACTTGGAATTGTTAATGGTCTCGCAGAAAGAGGACATGAGATTTCGCTTTTCGTTAGAAGCAAAGGCAATAGACAATTCAGCGACAGAATAATTCCATACGAAATAAAGAGTTCTAAAAGCATGTTCTTTGATATTGAACTTGCGAAACGACTCGAAAATATGGAACAAGAATTTGATGTTTTGTATATCAGGGATTTTTTATCTGCTGCACGAGTTATTAAATGGGCAAATAAAACTAATGTTCCCTTTGCTCTTGAGCATAACGGTCTATATTCGGCGGAATGTCGGCTATTATCCGGATTTACATCTCAATTTGTGTATAATTATGATAAGCTTTTTCATTTTCACAAGCGGCTAAAAATGGCATCTGCAAATATTGTTGTTACACAAGCCATTGGCGATTTCTTTACCGACAGATATGGAATTGCAGAAAATAGGATATATCATGTTCCAAACGGAGCGGATATTAATAAATTTCATCCTGTTGAAGACAAGATTGAACATCGGAAGAAAATCGGGCTTGAGCCTGCGGAGAGTATATGGTTCGGTTATATCGGCACAATGCACTGGTGGAATCTTTTACCTCTGATGTTAGGGATATTCGAAACCATTGCTAAAGAAAGAGATGATATTCGTTTATTCGTAGGTGGACACGGTTCGGAACTTAAAACTATAAGCGAAATGATGAATAGGAGTGAATTCAGAGATAGAATAATCCTAAAATCTCCAGTGCCAATCAATGAAAGTGCGAACTTAATATCGGTATTCGATCTTGCTTTTGCGATGATGTCTCCCGAAGTGGCGCCTTATGGCTGGCAGATTAAAGCCAATAACAATGCCGCCTCGGGAGTGCCGAGTCTTTTTACATATTCCGAGCAATTTAATGAATTATTCGAGAATGGTGTAGCGATTGGAATAAAAGGATTTTCACCCGATGCGATAGCCAAAGAACTTGAACCGATTCTTGACTCGAAAAAATTGGCTCAAATGGGCATAAAGGCGCGAAAATATGTTGAAAACAATTTAACATGGGATATAATAGTATCTAAAACGGAAACAATTTTAAAAAAAATATCAGGAGGTAATGATGAGTGATGTTTCGTTCATCGGTGATGCGGAATTCCAGGAGAAAGTTCTGGACTCGGACATACCGGTTCTTATTGATTTCTATGCAGACTGGTGTGGACCATGTAAGATGATTACGCCTGTAGTAGAGCAGATTGCAAACGATTATAATAGCAAGCTTTCGGTTTATAAGCTTAATGTGGATGAGAACCCGCTTGTTGCAGCTTCATATCAAGTTATGAGTATTCCCACCCTTTTGGTTTTCAGGGATGGTAAACCTGTTTCTTCGGTGATAGGCGCGGTTTCTTACAAAATTCTTGCCGATAAAATAAACGAAGTATTGGGGGAGTGATATGCGCTATTTAATTTTGACACTGTTGCTGGTTTCATTAATTATCAATGGGTGCTCATGCAAAAGCCTGGATGATAGCTCTAGTAAAGGTAGTCCGGACACCAATACAGACACAGCGCCGGACTTCACTCTGTCAACTGTTGACGGTTCCTCACTCAAACTATCAGACTATTTTGGGAATGTGATAATTCTGGATTTCTGGGCAACATGGTGTGGTCCATGTGTAAAAGAAATTCCCGGTTTCGTCAAATTGATGAAAAAATATGAGGGTCAACCATTTATTATCATCGGTGTCAGTCTCGATGAAAAAATGGGGCTTGCGCAATTAAAACGATGGATGAATAAATACGGAATGAACTATCCTGTTATTCGTGCATCACATAGTTCAAATATTCTCCGGCAATACGGAGGTATCACCAACATACCAACTACTTTCATT
>Ga0272442_10001983_pt1 | contig 30224 bp, 31 predicted proteins | sample SSMForm2O_FD_200262 | JGI IMG/M metagenome (GOLD analysis project Ga0272442, IMG submission 200262) | Marine sediment archaeal communities from Little Sippewissett salt marsh, Falmouth, MA, United States - SSM-Form-2O | ecosystem: Environmental > Aquatic > Marine > Wetlands > Sediment ...
GAATGGTACTGTCATCCATGATGTGCTGGAGCATCTGGATGCAGTTCTCGATAGTCTTGTCAGGATTTGTCATGGTGTCCCCTCGTTATCTTCTTATTAATACTTATATTCCCACTTATATACTTTAGTATTTAGTTGCCGGCTGGCGACTATTTTGTTAAAAGAGGCTAATTTTGGGCTTATTTTAGGTTTAATCTTTATAATGATGGCATCTGATATAAAGGATACTATGCGCGTCAAAGCTCCTGTTTGCGAGATCTGCGATATGCCAATGACCAGGGTATACATCCGGCCGGTTTGTGAAGATGGTAAACAACGGTTCGCGCCGGTCGGCTGGTGGTGCCCAGGATGTATGAATTTTCGGAATGACGAATAGGATTTGCCTAAACTATAAATAAACCCAAAATGTGAGTATTTTACGTGGATAACCTAACTCGATTTGCAGAATTCTGCCGGGCGGACCGGGCATGCATGCATGCTTTATTAGGTATACACCTCTTTGCCAAAAACGCTAATTTATCGTTTAAAGATAGTATTAAGTTTTTAACGGCAGTCAATTCCCGATACGAACGGGAATTATCGGTTTTTCTTATGGTTGGCGATATCCTCACCGGTGAAGAAGAAGAGCCATTAATAGAGAAACCAGAATTTTTTTTGCCGTGAATTTTTGTTAGATCCTGCAAAAACTACTTATTAACCGACCGACTGAATTATCAGCGGGAGAGTGACCTTTACCAAATTTGATAAGACTCGAAATGGCAAGAGGAAGTAGCGGTGTCGGGATAACTCTCGGCATCTTATCATCCGCAGCAGTCAGTATTCTTGTCCTTGGCATCGTATTCATGCTTGCGCCAACCATTGGCGGACGCATGGAAGAGGCCATGCCTGCACTTGGGGCAACCAGCGAAATTGGGTTAAGTTCTGGGTTCCTTTTTGAAAAAGAAGGCCATTGTTTGCTCAACGCGTATGGAATGCCTCATATAACACTGACTTGCTCACCGGTGCCGCCGTTTGGGAGCAGCTCAGTCCGTTCCTGATCGTTGTGGGCCTGGTTATGCTGGCAGCCATCGTCATCTACGTCTTGCGTGGCGTGGGTGGATGATGCCGCCCGGCCGTGGCGTGTGCCGTCCGCCTCCGCTTGTTACGGTGCGGTACATGCCAGGCCAGGCCAGGTAAGTATCGACTCTTGGAACAACATCACATCCCAGAACTCCAGGGCCATCATATCCTGTCACCCACCGTGATGGTCCTGGTAAACTCCTTGCAAGCTGGTCGCGGTGCTCATCACCTCTCATCGCGGCCATCCTGGTTACTCCAGAACTTGGTGGTGACCACCACTACCACCACCACCACCACCACCTGAACACAACTTTTCTATTCGGTTGCACCAGAGGAGTTCTAAATTTTAATATTGAGTTGGGTGTGTGTGTGCAATATCCGCCCGTGAATTATCGATTAACTATTGTAAAGGCCACAAGAAGAAGAAGAAGAATATACGGTTCTTTCTCATGTAGTCGTATCATAATTGGGATTTTACAACAACAAGAGGGAACGCTGTTTATAATATTCAGTTAAAGCATATAGGAATTTTTTTCTTTTTTATTTGGTTCCTATTAAACTATACTCAGTTGCGAAATAGTAACTTTACAGTCTTTTCTTATTCGTATGATCATAAGAGTCAAGAAAAAAACACACACAAAAATTTTGTAACTATATCGTTACCTTCCTACCTACCTTCCTACCTACCTTCCTACCTACCTTCCTACCTACCTTCCTACCTACCTTCCTACCTACCTTCCTACCTACCTCCCTACCTACCTCCCTACCTACCTCCCTACCTACCTCCCTACCTACCTACCTCAGGTACCTCGGGACACTAAATTTTCAATAACAAACCTGTAGCAACTTGCTACACCTACCTGTAGCAACTTGCTACACCTACCTGTAGCAACTTGCTACACCTGTATAATCTCTTTCTCTTTCTCTCTTTCTCTCAGTACTTAGTACGTGGTCTCTTGGTCTTCTGCCACTGATCATAATCATACAAGATCTTAACTCTGGGTGCCGATCCTGGTCGATGGGTGTAAGTGATTAGGCCGGCTTCTTTGAGCTCTTTAAGAGCCCGATACGCGGTGTGCCGGGAAATATTAAATTTTTTTAAAATGTGCCCGGTTAATTTCAATTCGGCCAAATTTTCTTTATATCCTTGTAAATACCATAGGGCGAACGTTAAAATTACTGTCTTAGGTGCCAAAACTGCAGCTTTACAGATCCAATCAAGTGGAATTCGGTAAATAAATTTTCCTTCATCCTCGGAGTTCATGTATGATCTCCCAGATTTTACCCCACATCTCGGCGCCTCGGGAATCCGTAAAAGTATCGGGATAGTGTATTGTTTGAGCGTCCGTCCGGAGTCTAAAACCACCCAATACCCATTCGCTGGCATCTCCCATTAGTTTCTGGGTTTTTGAGATTGTTTTGGCTATTTCTCCCTCTGCCGCTTCAATTAGAATTGCATCGTGGATTGGAGCGCAAACCTGTACTCCGGTTTCGACTGCCAAACAACAGGCAATACGCAATATTTCAGCGCCGTTAGCCTGCATCGGAAAATTTTGAAGGGTTCTATGTTTTGTGTTTCTGGTTTTCAATGTCCAGCCGTATTTGGTTTGGGTGTAGCCCCGGAGTTTTGCCCGGTCGATAAAATCTTCTATCCAGGCCCAATAAATGGCATACGTTTCTTTGTGGAGTCGGTATAACTCTCTTGCAATAGTTATTGGTGAATTGATTCTTTTTGCAAACGTCTCTTCCGACATACCATATTGAAGCGCAATCACACAAGTTTTAAACATATCGCGCTCATTCGGATGAGATTCTTTAGTTGCGTCTTGCGGAATTGCTTTTGCCTGTTTTGCAAAAGCGAGATACGGATCTCCCGATGCGTACGCCTCTATCATCGCTGGATCATTGGATAGAGCCGCACCAATCCCGAATTCCTGTTGTTCGAAATCAATATATGCAAGCGCTCGGTCCGGTGATGGTGAAATGAAATATCGAACCCATACAGCAGGGCCGAAAATAAATTTGCTCGAAGATGGCGCATTTCTTCCGGTTTTTGCTCTGAATGGGCTTAATAGACAGCGGTTTCGGCCATCGTCTCCTATTTCCAGAGCATTAAGTTTCAATTGCCCGATTGAATACCGGAGTTCGTGGAACGGCCTCAATTCCGGGTGCGCTTTTGCCTGGTCCCGGAGATACGAATCTGTCAGTTTTGGTTTCCCGGTATCAGTTAGATCCCATTCGATACCGTTTTTAATCAAATATTCTTTGAATCTATCAATTTTAAAGACGCCGTTTTCATATACGCGATATTTAGAGTCAATTTTCTCAATGAGTCGATCCTTAACCGACTCCCAATATTTTTGGACTGTCAAATAGTTTTCAACATTAACAGGAATCCCACATCTTTCCATTTCAGCGACCGCCCACATATACCGGCCTCGAAGCAATGCCCTGGGGTAGTCGATAAGCTCTTTCATACGCTCAAATAATCTAACAGTTAAATCAACGTCTTTTTCACAGTAGTGGAGAATATCATCTTTTTCTTCTTCGGTGTATGGAGGCCCGGCAAGGATTCGATCTCTCATTGAATCCTTGTATGTGGTATCGCCTCCACTTATTCCGAAAAATGTTAGGGCTCCAAGCAGAGAGTTTGCCGGGACCTTTAACCCATTCGTTAGACATCGGTATTCGGTGAATAAGTCCAGGATAAAAGATGGCCTGGGCCAATCGAGAGAGAGATGGCATCCGAATTCGGCACTGGCATAGTACGCAACAAAGAGACTATCCGATCTGGTAGAATATGGGATATCGGATGGTGTTTTACCGAAAAGCCACTCTTTAACAGTTTTCCCGGTTTGGACTTCCCTTGCTACTACACACAAGGGAATGGGAGGATTGGGTGATCCAAAAAATTCGAAGTCCGCAATCCATATTTCTTTGAAATCCTCCCATCTCATAGCCTGCCCTGCAATTTTTCAATTATTGGGTGGCTTAAATCTGCGATAAAGCGGTCCCGGAAAGCAATGTCAAGAAGCTGTTTGAAATCACGGACTTCTGGTAAATTAGGCTCTTTTATATCGCCAGTGGCAACTACCAGTTTGTAGTGCCCTGCACCAAGATCTGAATCGGCCCGAACCCAATTTTCTTTGGCCTGGGTTACAATCAGATGGAGGGATTCATGCCAGCGGTTCCATTTCCCGTCTCGCGGTAGTGGAACATAAATTAGGAAATAGTCTCCTCTTCGATTGTAGGCAGTATATAGCGCAACGGGTTTTAGTTCGTGTTCGATGTGTGGCGCAATTGCTGGGCTTACCAGGTAAATCTCACGGTCTTCCTTGAAGTCAAGAATCCAGGTTTGGAAAGTCCATTCGTCACCAGGCACCACCCGAAAAAATTCTTGTTTGGACGGTTTTCTAATCGGAACAACGTTCAAGACTCGTTTCACCGAAATATTTTCGAAGTCGGAATCTATTCGAAGACTTTCAAGATCCAAACCTTCCAATCCAGAAATCTGATTGTCAGTCATTAGTCCACTCCCCTACCCTGGCGCCGCTTCCAACATGCCCGGACTCTACATGATGGAGAACAATATTTCTGGTTGGACCTGGCGCCGGGAATAGGGGCACCACAATAGGAGCAACGTATTAACGCTTTCTTGCCACTATCGCGTATGGGCCTGTATGATTCATCGTTTATAGGAGCGGAATTCATACGAGCATCACCTGGTTCGTCTCGATCATTCGTTCCAATATGATCGCATGAAGAGGGTGCTCAATCTGGATTCGCTCAAAAACGGCTCTTTTTAGAAAGACGGGTGTATTATCCGATACTTTTTTATCAGCAATTGGCAGAATCATATGTGGCCTTCCTTTTGGGTGGTGCCAGTCCGGGCGCTTGGTTGGTTGCTTGTGTGCCCGGATTCTTCATTCTCACTCTCAATCCGTTCTATCTCTCGCGCCAGTGCACGCCGGAGGAGTCCGCTTCTGTTTATTCCAAGATCACGGGCTTTTTCAGCCATTTCTCTGGGAATGGTTATACTTCCATGATACCGATCGTCTTGTGTGTTTTCGCTCACAATTGCATCACCGGATACTACTTACATAGAAGGTTAATAAATACTTTTTTCCGGGCTCCTTTGCCAAAATGCATAAGATTAAGAGGGTATTTTGTGTGTGCGTGTGTGACAAAAAAGGATTAAAGCCGGTCGGCAATGACCAGCAGTTTATCTAATTTTTCCTGATCCTGGGATAACAATAAGAGTTTTTGGAACATCGCGGATTGTTCTGCGATCCGCATCGCTTGGTTCTCTTCCTTCAACCGCTGCAATTCCGTTTCGAGCTGATCAACACGGTTCTTTGTCTCACGGTCCTCCGCCACAAACACGGTTAGAGCCTGTTCTGCCTTCTGATAGAGCGTTGCCATCTGATCATCCGTGTATCGCCGGTATGCGCCGGTCAAATATCCTTCATGCCCCATCATTGCCTCGACCACATCAACCGGAATATGTAGGGCTGCCTGGGACCGGAAGAACTTTCTCAAAGAGTGTGGCCTGATCTGTATCCTATCAGTGTTCCTGTCCTTGCTTGCCAATTCCGCGTTTTTTAAAGCCGTTTTCCACATAGTAGAAGCGGTCGATATGGCAAAGGGGAATATCCTTGAATCATCAAGTGATTTTTCCTTGCTTATTCCTTCTTTAACAAGCCCGGAATTCCGGTTAATTGCGGATTCAAGATAACTCCTGCGAATTTTTAACCATTCCTTTAATGCGCTTCGTGCTTCGTCTGAAATGAATGCGGACCGCTGCTCGGAATTCTTGCTGTATTCCTGCCGGATCGTGACTCTGCAGGGAGTGGCCTGCATGTCGATATCATCAAGCTCCAATTGCAGGGCTTCACCGATCCGCATCCCGGACGATGCAAGAACCATATAGAGAGATCTGGCCTTTATATCCATCTGGGAAAATAATGATTGCAGGATCTCGATATCAATGATCTTCTCTGTGGTCCTGCTCTTTCCCTTTGGCATTTTACGCCGGACATTCTTTATTTCACGCTTGGATAACTCAATGTTGTTATAATCCAGGAATTCCCGGACGGCGGTCATGTAGATCCGGGCCGTGTATGGTGGCTTGTCCTTAAACATCCCGGCAAACAATAGGAGATCCCTGCCAGCGTCCCGGTCCTCGGCGAGATATTGCCGGGCCAGTGCTTCATACTCTTCGTGCTTGTGTGTGCCCCTGAACCCTCGAGCTTTCACCCTGGGCCGATCATACACGCAGTCCAGGAAGGCCCGGACGCCACTTTGATATGTATAGACAGTCCTTTCCTTGTTGTAGAGTTCAAGGAATTCTTGAATTGGTTGGTGGTTGGTTGGTTGGTTCATACAGTGAGATGGACCTTCCTTATGATAACTTTATCGTCAAAAATCACCAGTCGATACAAGGATATACTTTAATAAAAGACCCCCATGGGGGACCAATCTCATGAAAGAAGAAGACGAGATAATGGCCCAGTACCTCCTTAAAGGGGGAAAAATGCTGGCAAAAGCCTGTCCAACCTGCGGATGCCCGTTGTTTGAATACAAGGGGGAGACCCTTTGCGTCGTCTGCGAAGAGACCGGTCAGCAAAAGAAGGATGATGACGCGGGAAAAAAGCTTCCGGCCGGCGGAAAAGAGAAAGAGGTGTATCCCCGAACCGGAGTGGGGGCGCATCAGGGGATAAGAGAAGCTATCGAAGAGACTGTCGTCGTATTATGCACACGGATCCGGGACGAGCCTGATCCCGAACGGGTGAAACTGCTGGCAAGCTCCCTGAAAAAGACGGTGGAAACACTTACAATGCTTGACTAGTCGTATTTCTTACTGGCAAGTTCGTGTATCCGCCGGGCCCTGCCTTCGCCTACTCCCTTCACTTCTACGAGCTCGGACTCATCTGCGTCGATCACCCCACGTACGGACCCAAAATGATCAAGGAGGAGCCGGGCGTTTTTGAGGCCGATATCAGGAAACGAGGCGATTATGTTCTCCTGCTGGTGGCGAACCGATTGGGAGCTTTTCCGGAGGGGAACCTTCCGGTCACCGCCTTCGCTCTCCTCCCTTCGTGCCAGGACGGAGATCATCTGAGCCGTATCCTCCTCGTCTTTGGTGAAGAGGATGGAAACTCCCAGGTCGACGGTAATTGCAGCAAGAACCCCTCTTATTGCATTGGGATGGATATCGCGCTGGCCGGCCAGGTCGCCGCCTTCGATTATCATGATCGGCCGCAGGGCGTTTGCGGCCAGATCCCTGGTCTGGCCCAGCAGATCCCTCTCCACGAGGGTGTCAACGAAGTCCCGGGCGGTCTTCCGTTCGATGAGAATACGGTCACCGATTGCATAGTCTCCAAATGCCAGCCGTTGGAGCGTGATCGATGCGCCTGTCTCGCTCAATATCTCGACGACCTTCGAGGATGTCTCACGGTCATCGACGACGATGGCCGGCCCCTCGCAGAATGATCCGATAAGGGCCTGGCCGGGTCCTCCCTGCACCGTTGAAGCCCTTGAAAAGTCCTTTGACGAGGTGCCTGCCAGCCGCCGGATCCCGGACTGCATAGCCTTCTCCCTGGACTGGCTGACGTACCGGTAGGTCTCGTCCGATGTCCCCTTTGTGACGAGGACCACGATCTTGCCGCTCCCGCTCCGCCCGGTCCGTCCCTTTCTCTGTATGCTTCGTATCTCAGAAGGGACGGCTTCGTAGAAGATCACGAGATCGGTCGAGGGGACATCCAGCCCCTCCTCACCGACAGAGGTGGCTGCAAGCACCTTGAACTCGCCTTTCCGGAACCTGTCAAGAGCCTCGATCTGCTTCTTCTGGGAAAGCCCCTTCTCGGCATCCCTGTTAGCCTGGCCTACGAACCGCTGACACTCAATGCCTTTATTCGCAAGGTTTTCCACGATCTGTTGCACCGTGTCGCGGAAGGTGGCAAAGATGATTATCCTGCTCTCAGGGAAGTGTTCCAGCTGGTTGCGAACCACGTCATACAATATCTCCATCTTTGGATGGATCTCCTCTCTCCATGACATGCATCGCTCGAGCAACATGATAAAGAGGGGATCCCGTGCGAGGCGTTCACTGGCTTTTGAGGCGCCTCCGGCCGTTCCTTCGGAGAAGAGCCGCGTGATATAGGTGTTAAGGATCCTGCTTCCCTGCGACTCTGCAAGGGAGACCGCATGGCGGAGTTTCATACATTCAGCATAAATGGATGCTGCCCTGTATGCAGCAGGGTCACGCTCCTGTATTCGGGCCTGGATCTGTGCATTGAGTGCGTTCAATGACTTCATCGAGAGCTGGCTTCGTGAAGGCGGGGCGAACCCGAGATTTTTGAGCATCTTTAACCGGTTATCCAGCAGGCGGTTCAGATCATCAACGGCACGTGACAATTCCTCAGGAAGACGGACATCGATTATCTCGATCTCTCTCTCGTGGATGTATGGGATGACGTCACTATCATGTTCCGAACGAGTCTCGACCACCTCTATGCCGAGATTTTCAATGACTTCGTCCACCTTCTCGATCTTACCCCCCGGCGAGGCGGTCATTGCCAGAATAAGTGGTTTCCGGGCCGAAGAGAGGTATCGCCGGGCAATGAAGACATATGCATAATTACCCACCGCGCGATGGCACTCATCGACGATCAGCAGCGTCACATCGTCGAGGGTATAGCCGCCGGCGATGAGGTCGTTCTTTATCACCTGGGGGGTGGCAAATATAACCTTTCCATCGCACCATTGAGCGGCACGCAGTTCCGGCGCGGTCTCACCGGTGAACATGACCAGATGACCTTCATCCAGTCTCGTCCCGGGTAAAACCAGGAACTTCTCAAAAAAACGGAGGTGTTGCTCGACAAGTGGCTTTGTGGGGGCAAGCATGAGGACCTTGCCACCTTCATGATGAAGACGGGAAGCTGCCACCAGGAGGGCGACGGCAGTCTTTCCAAGGCCTGTTGGAAGCACCACCATGGTGTGCCCTTCAAGCGCTTTTAAGGCGATGGAGAGCTGGTATTCCCTGGATTCAAGGGAATCGGGGCGAATAAGGGGGTGGGTGATGCAGGACATGGCCTCTAGAGATCTGAAAACAACACTTTTCCTTCCACGAGCGATCTGATGATCGCAGGCAGCTCCCTGATTGTTATCCTCACCTGCCTCATGCTGTCCCTGTCCCTGAGCGTGACCGTGCTGTCCTCCTTGGTATCATAATCCACAGTGACCGCAAACGGAGTCCCGATCTCGTCCTGTCTCCTGTAACGTCGCCCGATTGCGCCCGAATCATCGTATTCGACAAGTATGCCTTCTTTCCTGATTTCGGATAATACCTCCTCTGCTATCTCGCAGAGGCCGTCACGGGCCAGGAGTGGAAAGACTGCTACCTGTACCGGTGCGATTGCCGGAGAGAGACGGAGAACCCTGCGTTCCTCGTCTTCCACGATCTCCTCGTAATAACTGTGTTCGAGAACCGCATAGATCATGCGGTCGATACCATAAGAGGGCTCGATCACGTGCGGGGTGATCTCCTCGCCGGGGATATCGACTACCTCTTCCGTAACCTTGTACAGGTCGGGGGATATGAAGACCTCTTCTTCCTCGAGGTCGATTGTCACTCCTTCCGGACCGGGGACGTACCTGCAGAGGGCATCCGCAACTGCCTTTGCCTTTCCACGGAACCTTGGGCCCAGTGCGCCCATATTGGGAATCACCCGAATCTGGCGCTCCTTTTTCGGGGTTTCATAGGGGAGGAAGACAACAAACCTCTCGCCGCTTTGCCTTTGATGGGCCAAAAGGTCATAATCTGTGCGGTCTGCAATCCCTACCGTCTCCACCCATCCGAACCTCTCTGAAAAGATCTCTGCATCCCAGCAGTCCTCTGCATAATGAGCCCGCTCATCAGGCATGTGCTGCCGGAACCGGAGTTTTTGCGGGTCGACCCCTGTGGTTACGAGGAGATGGTGCGTGAGAGCCAGGTAATAGGCGACGTACTCATTCGCCACGAGACCTTCCGATACCGCGGTCTTCATATTGACAACCACCGATTCGCCTTCCTCCATCTGCTGGTCTATGCCAAAGAGCGGCATCTCGTACCCCGCGTACCTCTCGAAGTAGGGATGGTCTTTCTTTTCCGGGTGGACGAATATCTCGGCTTCCGCCTGGGTAAACTCCCTCAGGCGTATCATGCCCTGCCTGGGCGAGATCTCGTTTCTGAAGGATTTTCCTATCTGGACTGCGCCGAAGGGAAGCTTGTCCCTGTAAAACCTCAAGAGGCGCTGGAAATCGGTGAACATTCCCTGTGCGGTTTCCGGTCGGAGATATCCCTTCCGCTGGGAGCCCGGACCGATGGTGGTCTCGAACATGAGATTGAAATTGAATACCTCGACCGCTCCCAGCACTTCGCCGCATGCCGGGCAGGGGAGCGTGCAGATCACCCGTGTCAGCTCATCGGAGTTCATTGTGGCGGCCCCGGAGATATTGTGGCCCTCTGCCACATGGTCGGCTCTCAGATACTCCCTGCATGTCGGACACTGGCACATCTTGTCGGAGAATCCTTTCACATGACCCGATGCGATGAAGATATCTTCCTGGCCGATGGTCGGGCACTCTATCTCGTAATAACCCTCCTGGATTATGTAAAACTGTCTCCAGATATTCTCGATCCTGCGTTTCATCATCGAACCGAGTGGGCCGTAGTCGATAAATCCTGCCACCGAACCGTAGCACTCCGATGTCGGCCAGATAAATCCTCTCCGTTTGGCCAGATCCATTATTTTATCGTATACATCACTCATGGCGCTCACAGTTGTGTGCAATATCTTGGGTTTCCGGGAAGAAAAAGTTGTGGAGGTCTCATCAGAAGAGATACATACAGTTCTTGAGTCCGGGTTTTTTTCATTCACTCCCTGTCAATGTGGTGCGCAGTCTCTCGGGCCAAATATTCTCAATTATTTGGGCTAAATCATAAAAACGGATAATTTTTCCTGCAGAATGATTGAAAAGATACTCTTAAATATCTTGCCAAGTATCTTATTCGGTATTATCCAATCGTGAGGCTCATGCAAGACGATAACAGAAAGAACCAGCTACTCCAGCTTTTTACCAATATATCAGGCAAAACCAAGATTGTCGAGCCTATGAAGAAAATTCACGGTACATTACGTGACAGGGAAGCGGTCGAACGAGAGATTGCCCTGATCATGCGTGAAATTCTTGAACAGGGCTATTTCAAGACGAAATTGAAACCTATCCAACTGGCAAAACTTGTATCGGCCTATTATACCGGTAAAAACGACACTGAAATCGCGAGAGAACTTGGCGATGAAAAACTCTCAAAGACCGTGGCCAGGGCCAGGGTACGGTTGAAATTATTCAGGGATCTTGATTTTAAGATGCCGTTTGACCAGGAGAGGATGGAGGACCTGATTGATTCGGGCAAGACAATGAAAGAGGTGAGCGAAGAACTCGGCGTCAGCCCGTCGACGCTCCGTGAATACAGGCATGTCATCGAGCAGAGGGACGACATCACCATCGATAACTACCTCGAACGAATAAAGGATGTCATGGAGGATCGCGATCTCTCGGAACAGATGACAAGAAGTGCGACTACGGATGCACTCGGCGAATCGATCGATATCACCGAGGCCGAGATGATCGACGTCACCTGATCTTCTTTAGTGTGAAAATGGCTACACCATTTTCATGAATTTGTTTTTGGATTTTTGCGGAGTGAATCATTTAGTTTTATCATCCGTATCTTTTTCAAAGATAAGGGGCCAGACACTACGGTATGGAACTTACCTGGTTTGGACACTCCTGTTTTCTCCTTAAGGGCAACAGATCGGTCCTCATCGATCCTTTCGTCCTCGACGGGGAGGTACCGAAAAATCCTGATATCGTGGCGGTAACTCACGGACATGCCGATCACCTCGGTGAGACGGTGACGCTCAACCGGACAACTGTGACTATAAACGAGGTTGCGAAATACCTGGCTTCCAGGGGTCTGGAGGCCGTGGGGATGAACATCGGCGGTTCGATCGAGGTCGATGGAGTGAAATTTACCATGACCCAGGCCATACATTCAGCCTGGATCGAGGAATGTGGACTGGGCTTTGCCGGGGGAGGGTCGGCAGGGTTCGTCATCGGGATGAACGGAAAACGTGTATACCATGCCGGGGACACTGCGCTCTTCTCTGATATGAAACTCATAGGTGAGCTCTGGCATCCCGACGTCGCCATACTACCTATCGGTGACCGGTTCACCATGGGGCCGGAGGAGGCCATGATTGCCGCCCGGTATGTTGGTGCACCGCTGGTAATCCCCATGCACTACAACACCTGGCCTGTAATCGAGCAGGACCCGTCATACTTCAAGCAGGCCCTCGAGCGGACCACCGACCTGAAGGTCCGCGTGATGAGCCCGGGAGAGACGATCGAGATATGAGTTTTCCGGTTATTCTTGACGCTCCCAGGGACTTCGCTTCGCTTGCCTCTGCCGCTGCGGCGAACCCCGCGGGGCGATAGGGACTGGAATGGGGGAGCAAGTCTGATTAACAACCCATGGTATACCCTGCCTCCCGGCTATCCTCTTGTGGGGATTCAGGAAGGACGTAGTCCGGCTTCCGAAGGAAGGCGTCAGCCCCCTGTCTATAGAGATTTGACTTAATTCTCTAAGATTTTCCAGACGCACCCGAAGTGTTCACTCTCGTTTCCCCCTGACCCTCCCGGAGCCTGGATGTGATAACTGCCTGGCCATCAACGCTATGATCAGGACTCACTTTTTCCGTGCCTCGGTCAGAGCATCGCGTTTCTGTGATGCAACCTCGTAGAGCTTCCTGATGGCGAGCAGGTTCCTTCCAAATTCTACCATATCCGTCTCTTTCCCTGAAATGCTTGGCTGCGTGAAGGGAATATCCCCCACGGCGGAGAAGTCGTCCTCCGATACAAGGGCACAGAACGTTCTGCCGATATCCGGCTCGACAATCTCGTCCAATGGGTTCTCGTCCCTGTACTGTACGTCTATATTCAGCGCATCCTCCAACTGTTCGAGCGTGACGGTGCCAAAGCCCATGACTATGATCTCCCGCGGGTCGAAGACGTTGATGGCCGTGAACATGCGGTTGCTGCTCCCTTTCACCTCCTTGCCTTTTACACCGAAGCCGGTGGTATGAAACCATGCCCTGCGGAAATCGTCATAAGTCTTGCCCTCCCTCAGCCTCCGTGAAAGGATGGAGACTATTGTTACAAGTTCAGGTTTTTCGACCTTCATATGATCCAACACGTGTAAATATGCGAGAATATAGTTAAATCAGTCGATAAATGAGACAGAATAACGGATTTAGACCGAACGGTTAAGTTTGCCAACAAAATCCGGAAGTAATCGCGAGATGATTATGAATCAGAGAGAGAATAAGCCTTTTCCGACGATATTTCCAATTAATATTCAAAAAAATTGAGGGCCGATTAAAAGTCTGTCATGACACGGAACTGGTCAATCTCTTCCTTATTCATCTGTTCGAGGAAAATTTCTGCTGCATTCTCCACATCCTTGCTGGCGGTTATCGCCCTTCCCACCACCAGGATGTCTGCACCGGCCGCCATTGCGTCCTTTACCACATTTGCACGGATCCCTCCTGCGGTCGCCACCAGGAGTCTGTCTCCAGCCGCTTTCTTAAGCGCCGGGATGTTGCCCCATGCATGTGCCGTGTCCTCGGCGTCGATCGCCCTGTGGAGTTCCACCACGTCGGGTTTTATCGAGAGGCTCTTCACCACCTTGACCGGGTCGGAAACATTCAGCATATCGACGATCGAGTAGATCCCTGTTTTCTTCGCCTCTGCGATGGCCTTTTCGAGGGTAGGGACCGGAGCCAGACCTGATATGACCACGGCGTCAGCCGATGCGTCGGCAGCCATCCTCGCCTCGAGGTTCCCGGTGTCGAGAACCTTCATGTCGGCAATGATGAAGGCGTTGGGCCGTAGCTTCCTGATCTCCTGGATGATATCAAGTCCGAATTTCTTGATCAGCGGTGTCCCCGCCTCGATTATCAGGTGATCGTTCTGCGGGAGTTCGGTAAGCACGTGTGCCACCTTCTGCATCTCAACGAGATCGAGGGCCACCTGCAGGTACGGGGGATCCCAGAGACGCTGGACCTTGAATCCCATGACGGCATGAGCCGCCCTGTCCTTCTCATAGAGCAAAGTCTTTTTGTCCGGGAACCCTTCGAATGCCCTTGAGATGGCAAGTTTTGTAGCCCCGTAATTGTAGCGGTATATGCGGTTGTAATCGGCGGCATCCGGGTGAAGATAGGCGCTTGCAAGGATCACCATGGATTCGAGGTCCTTATTGCCGAATACTCCTTCCTCGACGCAGTCCGACACCGCCTTGGCCACCGCGGCCTGGACGGGGCCGAATATCTCCTTGATCTGCGATTCTTTCTTCAGCGTGACCTTGGGGATAACCAGGGTTGCCGGTTTTGCAAGCAGATTGGGTCTTACTACTGCCAGGAGCGGCGTGTGCCCCGCAGAAAGCTGCGATAGAGCGTTTGCGAATGCGGTACCAACCGGCCCGTCTTTCTCACCAATGATCAGGTCGACGTGGGCGAGCTCGGGCCCGTCTCCCACAAGTGCTTCTCCGATAATATACATGAAATTCCTCAACAATTGTGGTGAAGTATGGGATATCCTCCATAAAAAAGCCAGCGGCGGACGATACAAAATGTGGGGTCGGTGAGATTTGAACTCACGATCGACGGGTCTCTCCGACATGCGTCAGTGCTCCAACGGATCATCACCAATCAGAAGACCCATTGTTCATCATTCACACGACGCGAAAGACCGCTGGAGCCCGTCGCCATTCCGGACTAGGCCACGACCCCTTTCTTAATAAAGTCGCAGTTTGCCGATTTAACTGTTGTGTATTTGAACGAATCAGTAATCATATATTGTCTTGGTGCGCCATAATATAGGATGGCTCAAGGCAGTTATGATTGTGGCACTTCGACGTTTCCACTCCTTGGATTGACCATTGGCGACATGCTGAATATGATATCACGGAAATATCCCGACAGCGAAGCCGTGGTCTCGGTCCACCAGGGTATCAGGTGGACATACCGCGAATTTTTAGAGAAAGTAAATGCAATTGCCCGCGGCCTCATGGCTATAGGCGTTGAGAAGGGAGACAGGGTAGGAATATGGGCCATGAACCATGCGGAATGGGTCGTCGTCCAGTTTGCCACCGCCAAGATCGGTGCGATCATGGTGAACATCAACCCTGCCTACCGTACCTATGAACTTGAATATGTCCTCAAGCAGGCCGAGATCCAGACCCTGATCGTCCAGGGGAGGTTCAAGACCTCGGATTACGTGGGAATGTTCTACGAGGCGTGCCCTGAGGCGTACGAATCGCGTCCCGGGAGGCTGAACAGCGAGAAATTCCCCTTCTTAAAAAATATCATCCATATAGGGGATATCCCCTACAACGGGATGTTTCTCTGGGACGAGATCGAAAAGAAAGGAGAGAAGATCAGCAACGATGAGCTCGTTGCAAGGGAGGAGGCGCTCGACTTCGATGACGCAATAAATATCCAGTACACGAGCGGGACGACGGGATTTCCCAAGGGAGTGGTCCTTTCCCACCATGGAGTACTGAACAACGGCTACATCATCGGGGAGGGGATGAATTTCACCGAGAAGGACCGCCTCTGCATCCCTGTTCCGTTCTACCACTGCTTCGGCATGGTCCTCTCAAACCTTGCCTGTGTGACGCATGGCTCGGCCATGGTCCTGCCTTATCCCGCATTCGACGCGGAGGCGGTGCTCCAGACCGTCCAGAACGAGCGCTGCACGGCCCTTCACGGAGTTCCCACCATGTTCATTGCAGAGCTGTCTCACCCGAATTTCGATACATATTCCATGAAGACCCTGCGGACGGGTATCATGGCAGGCTCACCCTGTCCGATCGAGGTTATGAAGGAAGTGAACAGGCGGATGAACATGTCCGAGATAGTGATCGTCTACGGGCAGACCGAGACCTCTCCCGGCATAACGATGACCACCACGAAAGACCCTGTGGAACGGCGTGTATCGACGGTCGGGAAGGTCTTTCCCCATACCGAGGCCAAGATAATCGACCCGAATACAGGGAAGATCGTTCCAAGGGGCGAGATAGGGGAGATCTGTGCCAGGGGCTACATGGTGATGAAATGCTATTACAATAATCCCAGTGCCACGCATGCCACCCTTGACGCCAATGGGTGGAACCATACCGGCGATCTCGGGACGATCGACGAGGAAGGCTATGTCAAGATCGTGGGCCGCCTGAAGGACATGGTGATCAGAGGCGGAGAAAATATTTACCCAAGAGAGATCGAGGAATTTCTTCACCACCACCCCAAGATTGCCGATGTCTACATAATCGGTATTCCTGACAAGAAATACGGCGAAGAGCTTATGGCATGGGTGATGGTCGAAAACGGAGAGACACTGACCGAGGCGGAGGTACTGGAGTTCTGCCGGGGCAAAATCGCTCATTACAAGATACCACGATACGTGAAGTTTGTCGGGGATTTCCCCATGAGTATCACCGGAAAGATACAGAAATTCAAGATGCGAGAGATCTCCATCCAGGAACTCGCACTCGAGGACGTCTCCAGGATCGAGACGGCATAGCCGGGAAGGAAGCAAAAATTATCCTCTGCATCCACTTTTCTTTTTTAAAAACGCCTGATTCTCAGGTTAACGGGAATAATCCCCTTTCGGGAGTGCTAAGGTTCGGCAAAAGGAGAAAATGATGGTGTTATTGTATCCAGGCGTATTAGCGGCCCGGGTGTGGTTTAGCTGTCTGATGTCGCCCGCTCAACGAGTCTGTCTGATGCACGGGCCGCTTCCTGGATTATCGGCTCTTCTCCAGGGATGTATCGTTCCTGCATCAGCACCCTGCCGTCGCATATGACCGTATTAACGGCATGCCCCCCGCAGGAATAGACCACGTTCGAGGCAAGATTATGGAATGGCGTATTGCAGACGATGTCACGGTCGAGCAGGATGATGTCGGCCCGCCGGCCTTTCTCAAGTGCTCCGGTGTTCAGTCGCATCGCCCGTGCTCCGCCGGCGGTTGCCATGGAGAGTGCTTCGTCCGCCGGAAGGAGAGTCTGGGAGTTCCAGAAGAATTTCTGGAGAATAGCCCCTGTTTTCATCTCTTCGAAGAGATCCAGGTTGTTGTTCGATGCACACCCGTCGGTCCCGAAGCATACATTCACACCGGCTTCTTTCAGCCAGTGATAGGGCATCGCCCTGTTCACCGCCAGTTTCATGTTGCTAACCGGGTTGTGCGAGACGGAAACACCCCTCTTCCCAAGGAGCGTACATTCCTCGCGGGACAGCCAGCAGCAGTGCGCCGCCACGGTGCGTTCGGTCAGGAGTCCTGCTTCATCGAGAACCGCGGTAGGGCGCTTGCCCCACTGGGAAACGGCATCATCCACCTCCTTCTCCGTCTCACTCAGGTGTATGTGGATCCCGATCCCCTCGTCCCTGGAAAATTCGGCGAGCCAGCAGAGGCTCTCCTTCGACACGGTATAAATTGCATGCGGACCGACTGACGGCTTGATCCGGGGATTGTTCATTGTTTTTATGGCGTTGACGAATTTTTTGGTCGTGGCAATCTCCTCATCCCTCTTTTCCGGGGAGGATAGATCTATGAATCCATGTGCAAGGTTTGCCCGGATTCCCATCTCGTCGACGGCCCGGGCCGCGTCCTCCATGTAAAAATACATATCTTTGAATGCCGTGGTCCCGGTCCTGATCATCTCGAGGCACGCAAGCTTTGTACCCCAATACACATCATCACCTGTCAGATGAGCCTCGAGAGGCCAGATCTTATCGGTTAGCCATTCCTGAAGGGGCATATCGTCGGCATATCCGCGAAGAAGCGTCATGGCCGCGTGGTTGTGGGTGTTGACAAGCCCGGGCAGGGCGATCTTTCTTCTCCCGTCAATTAAAAATTCAGCAGACTTGCGGTATCTATCTCGAATGCCTGCCCCGATATCTCCGATGGAGCCGTCGGAGTCGATAAAAATGTCGACCTCCCCGCTCCCTGTTGTTACATTTTCGATAAGTATCGTCGTTCTTTTCCCGTATATGTCGTCCATCTCAATTCACCTATGCAAATCGTGAAATAATCTCCCGAAGGATCTTATCAGTCCTCTCCCTGTACTGCCCCGCGACCTCAACTATATGTTCATATGTGAGGGTCTCGTCTGCAAGACCGTTTGCATAATTGTCAATTGTGCAGAGAGCGGCAAATTCCATCCCGAGTTCAATTGCAAGCGTGGCCTCGCTCGCAAGCGTCATTCCCACGATGTCGGCGATCCGGGAGAGATCCCGCACTTCGGCAACGGTCTCGATCCTCGGACCCCGGGTCTGTACATATATGCCGCCGAGCCTGGCCTCAGGAATCGCTTCTTTGAGCTTCCTGGCAAACGAGCCGGAAAGACCTGGTTGTACATGCCTGATGCTGTTATCAAAGACCGATGGAATAGGTGCCATGGTGTAATAATCGGTCGGTATAACAAGTGATCCTGGGGCGATGTCCTGTTTCAGTGAACCTGCCGAACCGATTGCGACGACACGGTCGACGCCGAGAATTGCCAGAGCCGCAAGCTGTGACCGGAAATTTATGCGATGCGGCGGGGTCTCCCGCTGATGCCTGAGCATGAGGGCGACGTCCCCGCACATCACCTCGGTGTTTCCATACGGAGTATGGATGATCCTTTTATCCAGCGGGGGAAGATTCGAGAAGAGCAGGCTCGTCCCGCCAATTATTCCAAGCATCGTCTTTCACCCGGGAATTTTTCTGTAACTCTCACTATTCATCCCATATAATAAAACTCCGCCAAGTTGTTGTTGCTTTCGGTTTCCGACCTCCCGGCCGCCCGGTTTTTGGCTGAGACAATCCATAGCCTAATACCGGTTACGGTGAATGGTAGTAGCATGGGCCGGTTTGCAACCGTAAATGATGAGAGGATACGAAAGGGCGAATGCACCGATATCTATTTCAAGAGAACCGAGGAGATCCTGGAAGCTTCGGGAAGAAATCCCCGCGTGGAGATGGAAATAACCGCCGGTACGCTTCCCGGGGAATGGGCTGTATTCTGCGGGCTTGATGACGTTATCAGCCTTCTTGAAGAAAAACCGATCTCGCTTATGGCCATGCCGGAGGGAAGCATCTTCTATCCCAATGAACCAGTGATGCGTATTTCGGGCAGCTACAGGGACTTCGCCCGGTACGAGACATCGATTCTTGGATTTCTCTGTCACGCATCCGGAATCGCCACGGCCTCCCTTGCAATGAAACGTGCTGCCAGAGGAAGATCGGTCTATTCCTTCGGGTCGCGCCGACAGCACCCTGCAATCTCTGCGATGGTCGAGCGATCTGCCTGGATCGGCGGGGTGGACGGCGCAAGCAATACCTGTTCCCCCGAAGGCGTGCCCCTGGCCGGCACGATGCCTCATGCATTTGTCATGTGTTATTCGTCACCGGAAGATGCATTCCGCGCTTTTGACCAGCATGCCCCAAAAGATGTGCCAAGGGTCATGCTCTGCGATACCTACTGTGACGAAAAAAGGGAGTCCCTGACCGCCGCAACGTGTTGTGCTTCTGCAGTCCGCCTGGACACTCCCCGCTCTCGGCGAGGCGACATGAGAGCGATACTCGAAGAGGTGAGATGGGAGCTTGATTCAAGGGGATTTTCCAATGTGGGTATATTTCTCTCGGGAGGGATAACGCGTGAGGATATCGGACAATACTGTGACATAGTCGATGCCTTCGGGGTCGGCGGAGCGATAGCCAATGCCCCGGTCATCGATTTTGGAATGGACATCGTTGAGATTGACGGTGAGAAATGTGCAAAGAGAGGGAAGAGAAGCGGTGCAAAACAGGTCTTTATAGATAGATCGGGGAGGCGCAGGACGGTGCTTGCAGAGACTCCAGCACCGGCGGGAGTTCTCCCGCTCCTCGAGTGCTATATACACGAGGGGCGCGTTGTCTCACGTCCGTCTATTGCGGATGCCCGGCAGAGAGTGCTTTCGCAGATGAAAAAAATGGTCAAAATTCCTTTATCTCAAAAAAAGACCTGATAGGAGAGATTGATAGACCTGCCGGCTTTGTGTACACAGAAATAATTCTTTTAAGTCATGGCGACCAACATTGTAGGAGCGGGCCGATAGATCAGGGGAAGATCGCTACCTTGGCATGGTAGAGGCCGCGGGTTCAATTCCCGCTCGGTCCATCATCTCAAAACCGGGATACAAACCGGAGTTTTTTTCTTATCTGATCCACCATTCAAGAACGATTCACATTGGGAATAAAAGAATGGCTGATTCCACAGGATAAGGTCTTTTACGATCTTTTTGACCGCCTGGCGGCGGTGGTTGTCCTTGCGTCCAACCGCATGGTCGACCTTGTCGAAGAGTTCATGGACGTAAAGTCCAAGGTCCACCATCTCGAACAGCTCGAACACGAGGGCGACAAGATCACACACGAGATATATGAGCAGCTGAACAGGACATTCATAACACCGCTGGATCATGAAGAGATATCCCGTCTTGCGTCTGCGCTCGATGATATTCTTGATTTCATCGAGGGAACATCGCAGAGGATGTACAACTATGGTATTACAGATACCGACACCCATATGGTTGAGATGGCCAAGTTGATCCAACTCTCTGTGGTCGAACTGGAAGATGCCGTAAAGGAGATCCGGTTCATGAAAAATCCGCGCCAGATCGAGCACCGGTGCATTGAAGTGAACAGGCTTGAAAACCTGGCCGACGATGTTCTGGCTCATGCCATAAACGATCTCTTCAAGACCGAAGATGCAATCGCCATAATCAAGAGGAAAGACATCTACGAGCACCTCGAAAATGCAACGGACAAGTGTGAAGATGCGGCGAATGTGCTCTCCGATATTGCGATCAGGCATTCTTGATTTTTATGGAGTACGTGGTCATTGCCGGAATTGTCCTTGCACTCCTTTTTAATTTTGTCAATGGCTTAAACGACGCTGCAAATTCGGTTGCCACCATAGTAGGCACCAAGGTACTCACTCCCCTTCAGGCCGTAATCATGGCGGCATTTTTCAACCTGGTCGGACCACTCCTCTTCACGACGGCCATTGCCAAGACCATCGGCAAGGGCCTCGTGGATCCTGCATTCATGACGACCCATGTAATCCTGCTCGGGATGCTTGCTGCGGTATTGTGGGTTCTTATCTCATCGTATGCAGGAATCCCCATATCGGCCAGCCACGCCCTTGTCGGCGGGCTGATCGGATCCGCCATCGCCTACGCAGGAATTCATTCGATCATGTTGCCTTCATCATGGACGCTTCTTCTCCTGATACTCTTTGCAGCATGCGGGGCTCTGATCGGTGCAGGAATCATGAGTACCATAGCCTGGTACAAGAAGGAAGATCACCTGCTGGTATACACTGCCATCGGTGCCCTTTCCGGGCTTGCATTGATCATCCCGATCGTTATAATCACAAAAATTCTTCCGATATCAGGAATCGTTGCTATCCTCGTATTCATCGTCGTGTCACCAATGCTCGGCCTGATCGCGGCGTTCCTGCTCGGTATGGTAGTAATCCGCCTTTTCAGGAGATCGAATAGCAAGTTGATGAAATTTATCTTCAGTAAAGTTCAGCTCGTCTCGGCCGCATTTTACAGCATCGGCCATGGCAGTAATGATGCCCAGAATGCGATGGGAATCATCACGGCCATGTTGGTGGCCGGGGGACTGCTGGCTGAGTTTAATGTGCCTATCTGGGTGATAATCATCTCCAGCGCAGCTATCTCGTTGGGCACCTTTCTCGGCGGCTGGCGGGTTGTCAAGACCATGGCCACAAAGATCACCAAGCTCCGGCCGTACCAGGGTGTCTGCGCGGATACCGGTGGGGGGATTGTCCTCTCTTTCGTTACCGCTTTTGGTATTCCGGTCTCCACGACTCATGTCATCAGCGGGGCGATAATGGGAGTCGGGGCGACCAGGGGTTATTCCGCAGTCCAGTGGGGGATCGTGCGACGGATTGTTGCCGCCTGGATCATCACCATTCCATTAACCGCCGCGTTCTCCTTCGTGACGTTCCTCATATATAAGACCGTTTTTCTCGTCTAATTCCACATATGTGCCTTAATGACGCATTTTTCTGTGATTTCACCCTCAACGTCGACGATCGGTTGCGTCTTCACGACGGGCTGCCCAATTCTCATTTTTTTGAAAAGACCTTGCGGTAGTACCCGCACCATTTGTTGAGGGAGCATGATTCGCACCGGGGTTTCCGCGCTGTACAGATGCTTCTTCCATGCCGTATCAGGAGATAATTCAATTTACCCCAGTCACTGCGTGGGAAGAGACGCATGAGATCCTGTTCGATCCGGTCGGGATCGGTGGATTCAGAGAGCCCCAGCCGCCGGGCGACACGGCGGACGTGGGTGTCGACCGCGATCCCCTCATCGATTCCGAATGCATGATTGAGCACGATGTTCGCAGTCTTTCGCCCCACGCCAGGAAGGGAGACGAGGGAATCCATATCACGTGGAACCTTGCCTTCAAACGTCTCTTCCAGAGCCCTCGCGGTCTCAATCAGGTATTTTGCCTTGGCATGAAAGTAGCCGCAGCTCCGGATGATCTCTTCGAGATCGGATTGTTCGGCGCGGGCAAGTTCCCGCGGGGAGGGGTATCTCGAAAAGAGTTCATCCCTGATGGAATTCACCTGTTTATCGGTGGTCTGCGCCGAGAGGATGGTGAGCACGAGTATCTGGAAGGGATTTTCGAATTTTAAAAAGGAACGTGGAGAAGAAGGCAGGTCATATTCCGATATCAGGATATCAAGAATCCTGCCAGCGTCCTTCTCTTTCATGCAATCATGGGGTAGGGCAGATTCGAACTGCCGTCAAAGCGTCCCAAACGCTCTAGGATGGACCAGGCTACCCTACTACCCCTAGAAGTGAGTATAAATATTTTCTTTCCCGGGAAAAATATTTACCGCTTTGGAGGAGGCGGGTATAGCGGCAGCGGGTTTTTCCCGCTCCCGGAGACGAGGGTCCCGCGGAAGGCTCCTCCCGTCAGGGCATCCTCCAGGTTTTTCGGATCCGTCCCGTCAAGCACGACCAGTGGGATGCTGCTCCGCCGGACTATCTTTGCAGCGACCATATCGATCACGGTATTGGCGCCGGCGGCCAGACTGTCTTTTTCAACTATCTCGAGCAGCTGGTCCGGTGTCAGCTCGTCGAACCGCCTGGCATCGGGATCGGTCTTTGGATCGGCGCTGTAGATGCCGTCTACGGATGTGGCATTGACAAGGATCGCGGCACCGGTCCTCTCGGCAAGGACGGCTGCGACTGCATCCGTGGTCTGGCCCGGGGTCACCCCGCCCATCAACACGATCTTTTTCGAAAGCCCGTACTTCATGGCGCGGTTCTGGTCTGTCGCCACTACCGGAAATGCGGCATTTCCAAGTGCAGAGGAGAGCAGCATGGCATTGAGCCTCGTGATATGAATTCCGATCTCGTCGCAGGCGGCCTGGTCAATTCCAAGCGACCGTGCTGCAGATATATACCGTCTCGCCTCGCCGCCGCCTCCCACAACCACATAAAGGGTGACATTCTCGCCAATGCGGCGGAGAACCGGGATATATGATGAGATTGCATTCGAATCTATGGAAGGCAGCAGGATGGAGCCTCCGAGGGACAGGACCACAGTTTTCATCCAACTCAAATGATTTCTCCAATAGCAACATATAATTGTTGGAGAATGTTACGCTGTCCGGTCTGTGGAAGCAAGGAGATATATCAGGTCGTCGGAGGATATATCGGCCAGATTTACCGCTGCAAGAATTGCAGATACAAAGGATCCCTCGTCATCGAGACCGATGAAGAAGAACCTGCAACCGGCAGCCGCGATTGACCTGCCCACCCATCACTTTAATAAAAGGGCTGCAATATCCTGCTATTGATGAACCTGAATCACGAGGCCAGGCAGTACACCCGGTTAGAAGAGGATGCCGTGCGCTGTTCCCTCTGCAGCCATCGATGCACGATACAGGACGGAAAGACGGGCATTTGCGGTGTACGGCAAAATGAAGGGGGGACGCTTTATGCACTCTCATACGGGAAGGTGAGTGCGGAGGCGGTTGATCCCATCGAGAAGAAACCGCTGTTCCATTTTCTGCCCGGGACGCTCTCTTACTCGCTGGGAAGCATCGGGTGCAATTTTCATTGTAAACATTGCCAGAACTGGCAGATCTCCCGTGCAACTATCAATGACATGAACCTTGCCTACATCTCTCCTGAGGAAGGTGTGGGGAGAGCGCGGGATATGGGCTGCGCCAGCATATCGTGGACCTACAACGAGCCCACGATCTGGCACGAATACGCGCTCGATATGGGAAAGATCGCCAGGGAAAACGGTCTCGGGACTGTGTATGTAACCAACGGCTACATCACGGAAGAGGCACTACGCGAGCTTTCACCGGTCCTGAATGCGTTCCGTGTCGATATAAAGGCATTCACGGACGACTTCTACAGGAAGGTCTGCGGCGCCCGGCTCCAGCCTGTACTTGACTCCACAATCGTCGCAAAGGAACTCGGTATGCACGTGGAGGTGGTCAATCTTGTCATTCCCGGGCTCAATGACTCGCCCGATGAGACCCGGGAACTCATCAAATGGATCCTGGATAACCTGGGACCGGATGTTCCTGTCCATTTCACCCGGTTCCATCCGGATTACCAGATGCGGGACCGGAAGGCCACCGATATCGCTCTGCTCGAGAGAATATACCAACAGGCGAAGGAGATGGGGTTGCATTACCCCTACCTTGGAAACGTGTATGCAAATCCATTCGAGAGCACATATTGTCCGGCCTGCGGTGAAATTCTGATCGAGCGATCCGGGTTTTCAAGCATCATGCGCAACATATCATCCGGGCGCTGCGGCAAATGCGGGGAAAAAATCGAGTATATCGATCATGTCTGATGCAGAGGGTGAAAAGAGACGTTTCCTTGTTGACCGGATGCTTGGTCCTCTCTGCCGGTACCTGCGCTTTATGGGGTATGATGCCGAAAGCGCAAACGCCTACTCCGAGGGAAACAAAAAGGAGGACACGGTCCTGCTAGAGAGGGCATTCCGGGAAGACCGGCTGCTTCTGACAAAAGATCGGGAACTTGCCTCAAGGGGAAAAGAATACGCGGTCCTCATCTTGGATGAGGACGTCATCGCCCAGGTCCGGCAACTGACCCGGATTGGGCTTATCGAACCTGAGCTGCGCCTCACCCGGTGTTCGATCTGCAACACATACCTGCGCCGGGCAACGAAGGAGGAGATCGAAAATACCGGCTATGCACCAGATAAAAGGGACGGATTAAATTTTTTCTGGTGCCCGAATTGCCAAAAACTCTACTGGATGGGCTCCCACGGAAAGAATCTTGAAAAAAGGATAATGAAGGGACTCAAAGAATCCTGAGTTGGTCTTCAGGCCGATTCCTTTGCCAGCGTCTTCTCACTCATCTGGGCCCGCCTTTTCAGCCAGACCAGTTCATCACCATCAAAACCGAAGCTCTGCATCTCTAAGGTCCGCACATCTTCGGGGATCTCTGATGTATCGGCGCCCTTGGGCACGACGAGGACCCTTCCGGGATTTGACACGCCGCTTATTTTGCCTGATTTCAGCTGATCGGCGATGCCTGGGTCTACTTTCTGGTCAAATGAAACCACTACATAGGCGCCTTCCGATCGGCCAAGTTTCCTCCGCATGACAGAAAAACACTGCTCCTCTCCATCAGCCCGGGGTACAGGCTTTATCTGCCAGCCATCGACAGTGGGGTAAAGCCTTTTTAGTTCTTTTCGCACGAATTCGTGCATGATGTCTTCATTCGATCCCATGTCTGTTCACAACAAAAATAGATTGACGCTGATGCTAAAACAGTTTTCTATTGGTGATTGAAATGACGACTTGTTATATCATTGCGAGATGTCGCCATCGTCACCCCTTTTTTAAAAAACCTTTTTGGGGCTTTCCCAATCAGTCCAAATATTCAAAAAACAGAGGAAAGGGAAAAATATTAAGCGTTGTGCACCAAAAAATCCATAAAAAGAGGAATTCAGGTTATTTTGTCAGAGTATGATCACTATCGGTATTGATCCGGGAATTGCAACTGTCGGATACGGAGTACTGGAAGAGAAGAATGGGAGAGTCATTCCACTCAGTTACAGCTGTATATTCACCTCGGGAAAAGAGAAGGGCATTCCCGAGCGACTCGAAGAGATATATTTAGATATCTGCCAGATCCTTGACCTGTACCAGCCCGAATGCATGGCCATGGAGAAGCTGTTCTTTGCCCGGAATGTCACATCGGCACTGAATGTTGCTGAAGTGAGGGGGGTGATCATGCTTGCCGCCCGGCAGCGCCGGATCCCGGTTGTGGAATATACCCCAAACCAGGTGAAACAGGCCGTTACGGGTTCGGGGAAGGCAGATAAGCGGCAGATGCAGGAGATGATCCGTCGCCTGCTCTCCCTTGACGAGATTCCGAGACCCGATGACGCCGCAGATGCTCTCTCGGTGGCGCTCTGTCACATGCACACGGCAGGGATTTCATGATATCGCACCTTTGCGGTACGATTGCCAGCGTCGGAGAGTCATCAGCTGTTATTGACGTATGCGGTGTGGGGTATCTTGTAAACATGACCGCCCCCGATCTCCGGGAGGTAAAAGCAAGATCCGGCAAGGTACTTGTGCATACGCACATGTCGGTCCGGGAAGACGGGATATCCCTTCACGGATTCTTAAGACATGACGCCCTGGAGATGTTCCTGATGCTGATCAGCGTAAACCGCGTGGGTCCATCCCTTGCCCAGAATATACTCTCCCAGATCACCCTTCCTGATTTCGCAGCAGCGATAATCGGAGAGGACGAAAAGATCCTCACGCAGATATCAGGGATAGGGAGCAAGAACGCGAAACGGCTGATCGTCGAACTCAGGGACAAGATGGAGAAGAAGACGGGAATGTATCAGCTCGACGAACGAGGTCCCGATCCGAAGAGAGATGATGCTGTGCGTGCCCTCCTCTCACTCGGCTTTGGCCAGAAGGAGTCACGGGAAGCAGTAGACAGCGTCATGCATTCGAAGAGATCGCCGACCCTGCAGGAGATAATCAAGTCGGCACTGATAGAGCTGAAAGAGAAGTGAGTCGCACCATGAAAGGACGAATCCTGTCCGGAGAACACGCCACTGACGATATCGACGAGGGTGTCATACGTCCAGGCAGGTTTGAAGATTTCATCGGCCAGGACTCTCTCAAGGAGAGCCTCGGCATTGCCATCGATGCGGCAAAGAAGAGAGGACGTCCGCTGGACCATATACTCTTTTCCGGTCCCCCCGGCCTTGGAAAGACGACTCTTTCACATATCATCGCGAGAGAGATGGGGTCAGAGATACGTACCACCAGCGGACCGGTTCTGGAAAAGGCAGGCGACCTGGCGGCCATACTCACGCTCCTGAAGAAAGGGGATATCCTCTTTATCGATGAGATCCACCGGCTCAATACGGTGATCGAGGAAGTGCTCTATCCCGCAATGGAGGATTTCTTCATCGATGTCATGATAGGCGAAGGGCCGAGCGCCCGGTCAATAAAGATCGATATTGAACATTTCACCCTGATCGGTGCAACGACAAGGGTTGGATTGCTGGGCTCACCGTTTCGTGACCGGTTCGGGATGATATATCGTCTGAATATGTATTCCCCCGACGAGCTTGCATTGATCGTGAAGAGAAGTGCCGATATCATGGACCTTGTGACCACACCGGACGGATGCGGGGAGATAGCCCTGCGGAGCAGGGGAACACCGCGGATAGCAAACCGCCTCCTGCGAAGGGTAGCGGACTTCGCACTGGTCAGGAGCGACGGGGTGATCGACAGGGATGTTGCGGACAGGGCCCTATCCATGCTCGGAGTCGATCGTCATGGTCTGGATGAGATCGATCGGAGAATCCTGGAGATCATCGTCGATGATTTCGGTGGCGGACCGGTGGGGTTAAAGACCATTGCAATCTCTGTCGGAGAGGACACCAGGACCATCGAAGAGGTATATGAGCCATATCTTATCCAGGCCGGTTTCATAAAACGTACATCCCAGGGCCGGGAGGCTACACCCGCCGCCCGGGGCCACCTCCACCAATCATGGTGGTGAGAAATTCCCTCAATTTTAGCGTATTTTGAGAGCATATTATATATACATGAAGATATTATTCAAAAATAAGGAAAATTAGTGGAATATTATTATTCAGGTCACGCTGAATGGCAGGATTGCGAATACAGGGAAATTACATGAGGCATAGAATTTATTTTGGGATCGTGATTGCCTGTCTGGCATGCATAGCACTCGGCATCCCAGCTTGCGCTGTCCCGGATGCGAAGGAGACCTACACGGTGTCAATCGATGACTGCATGATCGGATGTCCGGATGAAGAATCGCGCGTTGGGATAATTCTTCTTGATGCCGATAGGGGATTTTCAGATTATGAGATGACAATAGAGATCAGGGATTCTTCCGTCGCCCAGTTTACTGGTGTGAAGTTTCCGGCGTGGGCCAGCCTGAACAGCAGGGGGAGGTGCCCGTCCACTGTCCTCACCATCTCGGCCGCAGACATGAATAACAGGGTCCGTAGGGGTGATAAAAACGTATTGATGGCTACTATCGTTCTGAAAGGGAAAAATCCGGGTTCCTCTGAGATATTTATCAGGGACATCGAGATGCGGGACAGTACCGGAGTGATCGTTGACATCGCCACGATTCCCGGCACGGTACATGTAGAGAGCCCGCATGGTACGAACACCCAGCAGCAGGGCGGCAGGGAGGACCCAATCGATCCGCTGGAATTCCTCCCCGGCGAAGTGGAGGATATCGCCGCTCCCTCGGTAACCGCCACCATAACGTCCATAACCGCGGATTCACCCGAACCCGGGTCACTGGAGATATACTCCTGCCCGAATGATGCATTGGTGATAATGGACGGAACTTCGGTCGGGAGGACACCATTGATTCTTCCTTCAGTTACTCCCGGGGTATACACGATTATCCTCGTCAGGGATGGATACGAGGATCTTGTGTTTGACTCGGTAGTAATCGAAGAGGCCGGCAGGACATGCATAACCGAGACTGAGGCACGCCTCGTTCCGCGAAACGGGACTCTGACCGTCACGTCAACACCCCCGGGGGCAGCGATCCTTGTAGATGGGGAGGATAATGGGATCACCCCGTCATCGTTCACACTCATACCCGGGGTTCACGAAATCGGCCTGGATCTTTTGGGATACTATGCATGGAGAGGCGAGTGTATTGTTGAACCGGGAGAGAACCTGGATCTTGATACCGTCACACTGGTTCCGATCCCGGTCTATACCGTTGCGGTTGCTGCAGGTGAAGGAGGGCTGATCTTACCGTCGGAAGCGTCTCTGATCAGAGAAGGAGAGAGCATTGAACTCTCCTTTTTACCCTATCCGGGCTACTCGGTAGGTTGTGTCTATCTCGACGGGAATCCGGCAGGTTCAGGGGATTCCCTGATCCTTGACGGAATCGAGTCGGATCACCTGGTTGAGGTCTCCTTCGTGGAAGATGAGCCCGAGATTCCAGCCCCTCCCATGGTTGAAGCAGACTTTGTCGCAGGCCCGACATCGGGAACAGCACCCCTTGCCGTAACATTCTGGGATACAACCTCTGCAGAGACAGATTGGCGTCAATGGAATTTCGGGGACGGAACAACCGGAAGCGGGGAGAAAGAGCTGATACACACCTATAAGCGTGCAGGAATTTACTCTGTATCGCTTTCGGTCTGCTATGGAGATGCATGTGATACCGCGGAGCGATCCGATTACATACATGTGACCCCGCCACCCGAACCTGTTGGTGCCGACTTCGATGCGGACGTGACGGTCGGGGACTGCCCGCTAACGGTATCGTTTAGCGACAACTCGACGGGAGATATAGAGACGCGTGAATGGCGTTTCGGAGACGGTTCTGTCTCGACCGAGGAAGACCCGGTCCACGTCTACGGTGATCCCGGTGTATACACGGTCAGCCTGATCGTAACAGGC
>Ga0272442_10001984_pt1 | contig 30223 bp, 37 predicted proteins | sample SSMForm2O_FD_200262 | JGI IMG/M metagenome (GOLD analysis project Ga0272442, IMG submission 200262) | Marine sediment archaeal communities from Little Sippewissett salt marsh, Falmouth, MA, United States - SSM-Form-2O | ecosystem: Environmental > Aquatic > Marine > Wetlands > Sediment ...
GATATTGCATCAGGAAAGATTAGTTATTTTTCTACACTGAATGAATTTTAATTATTTATTTTATTCATGCGGAGACTAGGATTCGAACCTAGGTAAGCACTAAGCTACAAGGACCTAAACCTTGCCCGTTTGACCACTCCGGCATCTCCGCATAAGCTCAAAGTTGATAGAATTAAGGAGTTTAAGCAGTATAAAAAACTTTATTTTTTCTTAGAACTAGCTTCTTTTTGTTTTATTTTTTCTTCAAGATTTAATCTTTCTATTAGTTCTTTGTATCTATTTCTTATTGTAACTTCTGTGATTCCCGCAATATCTGCCACTTCTCTTTGAGTTTTTTTCTCATCATTCATTAGTGCTGCAACATATAAAGCAGCAGCTGCAATTCCTGCAGGTCCTCTTCCACTTGTTAGCTCAACTTTTTCAGCGTCTTTTAAAACTTTTAGAGCATCATTTTGAGTTTTTGGAGATAATTTTAATACAGCAGAAAATCTTGAAACATAATCTTTTGGAGAGCTTTGTTTAACTTTAATTCCAAGTTTTCTAATTATAAATCTGTATGTTCTTCCTATTTCTTTTCTTTCAACATCTGAAGCAGTTGCCATTTCATCTAAAGTTCTTGGAATATTATAAGAACGACAAGCAGCGTATAAGCAAGATGCAATTACTGATTCCATGCTTCTTCCTCTTACTAAACCTCTTTGAAGAACATAATTATAAATTCTTGAAGCTTCGTCCCTTACAACATTTGGAAGATTTAAATAAGAAGCAATAACTCTTAGTTCAGCCATTGCAAGTCTTAGATTTCTTTCAATTGAAGTAGAAACTCTTTCTTGCCATTTTTTTAATCTTAAGAATTTTCTTGTTTGTCCTGGTTCTAGTTTGTAGATGTCTGAGATTTCTCCAACATTTGTTGTTAGTCCTTTGTCAAATTTTTGCATTGACATTGGAGCTCCTCCTCTTCCTTTTTTCTCTGATTTATCAAATTTTCCTTGAGGGTCCATTCCCTCATCAACCATTTTTTCTTCAACAACTAATCCACAGTCATTACAAATAATTTCTCCTAAGTGAGAATCATATGTTAAGTTAATACTTCCACAATCTGGGCATTTTTTTATTCCGGCCATTTTAAGAAACTTTTATAAAGTTAACGTAAGCTTTAAAAAGAGTTTGCATTTATAAAGCTTTTGTTTTTTATTATTAAAAAGAAATAATTATTCTATTAGGATTCCATTAAGAATTGCTTCTTGTGTGGGGCGATTAGTGATTTTTACTTTTCCTAAATCAGTCTCAACTATTGCGCCTTTTGTAATTATGTTTTGTCTTGCTAAGAATCTATTTGAAGGAGTTTCTAAAACAGTTTTTATTTTTGCTTTTGTCATTGTTTTTCCTTTTTGAATATTTACTGAATCTGTTTTTAGTAAGAAGCTTTTTTTATTTCCTCCAAGAGTTTTTTTGAATTTTCTTTTAGTTTCACCTAGTTTTGTTGTTTTCTTTTGTCCAAGTAACTCAAAAGATTTTTTCTTTCTTCTTTTGATGTATTTTCCTCCAGATATTTTTTTTCCTTTTTTCATATTAAAATTCTTGTTTTTTTGTTTAAATAGCTTTCTGTTTTTTATTTAATTCCTTTTAGCCTAAAGTATATGTTTTAATATATAAAGTAAAGTATATAAATGAAATTTTATTATATTTATTATGGGTAAATCTAAGGTGATTGGAATTATGAGTTTAAAAGGAGGAGTTGGTAAAACCTCTGTTGTTTCTTCTTTAGGTTCTACTCTTGCGGATTTAGGAAAAAAAGTTTTATTAGTAGATGCTAATTTTCCTGCTCCAAATTTAGGAATTCATTTTAATTTAATTGATCCAGAAATAACTTTACATGATGTTTTAACTAGAAAAGCAAATATAAGTGATGCAATTTATGCTGTTGGAAATTTAGATATTATTCCTTCTGCTTTTTTTACAAATAAGAAAATAAATCCTTTGAAATTAAAAGATAAATTAAAATACATAAAAAGAAAATATGATGTGGTTTTAATTGATTCTCCTCCTTCAATTAATGAGGATGGTTTAGCAACTCTTTATGCAGCTGATGAAGTGTTTTTTGTTACAACTCCAGATCATTCTACTTTAAGCAATACTATTAAATCAATAAATAGAGCAATTGAAAGAGGAACTAAAATTAATGGATTAATTTTAAATAAGGTTCACTCTAAAGATTTTGAATTAACTCTTGATGAAATTGAAGATACAACAAATATTCCTGTTATGGCTGTAATTCCTTTTGGATTAGATGTTCAAAAAGCTCAGTCTGAATTTATTTCTCCTGTGGTGTTTAATCCAAAGTCACAAGTTACAAAGGAATTTAAAAGACTTGCTTCTGCGTTAATAGGAGAAGAATTTAAGGAGTTTAATTGGAGAAGTTTGTTTGGATTAACTCCTAAAAAACAAGAAATTAATAGGCAGGTTTTTTATGAGAGAGTTTTTAAGGAATAGTTAGATTTTTTTAATAATTCTTAATTGTTCACCTTGATTGAATTTTTGTTTTATAATAGCTTCTCAAGGATTATTTCAATCTCTTTTTAGTTGAGTTCCCAAAAATCTTGGATTTTTTAGGACATTCGAATCCAATAGCCCCTCCAGGATTCGAACCTGGGTCTCATCCTCCAAAGGGATGAACACTTGACCGCTGTGCTAAGGGGCTAAATTCCACATCCTTACTTTTTTAAGATGTCTATAATTATTGAAACCGATGACTTTTAAAAACTTTTGTAATTCTGATTTTTTTGTTATATAAATATCTTTTTTACTTATTTTTGAACATTTAATTCCTAGTTTTAGCAACGAGTTCCTAACATCTTTCATAAGATTTATATTTGCTCCAGTAAAACATATTTGATGAGAGTTTTGATTAGTTATTTTATATACAGAGCCATCAGTATCATATAGTCCCCTAAGACAATTTTTAAGATAATTATTATTTCTTTTTATCCAATTGGGTATTCTGAGTTTATTTTTTATCTTATTGCCTGGTTTAAATCCTTTTTTTTCTAAGAAATTAACCAATTCCTTACTATGAACTTCCAAGAACATAGCATTTGTGCCTTTAAATTTGCTAATTCTTATGGATACTTTAAATAAATTCTTAATTAAGGGTTTTACATAATTAGTTAGATAAGTGTTATCTAATCTTGAATCTCCAACAATCCTAATCATAAATGTACCTCTTTTATCATTACAAGAATTATATCTGCAGGTCCTATGAGAGTTGCCATCTCCCAACATTATCCCATAAAATTCTGCTAGCTCTTTAGATTCTGGAGGACGTTTTATTTTTTTAGTTCTTCCTCTTGAATTTGTCCCGCCTTTTTTCTGTCCCCAATTTTCTTGTTTTTTTTCTATTATAAATTTTGAATACTCTTTTGTTTTATCTAGAATTAAATAATATTTTTTATCCAATAAAGAAGTTTCTTCATAAAATGCTTTAAGTTTACCTTCTTTTATTTTCAATAGTTCACTTACTTTCTTCCAAGTTAAATTATTTGAATCTTTGAAATTTTTTATGAGTTCTTTTTGTTTCCCTTTGAAGAATTTTATTCTCATAACTAAGAAAAATATTTAAGATATATAAATCTACTGTTTGACTACTGCACTACTATTTAATGCTTATATCTTCCTCTTTTTTCCACTGCTTTTAGTCTTTCAAGAACTTGTTTATTATTATAGGTTTTTTTAAATTCTTTAAATAAAGTTTCCCAGTGTTGAAAGTGCTTTGCTTCTAGAGCCTGTTTTAAAACATGAATGTCTACTGCTTTGTCTTCTAATTTTGAACTGTGAAATCCTAAACCAAAATCTATCAAATAAAGGGAACCAAAGTTTCCCCTTATCAACCCCTCCTTGGATTTTGGGTCATGCCTGATTTTTTCTCCTTTTAAAATCATATTACTTGTTGTTAAATCTCCGTGAATTAAATCTGCATTGTGAAGTTTTTTTATTGTTTTTCCAATTTTCTGAAGAATTTGTTTTTGGTTTTGTAATGAAAAATTATTTAGAGTTTCTGAAAGTTTATTTCCATTGATAAATTCCATTTCAATTTCTTTTGTTTTTTCATTTTCTTTTATGTTGTTTGGTATAGAAATTATTTTTGAAGCTTTTTTTAATAACTTAGCTTCACTTCTTGTTCTTAGTTTACGAATTTTTTCATCTAATATTGGAATTCTATAGGATTTTTTTATTCGTTTTTTTATTATTTTGTTTTTTTCTTTATCTAAATAGATTATTGCTTCTGCGCCTTGTTGTAAGATATTTAATTTCTTTTGTTTTTTCATATTCCTTTAATTGCAGTTATATTTATAAATATAATTTTCTTCTTTTTATTATGAAAATAGAGGTGAATAAAAAAGTATTTATGTTTGTTTTAGGAACTATGTTTCTTTTAGCTGGAGGCTTAGTATATGCTTATGGCGGAAGTTCTCCTGCTGTTGTAGGTCATAGTTCTGGAGAGATTGAACTTCCTTCTGATATTTGTAGAACTAGTGGAAGCGGGTGTCCAAGTAGATTAAGCGGTTGTAGTTTTAGTTGTACAACAGATTCAAGATGTTCTTCATCTCCTAAATGTCCTTCGGGATATACTGCAACAGGAACTGCAAGCCAGTGTTCTGCTAATAATGTGTTTAAGTGGAGATGTTGTAGACTTAGTTGCTCTTAAAATTTTCTAAATTTTCTTTTACCAAATTTCTTCATTAATTTTTGCATTTGTTTTTGAGACATTCCTTGAGACATATCATTACCTATTCCTGAATTTATCATTTCACTAAGCATTTTATATTGTTTTAAAAGAGATTTAATATCTGATTTATTTACTCCTGCGCCTTGTGCAATTCTTGTTATTCTTGAGGATTGTTTTTCAAGAATTTCTGGATTTGCTCTTTCTTCTGAAGTCATTGATTTAAGTATGTGTTCCCATTTTGCTATTTTTGCTTGTTGACTTTCAAGAGCATTTTCAGGAAGTTTGGCTTTTCCTAGTCCGGGAATTAATGATTTTAATTTACTAAATCCTCCGAGTTGATTCATTGATTTTACTTGTTCAATAACGTCTTCAAGACTTATTTTTCCTTCTTGAAGTTTTTTTTGCATTTCTTCTTGTTGTTTTTCTCCTGTTATTGAATGAATCTTTTCAATTAAAGTTGCTAAATCTCCCATTCCTAGTAATCTTGATAAAAAAGATTCTGGGTCAAATTCTTCTATGTCATTTATTTTCTCTCCTGTTGTTATAAAATAAACAGGAGCATTTGTTTCAGCACATGCAGTTAAAGCTCCTCCTGCTTTTGCAGTAGAATCCATTCTTGTTATTATAACTCCAGTAATATTTAGAGCTTTTTTGAAATCTTCTGCTTGTTGTTTTGCTGCTTGCCCAATATCTGCAGGCATTACAAGAATTGTTTCTGTTGGTTTAATTTCTTTACCTAGAGATTTTATTTCATTAATTAATTCTTTGTCTAGATTGTGTCTTCCTGCTGTATCAATTAAAACTAAGTTGTATTTTTCAAGTTGTTTTTTGAATTTCTTATATGTTTTTAGAGCATCTGTTTCTTTTAAGTCAACAAAAGCAGTTAAATTGTTTTGTTTTGCTAATTGCATTAATTGTTCTTTTGCTGCTGGACGATGAACATCTAATCCAAGAAGTGCAACTTTATTTCCTCTTTTAGCATAATAATTTCCAAGTTTTGCTATTGTAGTTGTTTTACCTGCTCCATATAATCCAAGAAGAATTATCTTATTTTGTTTTTCTTTAAGTTTTAATTGTTTTTTTTCACCAAGAATTTGAGTTAATTCATCATGAAGAATTTTTATTAGATGTTCTTTTTTTTCTACACCTTTTATTCTTTCATCAAGTGCTGTTTTTTTGATTTTATCTGTTAATTTTTTTATTAAAATAATATTTACATCTGCTTCAATTAATGCTCTTTGCAAGTCTCTTACTATAGTATCAACTAGATTTTTATCTAGAAAGATAGCATTAGCTATTTTATCTGTTGCTTTTTTTAATACTTCTCCTAAACGTTCGAGCATAGAATTAGTAGTTTATTTAGAGTTAATAAAGTTGTGGTTTGAATTATTCTGTGGTTCCAATAAACCACCAGGGTTTTTGTAATTTGGTATTAATAAGATTTCCGTTTCTTGCATCAAATTTAGTTTCAGAATCTAATTTTACTGGAATGATTGCTAAAAATTTTCCTTGTTTTTTGCTATTTATTTTATATTCTGGAATTTCTTTTTTTTCTAGAGAAATTTTTTCAATATTTTCTTTTTCAGATGATTTATCATAAATTTCATTTGGCAATAAAAGTTCTGCATCTTCTAATTTTAAACTATCTTTTTGAATTGTTATTTTCTCCTTAGTTGAAGCAGATATTTCTTCTGAGATTATTTCAATTTCTCCTTTAACACTAAATTTTTCTTTTATTGTTATTGGAGATTCGCTTAATGTAACTTTTATTTCATCTTCTGTAAGGCTTATTTCATTAACTTCTGTTTCTTGCAAAATAAAATTTTCTTCTATACATACTCCTTCTTGGCATTTACATGGTTTAATAGAACTCCAATATGAGGGGGCATTATTTGCAAGAAATCCGCAAAAATAATGGTTAACTCCATATGCTCCTCCTGCAGATGAATGGCCACAACTATCTTGCAATTTTTCTTTTGAACCATCATCATATTCTAATTCAATGTATTTTCCTTTTTGATTTTCATCACAACTAATTAATTTTCTTTTATAATTTCCTGTTTTAGAATTTACTTTGCATTTTCCATCTTCACATCCGTAAGAACATACTTCTGAGGTTGATATAATTAGGTTTTTTAAATCTCCTTCTCCACAATAGTATTCCTGAACATATTCTTTATTATCTGGGCCTAAGAAACATGAATCTGTAAGAGTTATAACTTCTTTTGTAATTGGATCTTGAATTCCTGTTGTTGAACCTCTTATTCTAAAGTTTTGTCCTCCATCATTATCTGTGCAAATTGCAGAAACCATTCCAAATAAACTTATTAAAATAAAAATAATCATAACTCCCTTTTTCATGTTTATTTAAATAAATCTTTCTTTTTAAACGTTTCTTTAAATTTTTTAGTATTTTTGGTTAATTATCTAATCCAAGTTTTTCAATAAATTTTTGTTTATCAAAGGGTTGGATTTTGTCATATTCTTGGCCTGTTCCAAGATAGAGAATTGGTTTTTTTGTTACATATCCTACACTTAGAGCAGTTCCGCCTTTTTCATCAATATCTGCTTTTGTTAGAATTATTCCGTTTATTTGTATTGCCCAGTCAAAACTTTTTACTTGTTCTATTATGTCATTTCCAGTTATTGATTCTCCTACGAAAATTTTTGTATCTGGTTTTGTAACCTTTGCTACTTTTTCAATTTGAGCCATTAGATTTTTTGAAGTGTGCATTCTTCCTGCTGTGTCAATTAAAACACAGTCAATGTGGTTTTTTTCTGCATATTTTATTGCATCAAATCCTACTGCTGCAGGATCTGAACCATATTCTTGAGAAATAACTTTTATTCCTATTTTTTCTCCGTGTTTTTTTATTTGTTCAATAGATGCAGCTCTAAATGTGTCTGCTGCTGCTAAAACACAGCTTACTCCTTGGTTTTTTAGAGAATCTGCTATTTTTGCTATTGTAGTTGTTTTACCTGTTCCATTAACTCCACAAAATAAAACAACGTAAGGTTTTGATTTAGATGGTTTTTCTTTTATTTTTTTAAATAAATTAAATGGTTCAATTAGTATCTCGTTTATTATTTCTTTGAATGATTCTTTGATTTCAAATTCTATTTCTTTTTTTAATAATTCTTTTCCAACTATTTTTTCTTTTAGTTCTTTTATTATTTTTTCAGCAACTTCTAATGCTACATTGTTTTCTAATAATAGCATTTCTAGTTCTTCAGAATAAATCTCAAATTCTTTTTCTGTTATTTTTACTTTATTTATTTTACTTGTTATCTTTTTAAAGAATCCTTCTTCTTTTTTTTCTAATTTTTCTGCTTCTTTAAGAGGTTCTTTTTTTTCAGCTTCTTTTGCTATTTTTTTTATTTTTTCTTTTTCTTCCTTAGAAACTTCTTCTGTTTCAACTACTTCTGGTTTTTTTTCCTCTGAAACTTTTTTAGTCCAATTCTTTATTTTTTGTTTTAAAAATTTAAACATTCTATTTTAGTTAATTTTCTTATATTTTTAAGTCTTAGTAATTGTGTGCTTTTTTGTATAAATCTATTTAAAGATCTTATTTTTATCTTTAAAATGGGATATGCTACTAAAGTAAAGAATATTTTGGGATTTGGAAGAAAAAGGGATTTAAAGGGAATTTTTGTTGTTATTGATGGATTAGGAGATTTGCCTTGTAAAGTTTTTAATGGAAAAACTCCTTTAGAAGAAGCTAACACTCCTAATTTGGATTTTTTAGCTACAAGAGGTAAATTAGGTTATATGTATCCTATAAAGCCTGCGTTTATTCCAGAGTCAGATGAATCACTTGTTTCTTTATTTGGAAATAAATCTTTTGTTAATCTTAGAGGACAGTTAGAGGCAAAAGGATTAGGAGTAGATTTGAAAAGAGGAGATTTAGCTATTAGAATTAATTGGGCTACAATAAATCCCGAAACAAAAGAGATTATTGATAGAAGAGCAGGAAGAACACTTACAGATAAAGAAAAAAAAGAATTATTAAGATCTCTTGAGAAAATTAAGGTTTCTTCTAAATTTAAGATTCTTCAGGGAAATTTTCATTCAAGTGTTTTGATTTTTGAAGGAGGTTTTTCAGAAAATGTTTCTATGAATGATAAACTTTATGTTCAAGGTAAAATAAATTCTCAAGAAAAAGTTCTTCCTATTAGGCCTTTAGATGAATCAGAGATGGCACAATATACTTCAAATATTTTAAATGAATTTTTAGAACAAGCTCATGAAATTTTAAAAAATCATCCAGTAAATTTAAAACGAAAACAAAAAGGGTTTTATCCTGCGAATTATCTTTTAATAAGAGATGCTGGAATTGAGCTTCCTAAATTTAAATTATATAGAAATTGGTTTTCTACAGCTTATTCTCCTCTTCAAAAAGGATTTGCTAAAGCATCTGGAATGAAAACTTTTGATTTTGATTTTCCCAAATTTAAGTCATCTGATTTTTATGTTGATGCATACTTGACTTTGAAAAAAGCAATTAAATTTACAATAAGTAAGCTAAAAGAATTTTCTTTTTCATATTCTTATGCTTATGTTCATATAGGAGAGATAGATATTCCTGGACATGATAATAAACCTCTTGAAAAAAAATCAATGATAGAATATTTAGATTCAACTTTATTTCTTTTTCTAAGAAATTTTGCTCCTCCTAATAATTTAAAGATTATAGTTACTTCGACTTATTCAACACCTTGCAAATTAAAGACTCATTCTGCAGATCCTGTTCCTGTTTTGTTGTATGATAATTCAATTCCAAGAGAAAAAACTTTTTGTGAAAAACAAGCAAGAGTTGGAAGTTTAGGAAGAATTATTGGAAATGAATTATTAAAAAAATTAGAATTTTTTTGAGGAACCATGATAACTTATAATGAAATTTACGAAGCCTCCAAAAGACACCTGCGGGTTTCTTTTAAGCTTCCTCGAAGAACTGAACAGCAATTTCTAGTTGCCTCTGGGGAAATTGCAATTGAAGCTTCAGGAGTATTTGAATGATAACTTATAATGAAATTTACGAAGCTTCAAGGGCAGAAAGATATTCTGAAAAATTGCAAAAGCTTCCTAAGAATTTTATTAGCGATGTTTCTTCTTATTTGGAAGAAAAAAAGCAAACAGAGCTTGGAAGTGAAGACGCTTTTTCAGATATTGCTCTTAAAACAAAAAAGCAGTTAGAAAATGCAATTACTTTATTTAAGGAGCTTATGTTAAGAAGAAGAAAAAAAATTCTTAATCTTGTTTTAATTGCTGCTGAAACAGGTATTTCAAAGCAAGATTTTAATAATATGTTTGAAATTGAAAAGGAACTTTTTGAAGAATTTATGAAATGTATAGATGCTAATTCAATTAAATTAAATGAACTTTTAAATAATAAGACTAAAAAACAAGAAACAAATAAATTGGTTGTTTTTGTTGAAAATGTTAGTGAATTAGTAAATGTAGATGGGGGAAAAATTGGGCCTTATGAAAAAGGACAAATAGCAAATATTCCCAATGAAATAGCAAATATTTTAATAGAAGGCAATAAAGCAGAGCTTGTTAATTCTGAATAAGTATTCAAAACAAAACATTTATAAAGTATAATGAATAGGTATTCATAAGTAAATTAGCTGTTTTTACAGCAAGGAGAATTAAAATGCCACAAGGAGACGGAACAGGTCCTATAGGACAAGGCCCAATGACTGGAAGAGGTTTAGGGCATTGTGCAGGATTTGCAGTTCCAGGATTTATGAATGGTTTTGGTAGAGGAAGAGGCTTTGGTAGAGGATTCAGAAGAAGAATGATGATTCAACCTACAGTTATTCCTCAAGAAGTTGAATTAACTTCAACAGAAGAAAAGAAAATCCTAGAAGCAAATCTAAAGGACTTGAAAACTGAAATAAATGAAATAGAGAAAAGATTAAAAGAGCTAAGCACTAAGTAAATATGAGGTGCTTAGTTTTATTTTTTTAAAATGCCACGTCCAAGAATTAGAAGAAGAATTAAAAGTATGCCTGATGTAAATTATTTTAAACCAGCTGGAATTCCTTTAGCAAATTTAAATGAGGTTATATTAACAATTGATGAGTATGAAGCAGTTAGATTGGTTGATTTTAAGTCTGTTCCTCAAAAAAAAGCAGGAAAGATGATGAAAATTTCTCAGCCAACTTTATCAAGATTACTTAAATCAGCTAGATTAAAATTATCTGATGCAATTATTAATGGTAAAGCTATAAAAATAAAAGGAGGAAATTATAAATTGACAACTGGAAGAGGATTAGGAAAAGGACAAGGTAGAGGGCTTGGAATAGGGCCTAGAGGAAGAATGTCTGGAAGAGGCAGAGGTCTTGGAGGAGTTTGTAAATGTCCTGAATGTGGACATACAGAAGCTCAAATAAGAGGACAACCTTGCATGAATAAAAAGTGTCCTAAATGCGGAACTTTAATGATAAGAGGCTAATATGAAAAAAATTACACTTAAAGAATCATTTTTAAAAGCTGGAAGAATGTTCTGGAATGTTTTTCCACTTATACTTGGAACAGTTCTTTTTATTAGTTTGATTTTAACTTTGATTCCAAAAAGTTTTTATCTTATGATTTTTCAAAAAAATATTATTTTAGATCCTTTTATTGGAAGTTTTGTTGGAAGTGTTTCTGCAGGAAATCCTTTAGTTAGTTATATAATTGGAGGAGAATTACTTAAACAAGAAGTTAGCTTAATTGCAGTTACTGCTTTTATTGTTGCTTGGGTAACTGTTGGTTTTATTCAATTACCTGCTGAATCAATGATTTTAGGAAAAAGATTTGCACTTTATAGAAATTTATTGTCTTTTATTTTTGCAATTATTGTTGCATTAATAACTGTTGCAATTTTAGGAGTAATATGAAAAAATTAAATATTTCAAAATCAGGGTATTTTTTAATAATAGTTTTAGCTATGTATTTTTTTGTTTTTCTTTTTAGTAAAGATTCTTTTTATTCTGCTTTGATTTTTTTCTCAAATATTCTTTTAAATATCATTCCAATATTTTTACTTGTTTTAATATTAATGACTTTGTCTAATTATTTTATAACTCCTAAATTTATTTTAAAACATATAAATGAAAAAGGTTTTAGAAAATGGTTTTATGTTATTGTTGGAGGAATTTTAAGTTCAGGTCCAATTTATATGTGGTATCCTCTTTTATCTGATTTAAGAAGTAAGGGATTAAGTTATGGTTTGATTGCATGTTTTTTGTATAATAGAGCAATAAAAATTCCTTTACTTCCTTTAGCTATTTTGTATTTTGGATGGGAATATGTTATTGTATTGAGTTTTGTAATGATTTTTGTTTCTGTTTTTCAAGGAATATTAATTAATAAAATAATGGAGGTAAAATGAATCAACAAGAAGCAAGAGAGATATTAAGAGTAAATAAAAATGATTCTTTTGATATAGTTCGTAAAAGATATCATGAATTAATTAAAATGTATCATCCAGATAGAAATCCAAGTGATTTAAAATCAGCTGAGAATTGTAGAAGAACGATTGAAGCATATAATTTTTTGTGTAAAGTTAAAAAACAGATAAAAACATTAAGAGAATTAGAAATGGAAAGAACTCTTTGGGAATTTTTTAAGGAATTTTGGCCAATACCTAAAGAATTTGAACTACCCCAAAACATTAAAAAAGCAGATTCATCTTTATTAGCATATGAAGAACCTTATGAAGAGTTTGCAATAAAAAGAGGTTTTTATGAGTTTGTACGTCCATAATTTAAAATGAAAAAAGAAAAACAAAAAATCGCTGTTGCTTCTGAAGGAAAAGATGAAAATTCAGAGATAAGTGTAAGAGGAGGGCGAGCTCCTTATTATTTGGTTTTTGAAAATAAAAAACTTGTTGAAATTATTAAGAATCCTTTTGCAGTTGGAGGCGGAGGAGCTGGATTTAGTGTTGCTCATATGCTTGCTGATAAAAAGATTGATTTAGTTTATGCAGGAAGATTTGGACCAAATATGGAGTTTGCTTTAAAAGATAAAAAAGTTAAGTTTAAAGAATCTTCTGGAAAAGTTAAAGGAGTTTTTTAATAGAAACTTTTTTAAAGTATATATTTTTATTAAGATTATGAAAAAGGTGAATGTTATTTTTGCGAGCATTTTGATTTGTGTGCTTTTAATGAGTTTTGTTTCTGCAGGATTTTTTAATAATCTTTGGAGTAAAATAACTGGAAAAACTGTTTCAGAAGAATTGTCAAATTCTGATGTTAATAAAGACTGTGTAATTAATATTGATGATATTAGTTTAGTTGTAGGAAATATGGGCAAAACTTCTTCAAGTTCTGATTGGAATTCTAATTTAGATGTGAATAATGATGGCATGATTAATATTGATGATATTAATATAGTAACAAGTCATTCTGGAAAATTTTCTTTTAGTTCTGAATGTTTGCTTATTTATTCTGATGTTAATGATGATTGCATAGTTAATGCTCAAGACCTTGCTTTAGTTGTAGGAAGTCAAGGCAAAACTTCTTCAAGTTCTGATTGGAATTCTAATTTAGATATTAATAAAGATGGAATAATTAATACGCAAGATGTTAATATAGTGGCAGGAAATTCAGGAAAGATAGTTCCTGGATGTGATTCAATAACTTGCACTGATTCAGATGGAGGATATGATATTTATACTAAAGGAATTGTTTATGGAAAAAATTCTAAAGGACAAGAAACAACTTTTACTGATTATTGTGCTACTGATGGAATCACATTAGTAGAAGGTTTTTGTGATTCAGAGGGTTTTGTAAATGGCAGTTCTGTTGTTTGTTCAAATGGATGTTCAAATGGAGCTTGTTTAGAAGATGATGAAGAACAATGCATAACTTTTGATAAAGATATTCATGATTCTTTTCTTGTTTCTCGAAGTGAAAGACCTAATAGTATTCCTGTTGAATCTGCTTTAATGAGAGCAACTAATTTTGTATTAGACGGAACCTTTAATAAAACAGATATTGAGTATAGAAAAGATGAGCTTTGGAAAGTTGTAAAAACTGGAGTTCAAGAAGGAGATTTTTTTGCTTTGGGAGAACTTGAATTAAGAATAGGAGAAATTAATAGACAAGATAAAAAAGTAGTAATTTGTGAGAATGCGCCTAATATGGATATTGGTATTTCTTTAGTTTGCACTGATTCAGATGGAGGATATGATATTTATACTAAAGGAATTGTTTATGGAAAAAATTCTAAAGGACAAGAAACAACTTTTACTGATTATTGTGCTACTGATGGAATCACATTAGTAGAAGGTTTTTGTGATTCAGAGGGTTTTGTAAATGGCAGTTCTGTTGTTTGTTCAAATGGATGTTCAGATGGAGCTTGTGATTTTACTGGAGGAAATAAACTTTGTCCTTCTGTTGTTACAGGAGGGCCAGAAATTAATCCTGGAGTTAGATTAATTATTGACGGAAAAACAAAATATTGCGACCCTTTTACTCTAACTTATTTAGAAGTTAAATCTGCAGGAGAAAAATGCATTAATGATTTTGAATGTTCAGATAATGCTTGTGTTAATAGTGTTTGTTATTCATTAAGAGAAGAATTAGAAAAACAAAAAGAATTATTAGAACAACAAACTTCTCTTATTCAAGAAACTATTTGTTGGGTAAAAGATTTTCTTAAAATTCAAGATTATTCTGAGTGTTTAAATGAAGCTATTGGAGATTAATATGAAATCTCGTCTTTTTTTAGGCTTTTTTCTTATTTTATTATTTTCTTGTTTTGTAAGTTGTCAGAATATTGGAAAAGTAAATGATACACATTATTATGATGTTGATGGAGAATATAAATTATTAAAAAAAGATTTTGAATCTTGTCTTAATTCTTTTGAATGCATTAATGATTCTTGTATTGATGGAATTTGTCAAAGCAAATTTACAGGTTTAGAAATTGGTTTGGGAGAAGGTTCTGATTTGTTAAATCAATTACTTGCTTTACTTGGAAAAGAATGTGATCCTCTTGATCAATCTTATCATTGTGAAGGCACTGAAGCTTTTTTATGTGGTGTTAATGGACAATGGGAATCTAAAGGAAATGTTGAAGGAGAATGTGGATATTCTTCTGGAGGTTCAGGAGGAAGTTCAGGAGGAGGTTCAGGAGGAAGTTCTGGAAGCAGTATGGATATTGTTTTGGTTTCTCCTTTAAATGGAGTAACTTATTCTCATCCTTTAATTGAATTAAAGGTTTTTGATAGTAAAAAAAGAGCAAGATACTGGGAATATTCATTAAATAATAAATCTAAAATTGGATTTACTCCTAATACTACTATTGTAGCTTCTGAAGGAAAAAATGTTTTAACGGTTTATGCAAGAAAATATTCTTCTAGTTCTAGTGGAGAAGTTATTAAAAGAGTAAATTTTAATGTTGTTTTATCTTCTTTATCAGGTTATTGTGGAGATGGAATTTGTCAAGATAGTGAATCTTGTGAAACTTGTTCTGATGATTGTGGATTATGTCCAATTAAAGCAAATGTTTATTGTGGAGATGATATTTGTGATGTAGATGAAAGCTCCAGCACTTGTCCAGAAGATTGCGATAAAAATAGCAGAATAGGATATTTTATTTTTTTAATGATAATTATTTTTTTAGTTGCAGGTATTTTGGCACTTATAGGTTATTTATTGTATAAAAAATTTTATAATAAAAAAATGAATAATTTTTCAAATACAAAATAAAAGTTTGAGACTTAAAAAATAATTAATTCACTATTTCGTTTTTCTCAAACCATAAGGAAATTTCTTTTTCTGCATTTTCTATGCTGTCTGAAGCATGAATAACATTTTCAAAAACACCTGTTTTAGAATTAATTCTTCCGTATTTTCCTCTTATTGAAATTGGTTCTGCTTCTTCTGGATTTGTTTTTCCTGCAAGTTTTCTTACTTTTTCAATGGCATTTTCTCCTTTGTAAACTAAGGCAAGAACTCTATTTGTATGAAATTCTCCCATTATGTATTTTAGAGTTTCTTCAAAAATTTTGGGTTTGGATTCTTTTAGATGAGCATAATGCTTTTCTGCAAGTTCTTTAGATACATTCACAACTTTTGCTCCAACAATTCTTAATTCTGTTTCTGATAATTTTGAAATTATATTTCCTGTTAGGCTTTTGATTAATCCATCTGGCTTAATTAATACTAAGAGTTTTTCTTCCATTCTTATTTTTATGATGTTATATTTAAAAAGTTTGTCTTATTGATTTTTTTATGAATAAAAATTGGATGATTGCTGATTTACATATACATTCGAGGTTTTCTAGAGCATGTAGTAAGAGTATAACTATTCCTGAGCTTGTTAAATGGGCTAAGATAAAGGGTTTAAATTTGCTTGGAACAGGAGATTTTACTCATCCTATTTGGATTCAAGAAATTAGAGATTTATTAGTTGAAAAAAAGGGTTTTTACTATTATGAGGATTTTCCTTTTGTTTTATCTGGAGAGATTTCTTTAATTTATACTCAAGAAAGAGGAAGAAAAGTTCATTTGGTGTTATTGGTTCCTAGTATTGAAGTTGTAGATAAGATAAATTTTTATCTTGATAAAAAAGGAAGAAGAGATTATGATGGAAGGCCAATTTTTAAGATTTCTTGTGAACAATTTGTAAAAGATATGAAAGAAATTCCAGAAGAATTAAGAGATAAAGAGCTAGAACAGAAAACTTCAAAAGATGGTTTAGAAGAAGGAAGTTTGGCTTGGATATGGATTTTATTTGGATTAGCAGTAATAGTTATTGTTGCTGTTGTTATTTCATTAAGAAAAAAATGGAGGTAAAAAAATGAGAGTTGCAGTTGCTTCTGAAGGAAAAGATGAAAATTCAGAGATAAGTGTAAGCGAGGAAGATATAGGAAACAGTTAAGAGACTGTTTTGATTATGGGCTATATTGGCAGAGAAATATAGTTGAATGTTTGATTGGCGTAGTGAAATGATTATTTGGCTCACACATACATGCTCACCATGCGCATATGCAACGCGCAGAGTTTTCTGCTAAGCTAATTGCTTATAATATTGGCTTACTATGTTTGATTACTTTCTACAGAACCGGATAATTGGTATTGCGCAAAAGATAAGGTGATTGTTGAGATTATCCAGCCATGAATCCTATACTCCATCTATTTAGTACACTATTTAGTGGTAACAAGATAGAAAGATTTAAATATGAATGGTTTATACACTTATTTATGATTAATTCAGTGGAAAGAAGACCTTGGTCGGATCTTGAGCCTGTTCCAGGTCCGGAAGCTAGAACAATTGAAGATGAAACTATAGAAGGGACCAGCATATTGCTCGTTGAAAAGTATTTTTTGGGAGGCTCTTCGATAGATTCATGTTGTAGACAGGTTATCCCGAAAGATATAGAATATAAGAATGGCCGTTTATTAAATTCATGGAATGAAGAACCTTGGGAAAGCACGAAAAATGGCGAAAAGCCCAGGATTTATGTTTCTACAATACCTTACTTGTCTGAGCTTAAAGAAAATGAAATAATAAGAATTGCAATGCAACTAGGACAAAATGGATATGAAGTTAAAAAAGGCTTTCCTTTAGATGAATCTTCCTGCTCTGGTATGCAGTATCTTGATCATTATGGTGATCTACAAAGATGCAGAAAATTGGATGCAAAAGGCCCAAAGGTGTTCTCTTTTGAATTTCCTTACTGGGAAGGTAGGTCATGGTCCCACTATAAAGATACTGGAGAAGAAAGAAAAGTGAACATAAGATCTTGGTGGAGATCCTTCTGGGGAATAAAAAAAGAACAGATTTCTCTCCCGGTTTCTTTAGAAAAACATGCAGCATGGCTAGGAGGAATTGTCAGGTTTAAGAAAAAATCTATGCAATCTGTGGACGATGTGACTAATATGCTAAATAGTCTTGGGTACACAGTTGTTGGTGCTGATGCCCTTTACAGAACTCAAGGATGGTGGACCGAACCGCCCATTCCAGATGCAATATCTGTTGGCCACTGAGTCCGAAGGGAAATGTTCTCAGGATAGATAGGAATATTTGAACTATTTTTTTAATTCACTATTTCGTTTTTCTCAAACCATAAGGAAATTTCTTTTTCTGCATTTTCTATGCTGTCTGAAGCATGAATAACATTTTCAAAAACACCTGTTTTAGAATTAATTCTTCCGTATTTTCCTCTTATTGAAATTGGTTCTGCTTCTTCTGGATTTGTTTTTCCTGCAAGTTTTCTTACTTTTTCAATGGCATTTTCTCCTTTGTAAACTAAGGCAAGAACTCTATTTGTATGAAATTCTCCCATTATGTATTTTAGAGTTTCTTCAAAAATTTTGGGTTTGGATTCTTTTAGATGAGCATAATGCTTTTCTGCAAGTTCTTTAGATACATTCACAACTTTTGCTCCAACAATTCTTAATTCTGTTTCTGATAATTTTGAAATTATATTTCCTGTTAGGCTTTTGATTAATCCATCTGGCTTAATTAATACTAAGAGTTTTTCTTCCATTCTTATTTTTATGATGTTATATTTAAAAAGTTTGTCTTATTGATTTTTTTATGAATAAAAATTGGATGATTGCTGATTTACATATACATTCGAGGTTTTCTAGAGCATGTAGTAAGAGTATAACTATTCCTGAGCTTGTTAAATGGGCTAAGATAAAGGGTTTAAATTTGCTTGGAACAGGAGATTTTACTCATCCTATTTGGATTCAAGAAATTAGAGATTTATTAGTTGAAAAAAAGGGTTTTTACTATTATGAGGATTTTCCTTTTGTTTTATCTGGAGAGATTTCTTTAATTTATACTCAAGAAAGAGGAAGAAAAGTTCATTTGGTGTTATTGGTTCCTAGTATTGAAGTTGTAGATAAGATAAATTTTTATCTTGATAAAAAAGGAAGAAGAGATTATGATGGAAGGCCAATTTTTAAGATTTCTTGTGAACAATTTGTAAAAGATATGAAAGAAATTTCTAAGGATATTGAGATTATTCCTGCTCATATTTGGACTCCTTATTTTGGTGTATTTGGTAGTAAAAGTGGCTTTAATTCTTTAAAAGAAGCCTTTGGAGAGCAGTTTTCTAATATTAATGCAATAGAGACTGGAATTTCTTCAACTCCTGAAATGAACTGGAAAATAAAGGAATTAGAAAATATTTCTATTATTAGTTTTTCAGATTCTCATAGTTTTTGGCCATTTAGATTAGGAAGAGAAGCAACAATCTTTTCTAAAGCAGATTCTTATTCTGACTTGATTAAACAAATAAGAGAAAATAGTTTTCTTGCTACAATTGAAACAGATCCTGCTTATGGAATGTATCATTATGATGGACATAGAAATTGTGATTTTTCTTGTTCTTCTGGAAAAACAAAAGAATTAAATGGAATTTGTCCTGTTTGTAAGGGAAAATTAACTTTAGGAGTAGATTATAGAGTTGAAGAACTTGCAGATAATAAAGAAAAACCCTTGAAATCTAAATTTTACTATACTTTATTGCCTTTGCATGAAATAATTTCTTTGTATTCGGAAGTTGGAATGCAAAGTAAAAAAGTTTGGGGAGTTTATAATTCTCTGATTAAAGATTTTGGAAATGAATTTGAAATTTTATTAAATGTTTCTAAAGAAGAATTTTTAGAAAAAGAAGTTGATGAAAAATTAATTGAGTTGATATTAAAAAATAGAAAGGGAAAAATAAAAGTTAAACCTGGATTTGATGGAAAATATGGAAAAGCTTTATTAGAAGAAAACCAAGCTACTTTGTTTTAGGAGCATTTTTAATTTTTATAAATTTGTAATGAGCAGATTTTGTTTTTTTACTGCATTTTGGACAAGAATCTTTTAGAGTGTAGGTATTGCAAGAATCGCATTTTTTTAGTTTCATTTTCTTTTATAGTATGGAAAAAGAGTTGCATCTATGAGAGTATCTTGAAAGTTGTTAATTCTATTATAGGCATGTTTTGTTTCTTGAATTATTTTATTTCCTGTTGCTAATATAATATAAGTAGTAAATCCTAAAACATTTAATGGTAGTTCTTTTAATTTAGAAACCAATTTTGAGGGTTTCATTATTTTCTTAATCCTCTAGATTTTTTGCCTGCACTTGTTAATCCTCTCATTGCTCTTTTTTGATTTTGTTTTTTACAAACCCAATTTATTTTTTTGTCTTTTTGAATTTCTGGTCTGTTTGGGTCTACTAAAATTACTTCATAAAAATAATTTATTCCATCTTTTCCAATTAAATATGAGTTTAAAACAACTAGATTTCTGAATTTTCTTTCTGTTCTTTGTTCTGCAATTCCTTTATAATTCATTCTTAGATTTTTTCTTGTATGAAGTCTTTTACTTCTTCTTCCTTTGTTTGGACGAGGACGTTTATGGCCTCCTCTTTTAATTCTAACTCTTATAATAACAAATCCTTTTTTGTTTCTATATCCTAGAGAATGAGCTTTATCTAATCTTAATGGTTTATCAACTTTTGTAAACACGTTTGATTTTCTCCATTCTACCATTCTTTTTCTTAGAGTTTCTTTGTCTGGTTTTTTCCAGGCTTGTTTTATGAAGTTATATAATCCTTTTGTCATTTTTTTATCTGTTGAATTTACCTTATAAAGGTTTTGTATGGGGATGAGGCTACACGGATTTGAACCGTGGACCCCTGCCTTATCAGAGCAGTGCTCTGGCCAGACTGAGCTATAGCCTCATTAAAATTCAAAGTTAGAAATTGTTTATAAAGGTTTTTAATTAATTCTTAACTGCTAGTTCAATGATGAATTTGTCTTCTTCAAAATAGTAGTTTATTATGGGATTTCCTAATTGAATTATTTTATAATATGCTTTTTTATCTGCAAGAGCTTTTATTTCAATGCTGTTTTGAAGATGTTTTATTGAAAGGTCTTTTAGAGATGCGCCAGGCATATTTATTTCAAAAACAATTCTATCTCCTAGTCTGATTATTTTTGTTTCTGGTTCTTGTTTTTTAAGTTTAGAGAATTTTTCTTGTTGCTTTTCTGTAAATTTTTTTAATTCAGGTTGTTTTATTTTTTGGATTTTTTGATCTTGTTTTTTCTTAGGAGTGAAATTAACTTTTTTTCCATTAATATACATTTGAAATTTTGCATTAGGATTTATTCCTTTTTGCATTTCATTTTCTAACATTTTCATTGCATTTCCAAGCATTTTATTTAATAGTCCTCCTCCGAGCAGAGGTTGTGGAGTATCTACAAAATCGTTTTTTCCAAGAAGCCCCCATTCTTGTTGATTGCCATTTATTCTGATTCCACAATAAGGGCAGAAATCAAAGTTTTCATTTAATTTTCCTTGGCATTTTTTACATTTTTTCTTTTTGAACATATTTAAAAGTATTTAGAGTTCTTTAAAAGGTTTACTTTTCAAAGATATATTTTTTTATTGACATTAATTGTTGAGATTCTTCAATGAGTGTTGGTTTTGTTTCTTTTAATATTAATTTTTCTAGTGTTTTTTTACTGCTGGTTTTTTTGTCTTTTATTTCTTTTATGTAAGGTAATCCAAGAATTATTGTTGAAAATCTTAAAAAACTACTTATTATAAAGATTGTAATTATGGGAGTTATTCCTGTATGAATAAATTTTATTAATATTGCACCTAATCCAGCTCCTAAAAATGTTCCAATTCCGTTTAACATGTGGTGGTATGAAACTGCGAGTCCTCTTTTTTCTGAAGAAATGTTATCATAGATAAAGTTTCCTGCTGCAAGATTAAATCCTGCCCATGCTGTTGCTCCAATAATAGAGGGAACTAAGATTAAGTAGATTGGAGATGCAGAAATAATATATAGGATCGGTATTGGAAAAATAAAAAGAGAACTTATTACCATTACTTTGTAATTTCCAAATTCATCTGCTATTTTTCCCCATAGTTCTAATACTGATAAAGAAAAAATAGTTCCAGATAAAGTTATTATCATATATGTTTTATAGCTGAAATTGAGATTTCTTAATAAGTAAACTGCAATTAATGAACCTGCAATTGCTGTTGAAAAGGATAAGAATGCTCTGAAAATAGAAAATTTTCCAAAGTTTGTTTTAGTTGATTTAGATAAGAAGCTAAAAAATGAAAAATAATAATCTTTTTTTAATTTTATTTTTGGCTCATATTGTTTTTTAAATACTCTCCAAGAAATAAATCTTGAAATCATGGCTAAAGAAAATAAAATTATAAATCCAATCATAGCTAATTCTATTTTTTTAAAATAATCTAATAAAAATGAAGAAAGTATTGCAAGTATTGCAATTACAAATCCAACTAATAAATTTCTTTTTGAAAACCATCTTCCTCTATATTCTTCATCAACTATGTCCCCCATCCAAGAAAACCAAGCAGGACCTGCAGAATTAGCAGAGATTAAATGCAATCCAAAGAAAAGTAAGAACATTATTGGAAGAATGTTGGTGATTATTCCTTTGTGAAATAAAATTGCAGTTATAATTATTGGAATCCACATTAGAACTTCAATAAAAATGGCATTTCTTACTATTTTTTTTCTTGAATGTTTTTCAATAAGTCTTGAACTAAATAATTGTGTAAAAGGTCCAAGTAGTCCAGAAATAGAGCTAAGCATAGCAACTAAAGAATTACTTGAGTTAATTGCAATTGCAAATGGAGAAAAGTATCTTGCTCCAAAAGCTTGTGAAGCACCAGCAAAAATTCCTTCTTGTATGCTTCTTCTTCTTGCTTTGTGTTTTTTTTCTTTTATTATTGGGTGTTCCTCTTTTTTCATTTGGCAATTTTCCACATAAGTTCAAAGTATTTTTTATAACCTTCTGAAATCTCTTTATTTTTTATAACTATTGCTATGAGGTTTTCTTTACTCCATAAAATAATTGCAACTTTATCTCTATAAATATTAACTGCTAAAGGAGAAGAATATTTTGAAGGAAGAAATTTTATTTCTGAATAGGGAATTTTTATTTTTTTATTGGTTTTATTAAATATTATTCTTGATTTTATTTTTCTTGATTTTCTTTTTTTATCAAACCATTTAAAATAAAATTCTAAGATTTCATAGGCTAATGGTGAGGCTCCAAGAATAAGAATTTCTTTTGTTTTAGATTTTAATTGATCTTCTAAAACAGTTTTAAGTCCTAATCTGCCTTTATAGAAATTAGTTTCTTGTTTTTCTTGTGTTTTAGTGTAAAGAGCCATCATTTCTGGAAGAAATTCATTTATTGAATTTTGTTTTTCTTTTAATATATCAAGAAATCTTTCAGGAGAAGCAGATTCGAAAATTTTTCTGTTATTTTTTAAAATATATCCTACAAGCCCTTTTTTTATTAGCATTTCAATTACATCATATACTGTTCTTCTATGTAGTCCTGTTTTTCTAGATATTTGGCCTGCTAAACTTGGACCCAATTCTAATAGAGCTTTGTATATTAAAGATTCATTTTTTGTTAATCCTGCTTCTTGCAAAATTTTAAGCTCCATATATTAATGAGTTGTTATTAGTATATAAATGTGGTGATTTTTATCACATCTTAAATTAATTTACTTGTGAAATCTTAATTTATTAATTAAATTTATGGAGGAAAAAATGACAAAACAACTTGAAAGGCAAGTGATTGAACTTGTTGCTATGGATAGAATAGACAGGCCAATTTCTAGCATGTCTGGAAAGATTAAAAGAAGAAAACCTAAGTTAGCTCAAGCTATTGAACTTCCTGGAGAATCTTATCAAGGAGATAGAGTTTGGGCAGAAGTTTCTGAAAATGATGTGCAAAAGGCTAAAGGTATGAAAGAAGGAGTAGCTAAGTTTGAAGACCAATTTCCTAAATATGGAAAAATCTTAAGGGGCTATATTGAAGAACAAAGAACTCTAAGAGAAACTCATTTGTATTTTGGTATGAATGAAGGATGTAAGGTTACTGCTGATGACTATCTTGGAGTTATGCAAGATTTAGGATTTAGTGAAGCAGTTTCTAGAAAGCTTTATCCAGAATTAATGAATATCTCTAGAAATTTAGCTAGAAAAAGAAATGAAACTGAAAGAAGAATTTTAATTAATCAAGGAATATAAATAGGTTTTTATATTCCTTTATTTTTATTTTTTTATGAAAACATTTTATATTACAACAGCAATAGATTATGTAAATGCAGAGCCACATATTGGACATGCTTATCAAAAGATAATCGCAGATGTTCTTGCAAGATGGCATAAACTTATTGGAGATGATGTTTTTTTTGTTACAGGAACAGACGAGCATGGAAAAAAAGTTCAAGAAGCAGCTGAAAAAGTGGATTTAGCTCCTAAAAAATTTGTTGATGGTGTTTCTGTAAAATTTAAAGAAGCATGGAAAGCATTGAATATAAAGTATGATAGATTTATTAGGACAACAGATGAAGATCATGAAAAAATTGTTCAGAAAATTATAGAAAAAACAAATGATGTTGGAGATATTTATTTAGGAAAATATGAAGGATATTATTGTGTTGCTTGTGAGGCTTATTATACTGAAAAAGACTGCCCTGACTTAAAATGTCCTGTTCATAAAAAGCTCTTGCAAAAAATAAAAGAAGATAGTTATTTTTTTAGATTAAGCAAGTATGAAAAGTTTTTGCTTGATTTGTATAAGAAACATCCTGAATTTATTCTTCCTAAAGAAAGAAGAAATGAAATAATTAACAGAGTTAAAAAAGGATTAAAAGATTTGAGTATTTCAAGAACAAGTTTTAATTGGGGAATACCTTATCCTGGAAATAAAAAACATATTGTTTATGTTTGGTATGATGCTTTGCTGAATTATTATTCTGCTACTTGTAAAAAAGGAAAAGAAAAATTCTGGCCAGCAGACGTGCATTTACTTGGAAAAGATAATGCATGGTTTCATTGTGTTTATTGGCCTGCAATGTTGAAATCAGTTGGAATCGAGCTTCCTAAAACAGTTTTTGTTCATGGTTTCTTGACTTTTAATGGAGAGAAAATATCTAAATCAGGAGGAAATTCAATTTTTCCAAATACTTTGGTTAAAAAATATGGAGCAGATTCAATTAGATATTTTGTATGTAGGCAATTTCCATTTACAGAAGGAAATGATGGAGATTTTTCAGAAAAAGCATTAGTTGATAGGCATAATGGAGAATTAGTTAATAAGTTAGGAAATCTAGTTTCTAGAGTTGCTGGATTAATTGAGAAAAATGGAGTAGAGAAAACTTCAAATAAACTTTTGAAAAAGTTGAAATCTAAGGAAATTGAAAAATTAATGTCTGAATATAAATTAGACAAGGCATTAAATGAAATTTTTGCATTTGTTGATGTTTGCAATGAATATGTTCAAGACAAAAAGCCTTGGGAAACAAAAGATAAAAAAGTATTATTTGAACTTAAGGAAAGTATTTTAGAAATTGGAAAACTTTTATCTGCTTTTATTCCTGAAGCTTCTGAAAAAATTTTAAAACAATTTAGTGCAAAAAATATTAAAAAGGGAGATTATTTGTTTAAACGGATATAATGGAAAATATAATTGAATTTTCAGATTTTGAAAAACTAGATTTAAGAGTTGCAGAAATAAAAGAAGTTGAAGATATAGAAGGAGCTGACAAATTGTATAAGTTAAGTATTGATGTTGGTGAATTAGGAGAGAGGATTATTTGTGCAGGTATTAAAGAACATTATTCTAAAGAAGATTTACAAGGAATGAAAATTGTTATTGTTGCTAATCTTGCTCCTAGAAAGATGAGAGGCATAGAGAGTCAAGGAATGTTATTGGCTGCTTCAGATAAAGAACATTCAAAAGTATTATTGGTTTCTCCAGGAGATAAAGCTGAACCTGGAATGAGTGTAGGTTAATTATTTAGATAAACCTAGTTTTTGAAGAATTCTTTTTAGTAATTTTTCTTTATCTTTATTTGAATCGTATTCTGCATCGCAAAGTTGAGCTGCAATTTCTTTGTATGCTCTAGAAACTTTTGATTTTGGATGAGTATGAACAACTGCGTCTTTTAAATTTAAAGCGTGTTTAACTGCAATGTCTTCTGGAACCATTCCAAGTATTGGAATTTCTAGCATTTCTTTAACTGTTTCTGGTTGCATTTCAATTTCGTCTTTTTTTACTCTTGTTACTATAACTCCTAAAATGTTTTTTTTTAGGTTTTCTGCCATTTTTACTGTTTTTAGTGCATCTGTTATTGCAGGCATTTCTGGATTAGTAACAAGAACTATTTCGTCTGCAATTTCCATAGCTGCTTTAGCTTCTTCTCCTAATCCTGCTGCTGAATCAACAATCACAATATCTGAAACTTTTTTAAAATCTTTTTTAAATAAATCTAATTTATTTGGTTTTATTTTTTCTAGTTCTTTTACTGAAAGAGATGAAGGAATAATTTTTAATCCAGTTGAGTGTTCATACACTCCTTCAAAAACATCTGCTTTTTTGTTTAATATGTGATTTAAATTTATTGGAACTTCTGGAGAGCCAAGGTGAATTCCCACATTTGGAGTTGTTAAATTTCCATCGATAATTAGAACATCTTTTCCAAAATAGTTTATAGCTGCTCCTAAGTTTACTGCAGTGGTTGTTTTTCCAACGCCTCCTTTTCCAGATGTAATTACAATAATTTTTGCCATTTTAAAAAGAGTATTTCCTCTTATTTTATAAGAAAATGTTTAGTATCGCTTATAAACTTTTCTAATAGTTCTGCATATATTTTTAGTTGTTCTAAATTAACATTTATTTCTTTTCCTTGGTAAAATATTCTTAAACAAACATTCTTTCTAAATTCTCCGATTCTTTCTATTCTTAATTCTTCTATTTTTCTTAGCATTTCATAAAATTCAATTACTTTTAGAAAATCTTTGTCTTTTTTAAATAATTTTTTTACAATTTCTATTTTTTTAATTGGTTGAGTTGGAATTGAAGAAATCTTTTTTTTCTTTTTAGCATGAGTAATTATTTTGTCTATGCTGGTTTCAATCATTTTTCTCCATCTTATAAGAAGATTTCTAATTACATCACAAGTTTTAGTATATTTCAGACTAACATATAACAAGTGGTCTGCGCTTATTTTTTCTTGAATTATTCTATCCATAAAGCATCCTTTTGAGTGTTTTTTGAAGTAGGAATTATTAAGTATTTAGGGTTTTTATACTTTTCCTACTCTTTAGTTACTTTTTATTTTATTCTTTCTGTTGTTTTTTTAAGAATTTTTTTAGCAAGTTCTAGGAAGTCTTTTATATCTTTGAGAACAATGACAATTGGAGATGAATCTTTTGTTAAAATAATTATTTTTTCTTGTTTTCTAAATTCAAAAGGAGAATTTTTATGAATTTCTACTATATCAATTATTTTTTGAATTAGTTTTGTTTCGTGAATTTGAATTTCATATCTTGGAGCACACTTTAATTTAAAGATTTCTAGGTTTTGTCTTGGATTTTTTTGAAGGCGAATTCTTTTATAGAGATATTCGTATTGGAGTATGCAGGTGATTAGTTTAGTTATTGCAATTTTTATTTCCACTATTATTTTTAAAAGAAGTTTTTTATCTTTTATTAGAGGATAGGTTATGTAGAGAATATGGTCTATTTTTTGTATTCTTTGTTTTGCTTCATAAAGATTTTCAAGAATTTTTTCCATAGTGTTTAGAAGTATTTGAGATTAATATGGTTTATTGTTCACTAAGACTCATAATTGCTTCTGCTAAATCTCCTGTTTCTTCAAGTGCTTTTTGAGCTTGTTCTTTATTAGCTCCTGTTTTTTCAATTATTGATTGAATATCTTCTTCTGAAAAACCTACTTCTGGAGTTTCTTCTTGAGATTCACCTTGTATTTGAAACATATCTTGTCCTTGAATAGTCATTTTAGTCACAGAAGGATTTGGAATTACTATTTTAGAGCCATCTGTTTTTTCAATAGTAACTTTGCTTGCTGGAATCTCGTTTTGAGAAATTCCCATTTGTTTCATAACTGCTTGCATTTTTTTTGGATTTAATCCTCCTAGTCCAAACATTATAAAAACACTCCTAGAAATATTCTAAATGCAACAATAAGCACTATGAATAGAATTATGTGAGTAGGTTTTAAATTAATATAACTTCTATATTCTTCATCATATCTTGTTAACCCTCCAAATCCTGAAGGCATATTTATTCCAGCCATTGTAAGTAAGATTTAAAATAGATAGTTGTTTAAAAAGATTATGGCTAAGAATAATTTTGATTTTAAAGCTGTTGAAAAGAAGTGGAAGACTTTTTGGGAGAAAAATAAGATATATGCACTTAAATTAGGGAAAAAGGCATATTCAATAGATACTCCTCCGCCAACTGTTTCAGGAAAAATGCATATGGGGCATGCTTATTCATATTCACAGCAAGATTTTATTGCAAGATTTAGAAGAATGTTTGAAGGAAATGTGTTTTATCCTTTTGGAACAGATGATAATGGGCTTCCTACAGAAAAGCTTGTTGAAAAAATAAATAAGATAAAAAGCAAGAAAATGCCTAGAACCAAGTTTATTGAACTCTGTTTAAAGACATTAAGAAAAATAACACCAGAGTTTATACAGGATTGGAAGGATTTAGGAGTTTCTGCAGATTATAACACTTGTTATTCAACAATAGATGATAATGCTAGAAAGATATCTCAAAAGTATTTTATTGAATTATATAAAAAAGGAGAAATTTATAGAAAAGAGTTTCCAACTATTTGGGATGTTCATTTTCAAACTCCTGTTGCTCAAGCTGAATTAGAAGATAAAGAAATGGAAAGTTTGTTTTCTACATTAAAGTTTAAAGTAGAAGGAAAGGATTTATTGATAGCTACAACAAGGCCAGAGTTATTAGGAGCATGTGTTGCTGTATTTATTAATCCAAAGGATAAGAGATATGTTAAATTAATAGGAAAAGAAGCAAGTGTTCCTTTGTTTAATCATAATGTTCCTATAATTGCAGATGAATCTGCAGATATGGAAAAAGGAACAGGAGTTTTAATGGTTTGTAGTTATGGAGATAGATTTGATGTTGATGCTATTAATAGACACTCTCTTGTACCAAAGATAATAATTAGTAAGGATGGGAAAATAACTAAAGGAAAGTATGAGGGATTGAGAATTAAACAAGCAAGAGCTAAAATTTTAGAAGATTTGAAAAAAGCAAAATTAATTGCAGAGCAAAAAAAGATTTCACATGTTGTTAATGTTTATGAAAAATCAGGAGAAGAAATTGAATTTCTTCCTACAGAGCAATGGTTTATTAAATTATTAGATAAGAAAAAGGAATTAATTGAACAAGGAAAGAAAATTAAGTGGTATCCTAAATACATGTTTAAAAGATATGAAAATTGGGTTAAAGGTTTAGAATGGGATTGGAGTATTTCTCGGGAAAGACATTTTGGAATTCCTCTTCCTGTTTGGTATTGTGATAAATGTGGAGAAGTAATCTTGCCAAGTGATAAAGAACTTCCAGTTGATCCAGTTGAGACTAAAAAGAAATGTCCTAAGTGTAAGGGAAACGCAATTCCAGATACAAGAGTATTAGATACATGGGCTACTTCATCTTTAACACCACAAATTGCTTCTGAATTAACTAAAGGAAAAATTAATATTCCTTTTTCATTAAGACCACAAGCTCATGATATAATCAGAACCTGGGCATTTTATACAATTACAAGAGCTTTAATGCATGAGAAAAAACTTCCATGGAATGAAATGGTTATTTCTGGTTTTGCAACACTTAAGGGAGAGAAAATGAGCAAGAGTAAGGGAAATGTTGTTGATCCCAGAAAAGTCTTAGATGAATATGGAGCAGATGCTTTAAGATTATGGGCAGCAGGTCCAAAATTAGGAACTGATTTAGATTATCAAGAAAAAGATTTAGTTACTGGAAAGAAATTTGTTAATAAGTTACTAAATGCTTCAAGATTTGTTTTTATGAACCTAGAAGATTTTGATGGAAAGAAACCAAAAGAATTATTGCCTATTGATGAATTGTTTTTGGAGGTTCTTAATGATGTTATTTTTACTACAACTGAAAGATTTAAAGACTATGAATATTCAAGAGCTAAATCTAATGTGGAAGGATTTTTCTGGAGAGATTTTTGTGATTATTATTTGGAGATTGTTAAAAAGAGAGTTTATCAAGGAACAGGAAATGCAAAAAAGTCTGCACAATATGCTCTTTATCAAGGATTACTTACAATAATAAAGATGATTGCTCCTATAATGCCTTTTATTACAGAAGAGATATATCAGGAATATTTTAAGAAGTTTGAAAAAGATAAATCAATTCATGTTTCTAAGTGGCCTGGATATGAAATAAATAATAAGACAGGGAATTTTTTAAATAAATGGTTTGCATTTAAAGATTTGATAATGAGAATTAGACAAGAAAAAACAAAAGCAAAAAAACCAATGAATGCTCCAATAAATCTTACTCTTAAAGATTTCTTTTTATTAAAAAAAGAAGGATTTTTAGATGATTTAAGAGATGTTATGAATGCTACTGAAATTAAACAAGGAAAGCAATTTAGAGTAGATTTTAAAGAGTA
>Ga0272442_10001985_pt1 | contig 30204 bp, 30 predicted proteins | sample SSMForm2O_FD_200262 | JGI IMG/M metagenome (GOLD analysis project Ga0272442, IMG submission 200262) | Marine sediment archaeal communities from Little Sippewissett salt marsh, Falmouth, MA, United States - SSM-Form-2O | ecosystem: Environmental > Aquatic > Marine > Wetlands > Sediment ...
TCCGCCGTCCATGGCTCCGCTCACTGCGGGATTTTGGCCCTTCATCTATCCTGATTCAGGGCCAAAATACGCCGTTACGAGAAAATGCCTGCCCCTGCTTTCCGCTACGTGGGTGGGATCTAAATTTTGAAAAGCATATAATGCGTCACTAAGTATTTGATTTCACAAAGCCTGGAGCGCCAATAAATTTTATTTTGGACACTACTACTATTCGGTGTTCTCCATTCTCGGGGCGTTTCGGCCAGCGAGTTCTGGCCGATCAACAGGTCGGCATCAACAAAATATCTTGGAAAAGGGCCTTTCATTCAGCTTCTCCGCCATGGCCCTGACGATCTCGGTCGATTTGGAGGTGTCGACCGTGAAGGCCTCTTCCGGGCAGCATCGCACGCAGTTGCAGCAGGAAATGCATGACGGGCTGATCACAGGGAAAGGCGAAAGGGTGATCGCCTCGATCGGGCATGCCTCCGCACAGAGACCACACTGGGTGCACAGCTTTTCTTTGAACACTATTGGAGCCATGTGGGCCTTGGCCGTCTCGATATTCATTTTATCCGCACGTTTTTGAACCTCCCGATTCTGGTAATTCAGATGGGTCTGGGGAACCCCTGGGGGGTACCCTGTCTTGAGCTTGGCGTTTACTGTGTCCACGAGTGCTTCAATCATGGCGTCGTCATCCTCATCAGGATGGTCCTTTCCCAGCGGGGTGTCTTGGTCCCACATCCGGGAGTGCTCAGCCAGGATCTTGGCAGCCCCGAGAAGGAGGTACCCTTTTTCTTCCAGGGCCTTCCCCATGGCGTGTAGGGCCGTGCCGCTGCTGACACCGCCCCAGGTCACAAAAGGCACGGCATACCCTCCTTCCGTTTCCGGAAGGCAGGCGACAAAATCCATGACAGCGGGCAAGGGGTGCATGGCATAGACAGGGGAGCCAAGGTACAGGCACAGGTTGTCCTTTGCGGCGCGGAGTTGGGAAAGGACGAAGGGAACGTCGGGTTCTCTGCCCAGGTCAATCACGGTGGCAGGGACTTCCAGGGATTTAAGACGCTTTTCCATTATCAGGGCGATATGCTCCGTACCTCCGGCCGGGGAAAGATAGACGATGAGGGCTTTGCGAATGGGAAGTGTCATGGAATGTGTGTCTCCTGTTCTCTGAAATTATGCCGGAGGGACGGTTTTTACCTGAATTTTTTCAGGAATTTTCGGAAGGCGGCAGTATATCACACATTTTTACCAAAATAGGGACCAAAAGGCACGGCCATGGGGTTTTCCCTTTTTTTGATCATGGTTTCCTCCGGTCAGGAAGGTGCCCGGAAGATCTGTCAAAAGGGTACCATCCCCACTTCGGCCGGGAACCCGAAGCTTCCTTAGACAATATTGTTCTGAAGATGTTTTCCTGTTGACATGTGGAGAATCCAAGATTAGCTTAGTCCAGATTTTGGCGTCGCCTCTTGACAAAATTCTGAAAAGGAATGAATGCGAGGCGCTTGACAAGGGGGTGAAGAGTTCAGGAAAATGGAAACAATGGAGACAACCGAATGCCTTTACCGCGGGCCGGGATTCCAACTTCCGGTCCTCGAAAATATGATCATAGAGATTAATTTTTTGTACCCAAAAATGTAAACCGCGCCCACCGGACGCGGTTTTTTTTATGCTTACCAACCACTGACAAAAAAAGGAGCTACGGAATCATGGTGCATAGATGTAGACACGGACTCATTCCGGAACAGTGCGGCGTTTGCAGGCGGGAGGCTGCCCGTGCCGAGGTCGCAAACGCCCAGCTTTCTGAAAAAAGGAACAAGAAATCGGAATTGAAGAGGACTGCGGAGTAACCGTTCCAAACGAGAAAGAAGAGGCGTCCGCCGTCTCGGCGGACGCCTCAATATCAAGCTTATGCGCGAATGAACCGTATCAGGAATTGACCTGATTCAGAATCTCACCCTTGTTCAGGAATGCGATGATTTGAGTTGCAGCGGCAATTCCGGCATTGTAGTTGGCCTCTAGTGTCTGAGCCCCCATTTTTTTCGGGGTGAAGAACACCCTTTCCGGAAATTTTTGCATCAGGACATCGGCATTTTTGGGCGCAATATCCGATGCGTATTTGATATCGGATCTCTCCCCCATAATCTTCAAAAGATCATCTTCCTGGATAACCTCAGCCCTCGCCGTATTGATGATCGTTGCGCCCTTTTTCAACCGGGAAAGGACCTCATAATTAATCGAATTGATCGTTTCAGGCGTCGCCGGGATATGGAGTGAAACGTAGTCGCAGCCGGAGTACATATCCTCGGTACAGCTCATGCATTCCACGGCGTTGTCATCAAATACGCCCTGATCGAGGAAGGGATCGAACCCACAAACGTCCATCCCGAAACCTTTACCAAGTTCCGCGACAAGTTTACCGACATTGCCATAGGCATGAATTCCGAGTTTTTTCCCCTTGAGTTCCGTGCCCGGTTTGCCGTTGTAGTTCCCCCTGGCCATCATGATCATCATGCCGAAGGCCAGTTCCGCCACGGCATTGGAGTTTTGTCCCGGGGTGTTTTCCACGACGACGCCCCGGCCTTTGGCCACAGCGCAGTCCACGTTGTCATACCCCGAACCGGCACGCACCACCAGTTTGAGTTCCTTTGCAGCCGCCAGCACCTCTTTGGTCACCTTGTCACTTCGGATGACCATGGCCGCAGCATCCGAAACAGCAGAGAGCAATTCGGCGTTGTCCTCATATTTTTCCAGGACAGCGGGTTCTAGGCCGGCCTCCTCGAACATCTTGACCATGCTGTTTCTTGCTGCTTCCGCAAAGGGTTTCTGAGTCGCGATAAGCACTTTTTTTGACATAAAAAACCTCACAATAAAATTTTTCGCTGCATCATACAGCACAACCGCCCTGGTTTCAAGAGGGTATGAATACGTATTAAAAAATAAGATAACGGGCAAAGAATCCAGGCTCGATTTGGCCCATGATGTCACAGGCGAGGAATTTCGAGGAAGATTTCAAATGTCCTCAATAAATGATTGAAGGCCGGTTATCTGCGATGAAGGCGTTTCGTGAACTCACGGAGAAGACCCTTGATGAGTTCCATTTTTGTCTGATCCTCTGATTTTAAATCAGCGGCCAGAATGACGGCCAGGATCAAGGCGATCAGAATGAAAACAATGATTGGAAATAAGACGTATTCCCAGTGAAAGAAGACCATGGCAGTATTTAACCCGAAACCCTGATTTCGACCTTACCCTTCAAATAATCCTTCACATCACCAATGGGGATCTCTCTTCTGTGAAAGATGCCGGCGGCCAGGGCGGATTCGGCATCGGTTTGGGTAAAGACCTCATGGAAATGTTCTACGCAGCCTGCGCCGCTCGAAGCGATGACCGGAATCGTGACGGCCTTTTTGACCGCATTGATCAGCTCGTGGTCGAATCCGATGTTGGTGCCGTCACGGTCGATGCAGTTGAGCAGGATTTCTCCGGCACCCAGTTCCTCGCAGGCCTTTGCCAGGGTCACGGCGTCCAGTTCCCTGCCCTCACGTCCTCCCTTGATGGTGCACTGGTACCAGCAGAAGCGTTCGCCATCCGGGCCCGGCACCGCGGTTTCAATGACGTGATGTTTGACCGCATTCGGTGATCGCACATACACGCGTCTGGGATCGACGGAGATCACAACCGCCTGGCTGCCATATACCCGGGATATTTCTTCGATGGCGCTCAGTCCCGTCTTACGGCCGGTTTTGAGATATTCTTCCACGATCAGGACCGCATCGCTTCCAATGGAAACCTTGTCCGCCCCGGAACGGAAATACTCGGCGGCCACCTCCAGGGCCGAGTATTTGCGGCCGTCCTTATCCATATAATCCCTTATACCGCCGCCGATGGTCAACGGTACAAAGACACTGCGCGAGGTTTGCTTCAGGACTTCGATCATGGGCATGTCTTCCAGAGGAAAATCCCTGAAACCCGTGATGTTGAGAAAGGTAATCTCATCGGCCCCCTCCCGGTAGTAACGTCCGGCCAGTTCTACGGGTCGCCCGAGATTTCGAACCATGCCGCTCTCCCGGACGTCGTACTGATCCCCTTTCGTGACCACCAGATCTCCCTGATCGTTGGTGCGGACATCCAGGCAGGCGATGATCCGCTTGGCCAGCCGGGTGCCGGTCGACAATCGGTCCGGCAGGGTCGCTTCAGGGGGTGCGTCCAGAAAGTTTTTCAGGAGTTGGAGACCGGCCCCTCCGCTTTTTTCAGGGTGGAACTGGGTGGCGATGATGTGGCCCTTCCGGATGGCACTGACAAACGCATAGCCGTAATCCGTGGTGGTCAGAACAACTGTGTCCTCTTCCGGCATCACGTGATAGGAATGGTCGAAATAAAACTTTTCGTCGCCGCGAAATCCTTTGAAGATCGGTGAAGGCTGTTTGATGTTGAGGCCGTTCCACCCGATATGGGGCACGGAGAGATCAATGGAAAAGCGTTTGACGGACCCCTTGATGAAGCCCAGTCCTTCGATGCCGTGGGCCTCCTCGCTTTTTTCGAATAAGGCCTGCATGCCCAGGCAGATACCCAGAAAAGGCCTGTCTGAATCGAGATAGGCCCTCAGGGGCTCCACAAAATGCTTCTCCTTCAGGATGTGCATCATGCTCCCGAAGGCTCCCACGCCGGGGAATACGAGTTTTTCTGCGGACAGGATGTCCTCCCCGGTTTGAACAATCCGGACTGTTTTTCCCAGGTTTTCGATGGCATTGATGACGCTACGGACGTTGCCGGCGCCGTAGTCCAGTACTGTGATCATTCGCTTATTTTGTCCCTTCAAAAAATAATTGCCGCAAAGGATTTCATATAACAATATCCTGCCCAACACAAGCATCAAGGCCGGACCGCAATTGAAAGACAGCATTCGGACTTTTGGTTAAAGGATGCCCGAGATGCAATAGGAATTCAGAGGATGGTTGCCGGTTGGGCGTAATTGCGCTATGTTATCCTTCTCTTTGTCTTCGACTTTTTAAGCAAATTGGCGAATTGTGAAAAAAGGATTCTGTTTTGAAAGGTATGATGCCGATAGAAAAGAGATCAGATACAGGCGAAAACAGAGTCATGCCCAATGGCTTCCGTGAAACGCTTCAATTTTATCTGATTGACTGCAAGACCCCGCTGGGAAAACTGATCGATGCCTTTATCATTGGTCTCAATCTTGTGATCTGTGGCATTCTGGTCATAGAGACCTATCCTCTTTCCGAGACAACAAAACAGTTCTTATGGAAAATAGAGGTCATTATCGTCCTGTTTTTTATCATAGAATATGGGGCACGACTCTATGGCGCAAAAAACAGGACCAAGCAGTTGAAGGACATTTACAGTATCATCGATCTCATCGCAATTTTGCCCACCCTTTCCCTGATGATCCTGCCCCTGTTCGGCATCACGCTCAATTTCGAGTTCGTCAAACTGATCAGGATCTTCAGGGTCTTCAGGATTTTCAGGTTTCTGAGGTTTACCGCAGATCCCCATTTTTTTTTCGGCAGCATCACCATGCCGCTACTGAAGGTCATCCGGCTCCTGATGACCATCCTTATGATTTTTTTCATCTCCTCGGGACTTTTTTATTATGTCGAGAACGGGGTCAATGCGAAGGTGCAGAACTTCGGGGATGCTTTTTACTTCACGGTCGTGGCGCTCACGACGGTTGGATTCGGGGACATCATTCCCCAGTCAGGGGCCGGGAAGTGGGTCACCGTGCTCATGATCATCTCAGGGATTATCCTCATTCCATGGCAGGTCAGCCGCATTGTGAAGGAATGGGTGCATATGGCCTCCAAGAAGGAGGTCGTCTGCCCGGGGTGCGGGCTTCGCTACCATGACCGGGACGCCTCCCATTGCAAGTCCTGCGGGCACATTATCTACCAGGAGTATGACGGAGATTGAGGCGGCGAAAATGCAATATAGGGAGATGACATAAGGGGGGAATAATATTTGGCCACAGACGCACACAGACTGACACGGACATTAATTTCGAGGTAAAAATTTGGCACTCATCAAACGATCCACGTGGGTAATGACTTTGGGAAAGAGCCTCTCATTTTTAAATCGAAGAGGGACCGGACAAACCTTGATGGAATCCGGCAGGAAAGTGTCCAGGGGGTATATTTTGGGGTTCATCGTTATCTTTATGATGGCCTCGGGTTGTGCAAGCCGGGTTGAGGTGGTCGACAGGCCGGCACCGGCCCCGATTCCGGTACCGATTCCGGAAAAGACCACGCCGGCGCGGCTGGGGTATGCCATCCAGATAGGGGCGTTCTCAAATCTCGAAAATGCCGCCCGTCTCACGGATGCGCTCGAGCGTCGGAAATTGAATGCCTATTATTTCCGCCATCCGAGCGGCCTGTATAAGGTCAGGTTCGGGGATTTTCCGTCAAAGGTTGCGGCCGTTATCCAGGCCGACGATCTAGTCTCCAGGAAAATGATCGACGGTTACTATATCGTCAGCCCCGATGACTACGCAATAGCCAAAGAGCGCCAATACAACAGCCTCAATTTAAGGAAGGATATTTTGAACACGGCGGAGAGCTTTCTCGGCCTCCCTTATCGCTGGGGCGGTTCGTCTCCGGATAAAGGTTTCGACTGCAGCGGGTTGACCATGGCCGTATACGAGTTGAACGGCCTCAGACTGCCGCGTTCTTCGTGGAACCAGTTCAAGGTCGGGAAACCGATCGAGCGGGATGAATTGAAAAAGGGCGATCTGGTCTTTTTCGCAACATCGCGGCCGCGGAGGGTTTCTCACGTCGGCCTGTACGCGGGCGAAGATCGGTTTATTCATGCACCTGGAAAAGGGAAGCGGATACGGTTCGATAAACTTTCCAATCCCTATTACGATGCACGATATATGGGTGCAAAGCAGTATCTTTGAAAGAACGAGAAGAAATCAAATCTTCAGGGGCTTTTCGCTCGCCCAATTGAAGTTTTCTGACCGGTTGAATCCTGGATCGCCCTCGTTGCGTTACCCGTTCGTGTTGTGCTGCTTGTAAACTTCGGTCTTTTCCCGGTTTACCGGTTAGTTTGGGCTTGTGTAATTTTATTCGGTCTGCTATTAAATGTTTTACTAAAGATTCTCGTAAATCGATTTTCTTTTGACTAAGGATTATCTGCTGGTTCAAATACGAAAATGCCCATCGGAAATGGCCGCTAACGGTTGGCGGTAAAGGCAGGTTTCGGGAATGTGTCTGGATAGAATCCGGGTATCGATTCATAAAAGGCAAACACTTTCAACCTTGACTCTTTATCAAGCCGCGCACGTGTAACTACGGGCGCGGCTTTTTGTTTTTTTGGGGAGGGGGATGAAGAGGTAGCGGCTGCTTTCTCATTCCATTAGAAAGCTTGAATTTGGTTGAAGTGAAGATTAATGCAAGTATGTTTTAATTTTGAACAAGGGCAGGCACGGAATGCGAAGTTCGATCAATAGAAATAAACATGGTTTATACAACCTGTATACGCTGTCTTAGCTATACACTGATGGGAGGGATGGCTGATAAAAAACGCGCATCCATTCTCTCGCAAATAGATAGTAAGACGAAGGTGCTTGCTCTTATCGCGATGATCGCAGAGGCTTTGTTTTTGGGCGCGATTACCGTCTTACCCAAGGATCAGGTTATATACGGCCTTGTGGTGTGTGCCGCCATTCTCTTGGTAACAATTGTTGGAATCGTAATCGTTGAGGTTACTGAGGCCCATGGTTTGGGGGCAGGCAGGCCAGCACTGAAACCAAGCCCGTTAACTCCTGACACTCATTTACTTAACAACCTGATTAACACTTCAATCGAGACGGTTTGTCGAGCAGTAAGCTTACCCCAGACTCCGCAGAGCGCTAAGATCCGCGTTTTCATATTTCGCAGAGAAGGCAGTGAGTTGGTATGTCGGTACTACTGGTCTCAAGATCCTGTGAAAGAACAGGTCGGAGTGCTAAAGTTCCAGCTAAACTCCAAAGTTGGGGGGAAGATTGCGGTGGTGCGGTCAGTTTTGGATGGAACTGTTTGCCGAACCGAAGTGCAGGTGATACCAGAGGACACAGAGGGAATTTCGGGAGATGTTTCCGACGACCTCACCTTCGTACTCGCAGCACCGATAAAGGCAGAGGGCGGAAGTGTTTGGGGAACCGTTGACTTCGATGCCGCAACAGATGAGGGAAAGGCCCTGCTTTCAACGGAAGTCTCGAATGCGGTAATGTACCAACTGGCGCAGCACCTTCAGATCGTCTTTTCACTCACAGCCTCAGAAGGTGATGTGGCTAAGTAACTTCTTTTGGTGAGCTCAAGAATATAGATTGGCCAAAAAATGAGTGATGCGGACCTCCTATCGTTACCGCTGGATCTAACGGTTAGCCTATTCAAGAAAGTTGGTTTGATATGATCGATAAGAAAGTTGGTGTTCCTGAAAATTTGGATACCGATTCTAAGATGATTTTTATCCAAGATGTTATTAAAAGGTATGATAACTACATAATTTCTACAAATGCGAAAGCTTCTCTAATAATTGCTTTCAATAGTTTGATTATCGGTACTGTACTTCTTAAGTTCGGTGACATTACTTCCTTTTACAATTCTTCGGAAGTTGAAGGTGCCGTTGGTTTGTTTTTGGTTCTTATCTCTATCTCGTCATTGTTCTCTCTGTATTTTGTTTTTAGCGTTGTATATCCGTATTTTGGGGGTAAAACTGACGATGAGAACCAACAAAACAGTCTGGTATATTTTGGTTCGGTTTGCAAACTAAGCGGTCGGGAATACCTCGATCGGTTAGAAACTTGCTCTAATACCGAACTGATAGAAGACCTTACTATGCAAGCAAATATCCTTGCTAAAGGTTTAAATTCAAAGATGGTTAAAATGAGGATCAGCATTGGAGCAATTACATTCACTTTGGTTTTTATCCTTATTTTGGTCATTTTACGGGCCGCGGAATAATCATTTCAAAATAGGTATTAAAAAATGTCAGCACCGCTTTCGCGAAAATGGACCCCGAGTCTCTATAATACTCTAAGTCGCTTCGTATTGTTTCAAGTTAAACGCAATGCCCTGCGTTCAAAAAAGGTTCCGGACGCAAAGACGATGCCCGATTTGAATGCATTGGGAATCGGGACTGCGAAGCGCATGAATGCTGCCATTATGTTTTTTGATTTTGCAAACTTTACAAATGTCACTTCCCATATTTCCCAAGAAGATACATTGATGATACTCAATGTGGCGACAACAACCGTTATGAGGATAGTCAGAGAATGGGGAGGAACAGTCGAAAAGCATACAGGTGACGGAGTCATGGCGATACTCGGTACAGAAACTTTAGAAACAGAAATTATCGCTCAGCAAGCCATTGAATCAGCTCAGACGATTAAGTACTTGATGCGGGTAGATGTCTTGCCGCAAATTGTAGCGCAGAGCCTCCCATCTTTAAATTTCCGTATCGGGATCGAGATGGGTGAAGTTCTAATCACTAGAATTGGTCTTCCCAGAATGAATTTTTTAACGGCAGTGGGTAGTCCTGCAAACCGTGCATCGAAATTAGAGGGTATCGCGAGACCTAACGGAATAGCTATTGGAGAGAATCTTGCCCGGAACCTTCATCCCTACTTGCATAATTTTCTTGAAAAGGGCGATGATCCAAAGTGGGACTGGTATTACTCTGACGGGGCTACCCCTTACAATTATTATCATTATAATTTTGAATGGTATGAACCTAAATTGTGGCTACAAGAGTGGTTTCGTTTGAAAAAGATTTATCGATGTATAGTTAACCTAAGCCTCAGGGAACCTAGGGACCTAATCAGCGCTGTTCCAAAATTCTTGAGCTTTTATTATATGTTATCCGAATCGTTCAAGGATCATTATCCTATTGTTGGGCAGCGGAGGATCAATGGTAGCAATGCTCACATGTCCGCTTTGTACGAAAGAAGTAAGTGAATTTCACAAGAGGAGCCACCTTCTGCCAGAGTGGATGTACACTGAATGCTATGATCACAAGCATAAGCTTCTGGAAGTGTCAAGAGCCGATCAGAAGCTGGTCAAGAAGCAAAAAGGCACCTACGGAAGTTTCATGTGCAGCGAATGTGAAAGAGAAACTCAGAGATATGACCATTATGCGAGTCTTATTTTGACAGCTCGGTCCCCCAACTCACCTGAGTACAGGGCTGTCATGAGGAAGTCCTTTTCGGAATACCATAGAGGGGTGAGACATGACTTCAGCAGATGGGAGAATATAGATTTCAAAAAATTCCAGCAGTTCGTGTTTGCTATAATTTTGAGAACGCATTTCGCTGGGAAGATGGGTGGAGTACTTTCCTTAAGCAAAAAACATTTGGATGCCATCTTGAATATATATAGGGGTAATTCCAAAGTTGATGATTATTCATACCCTATTTTGCTAACTGAGTACCCAAGAGAAGATAATCTACGAAGCCATATTGTGATACCATTCATCAACAAAAAAGGAGGCCACCACACCGTTGATTTTGCGGGTGCTGGCTATCTTTTTCAGGTTTACGTATCTAGTCATTCGAAGCCTTGGTTTGTGGAGTCGCTTAGGCTAAAAACTGACGGAAGCATCTTCGTGATAAACATGCTCCTGCAAGAGATGGGATTATACAAAAACATGGTTGAACTTGTACATACTGCGAAAAATGCTTCTAAATTCACAGAAGGTATTGCCCAACAACCGCATCAACCGGACGCCAATAAAGCGTGGCGCCGGTTATGCGGAGTGTTATGCGGCAGCAAGGTCAAGTTGCATTCTTCCCGCAATAGCCTCCAACGTGGGTTTCGAATGAGAAAGGTACCATCATGACAAGAAACTGGCCTAGAGGATCAGAGTGGAGAAAGTGGGATCTCCATATCCACGCACCCGGTACGAAACTGAACGATCAATTTAAAACGACTGAAGGCGATATATGGGATGAATACTGCCAGCGGCTGAACGATTCCGACGTGCAGGTTTTCGGGATAACTGATTACTTCTCCGCAGACGGGTACTTCTCCGTGTGCACCAAATTCCAGGAGCGCTATCCGGATTCAGGCAAAGTGCTCTTTCCGAATATCGAGCTAAGAACCACCGATGTCGTCAACAAATCGCAGGAGGAGGTCAACATCCACTTGATCTTCAATCCCTTCCGCCCGGATCATCTGGACAAGATCACGTCATTCCTCGTGTCCTTGAAGACTAGCAAGACGGACGGTTCGGGCCGACATATTAAGGCGTCGGAGTTGACGGAAAAGCCCCACTTTGAGGAAGCAACAACGACACGTGCATTTATCCATGAAGCCCTTGAGGACACTTATGGCAAGGCTGCTGAATTGCTTGATTGTGTTTTGATAATCACTGCAGCGAACAATGATGGTATCCGTGCCGAGCGCGGAAAGAAACGCAAACTCCTGATTACCGATGAAGTGGACAAATTCAGTGATGCGTTCTTCGGGAACGCGGGCAACGTGGAGTATTTTCTTTCTACCGACCGTGCCGAAGATGAGACTGAGTACACCGAACCGAAACCTGTCCTGTCCGGATGCGATGCCCATTCCCTTTCGGAGTTGGATAAGCGTCTTGGTCAGGTTGTTTCTGACCGCAGCAGCGGTATCGTGCTGGAGCCGACGTGGATCAAGTCCGATCTCACGTTCGAAGGTATCAAGCAAATTATCTTCGAGCCGGGGAACCGCGTGTTTATTGGCGAACAGCCCGAGATCGAGCGCCGCATCCGCGAGCACAAAACGCGATATATCGAGTCACTACACATTACCTGCATTGACGGATATCAGCAAGACAAACATGGTACGTGGTTTTGCAATGAGGAGATCGCCCTCGGAAAAGAACTTGTCGCGGTCATTGGAAACAAAGGTAGTGGCAAGAGCGCTGTTACGGACATCATCGGGCTACTCGGTAACAGTCACAACCAGACATCGAAGGGCATATCAGGCGGAAGATCAGAAGAGTTGTTTTCCTTCCTGAACAAAGATAAATTTCTTAAAGGCGGCTGCGCCGGGTATTTTCAGGGTGAGCTTCACTGGTATGAGGGGGAGCCGGACAACAAGCTCCTCAATGCGCAGGTCGCACCACACCTGCCGGAGAAGGTCGAGTATCTACCACAAAAGTATCTCGAGAGAATCTGCGCGAATATCGCGGACGATGAGTTCCGAGCGACGCTCAACGAAGTCATCTTTCGCTATGTCAAGCCGCAGGACCAGTTCGGCAAAACCAATCTCGATGATCTCATAAAATACCGCAGTCAGCAGGCCGAAGAAGATATTGCACGGACGAAGCAAGCGCTTCATCAGGCCAATGAGCAAGTCGTTTCAGTTGAGAGGAAACTAACACAGGATTACCGTAAGAAACTCGAAGAAAAGATTAAGCTGAGGAAGGAAGATATTGAAGCCCATGCTACCGCTCGGCCACCGGACAAAGAGAATCCCGAGGTAACTGCTGAGACTGCATCGGCGGAAACAGCGCAGATCGAACAGTTGACGCAGAGTATTGAAGGGCTCTCAGCTCAGATTGCGCTACTCGAGAGCGAGCAGATCGAAGTGAACCGCACCGCCGAAGAACTCCGCCAGGTCCGGCAGGCTATAAAACGCAAAACCGACGCGCTGACCGGGCTGGAGGCAGAGTATCAGACAGTTCTTAATGCCGCCGGTCTAACCTTCGATCAGATCATCAAGCTAACCGTGGACTATGGCACTCTCGATGGGGTTGTCTCCGCAAAAGAACAGAGGTTACAGAAGATCGAAGCCTTTCTCCTAACCAAGGACCAAATCGCCGCAACGGTCGACAACAAAGAGGAAGCCGCCGCGGAATCGGCGCGTACGGTAGCGGCGGCCGGAAGTCTCATGTGCCAGAAGGCGGTGCTGGAGACTCAGAAAGTCGAACTCGTCGAGCGGTTGGGGAAACCCGCGCGCGAGTATCAGGAGTATCTGAAAGACCTGAAATTATGGAAGGATCGGGAAAAGGAACTCCGCGGCGACGATCAAAATCCTGCAGTCGACACTCTGAAAGGGCTGGAGGGAGAGCTAGAGAAGGTAAACACGACTTATCCGGGGGCATTGCACGACGCCCGTTCCGATCGGGAACGCGTCAGCAAGGAGGTCTTCATCAAGAAGCGCGACCTCACGCAATTCTATAATGCAGTCAAGCAAGCCATCGACAGCGAGATCGCCAAGTGCCGGGGCGATCTTGGGGAATACGATATTTCTATAGAAGCGGGTCTGCGGTTCACTAACTCTTTTTATGACGACTTTCTGAAACACATCGATCAGAGTAAAAAGGGAACCTTTCACGGATTGGAGGATGGGAAATCACTCTTACGTGGATTCTGTGAGTCGGTTTCTAACTGGGAGAGCGAGGATGAAGTCTTCAAGGCGCTGAATGGTATCGTCGACGCCCTGCATAACGACAAGCGTGCTGATGTAACACCGTCGAACGCGCCCCGAGACGTGTTCAAGCAGATGAAGGGCCAGAGGCAGGTTCAGGAGTTATATGACTACCTGTTCGGCTTTGACTGTCTGGACACAAAGTATGACCTGAAAGTCGATCAGAAGGACCTGAGCGAACTCTCGCCGGGGGAACGTGGAGGCTTGTTGCTGATCTTCTACCTCATGCTCGATCGACAGGATATCCCGCTGGTGATCGATCAGCCAGAAGACAATCTCGACAACAAGAGCGTTTACGAAATCCTCGTCACGTTCATAAAGCAGGCGAAAAAACGACGCCAGATTATTCTCGTAACCCACAATCCAAATCTCGCCGTTGTTGCTGATGCGGAGCAAATCATCCACGTCTCGATCGACAAGAAGGACGGCAAGCACGACTTCGATTTCTTTTCCGGCGCTATCGAAGACCCCCGCATCAACCATGCCGTAGTAGATATCCTCGAAGGAACGATGCCAGCATTCGATAACCGTCGTCTAAAATACAGAAAGCAGGAACGACGTACAGTTTTGGGGGCACCTAGGGCATGACAGTGTTGGGCTCGTTTCATCAGTGAAAGGGGTCTCCTTTTGACTTATGTTGTCAATTCTCAAAGATGAATCATTCGAGTGAGGAGAATAAGGGGCAAATCCTGAATTAAAAATTGCTGCAAATTCATCTTAAAGGCAGGTTTCGGAATGTGGTTGGAACGAATCCGGGTTTTGATCCACGCGAGGGAAATGCTTTTGGTCTTGTTTTTGGGGGGGAGGAGAGAAGTGGTCAGGGGAAAGGAGCGGGGCTTTGCCCCTTGAGGAATAAAGGGAAGGACGTTACTGCGGATAAATAAAATTAATAGGGATCAAAGATAGATTTGATGCCATTATGACCCTATTATCTATCACTCCATCATAGACAAGAAGTGGTACCTGAGTGCGAAAGCCTTCTGATACCGAAGAATAAAAGTTCTTTGAAAATTGAATACGCAGATGTTTTTCGGATACAACAAAACCATGGTTTATCTATTGGTTTGATGGAAATATTAATGGAGTAATCGGATTATGCCGAAATAGCTAAGGGATAATGTGATGATGGAATGAAAGGTGGGATCTCTCAATTGAGGGGTGGCGTAGGTCGAATTGGATTTTGGAAAAATGATGCTCCTGATAAGATGCAAACTCCCAGGCCGTCTTTTTTTGGATGCCATCATGCCCGAATACGACAATAACGTTGTCAGCGTGAAAATTCGGTACCTGCAGGGCGGGTCCCTCATCGCCGCGATCCTGGAAGAAGAGCAAAAATGAAAAGTGCCCTAAATGCGGTTACCAGCGCCGCCCCGAAGACGCACCAGTGCCCGAAACCGATTGCCCCGGCTGCGGCATCGTATATACCAAATACCGCCCGAATGATGACATAAGGGAGACAAAAACTCACATCGACCAGCCTAAAACAGCCCCTAATCCCTGGGTCGTCTATATCGCCGTGGTTGCTCTTGTTGCGGCTGGGCTTTTTGCCTATGAGTCCTATTTCTCCGTCAACCGGGCATCCAAGCCCGCTAAGACCGCATCACGGGTCAAATCCGAAGGTGAGATCCGCCTTGAGCGCATCGCCCAACAATTCAGCGGGTGGGATGGTGCCCACATCAACCTCAAGACCTTGATCAAAAATACGATGAACGATCCAAAATCCTTTGAGCATGTCAAAACGACCTACAAAGACAGGAACGATCACCTTATCGTAGAAATGCACTATCGCGGAAAAAACGTTTTCGGTGGCGTTGTCACTAGGTGGGTGTTTGCAATGACGGACCTTAACGGAAACGTCCTTCAGATCCTTTCGGAAGGTCCCTAGCCGGTCGCCCTCTCCCTGAAGATGAAAGTCTTTGGATGATGGAGGATTGAATGTCAAATTTTTAATCTCGTAACCTTTCATATTGAGGATTCTCTACTAATTCTAAGCCGAAAATGCCCATCGGAAAAGTGTTTAAGTAGAATCCGGGTATTGCTCCAAAAAAGACGGACACTTTCAAACTTGACTTTTTATCAAGCTGCACACATGTAAGTAAGGGCGCGGCTTTGTTTTATGGGGAAGGGGTAGAGGCCGCTTTCTCATTGCATTAGAAAGCTTGAATTTGATTAAAGTGAAGGTTTATGCAAGAATGTTTGAGCGCAAGGATCACAGATTAACCCTATAATCATGGAGGTACAAATGCCTGAATCTGAATTCGACATAGAACTCTTGCGTATCCCAGAATCAATAAAAATTATTCGTGAAATAGGATTAGGGGGAGCTGGCTGGGTGATTCATGTTCAATGTAGTGAAAAAGACTATGCATTAAAAGTACTAAGACCAGATATCGCCTCAAAAGAGGCCTTTAAAAATTCTTTCCTTACTGAGGCCCGAAGGATCAGAGCTAATAAGCATCAAAATATTGTTGAAGTTTTCAAAGATATAGTCGTGAATTATAATCTCCCAAATGGCATGGTGGAGTGTCCCGCGTTCTTTATGGAATATTTGCCCTGGGAAAACTTAAACGAGTGGATTGCAAAAGCTGGAGGTGATTCTACAGCAAAATATCGAGCATTAATTGTGATTGGGGGTTTACTTCTCGATGTTTTAGACTTTTTACATACTCGTGAAGATTCGAAACTCCTTCACTTAGATATTAAAAGTGAGAATATCAAGGTTCAGGGGTCGTTGCAAAGTCCAAGGATGAAATTGCTCGATTTTGGTGTGGCACAACATTTCGGTGGGGATGAGGTTGCCGTTACTGCTAAAGGTGAAAACATTAAATTTGTTGGAACCCCAAGACATTGGCCTGACGAATGGATAAAGGCCCATTTGGTTCACATGACTAATAGAGATAGGACGCTGTGTATTATTCCTCGCGAATGGGCAAATCCGAGGATAGATCTTCATTTATTCAGAGGTACCATTTTAGAGGCTCTTGACAATGCGAAGGTAGTAGAGGCTGAATTGCATGCAAGAGACTATAACGCTCTCCAATATTATAAATCATGGCTTGAAAGACTTGTATGGAGCCAAGATCCGGTAAGAGACAATAAAATTCAAACTGCCCATGAAGCGAGACTAAAGGCTAATCGAGCGTATGGATGGGACACCCGGACCTCAGTCCTTTTTGGTAGGGGGAACTTACGCTTACCACTTGAAAACTTGGGATATTTTGGGGACTCCGCCCGAAAGGTTGTTGATACAATAGAGTTTCAGAGACTTAGAGGCCTTCGTCAGTTGGGTTTTGTGCATTATGTATATCCAGGGGGTGTTCATTCGAGATTTGAACATTCATTGGGAGTATATGCTTCTGCTATCAAATATTTAAACGTAATAGCCAATCGTGCGCAACCACAATTTCGCACACTTCTAGATGAAGAAGATTTGAGAATGACTGCTACAATGGCACTCATACATGACTTAGGGCATTATCCTTTTTCTCACCAAATTGAAGAAGCCGATGTTCCAGGCTTTCCTGTTCATGAAACATTCACTTATAGGCTATTATCGGATAATAATTTCGCGAAAACCGCCGCTGAGGCATTTAGGCTGGATAAATCGAAACTGCTTAACTTTTCAATTTTTTGTCTTGAAAAAGTCGAAAATAATAACCTTAATAAATTGGTCGGTCTGCCGAAGTCTTTTTCTATACCACCTACTTGGCGCGCATTAAAAGGGGTCATTAATGGGCCTATTGATGCGGATAAATTCGATTATTTGAGACGCGATGCCCACCATGTAGGAGTACCTTACTCAAACTCTCTTGATCCCGAGAGATTTATTGACGGCCTTACTGTTTATTGCGGTGAAAAAGGCTTCGACTTGGCTGTAAGAGAAAGCTCCATGTCGTCGGCTGAAATGTTTGCCTTAGGAAGATATTTTATGTATACATCTGTGTATTATAATCATGGCGTTAGATGCTTTGACAGGCTCATACAGGAGGCCCTTCACCTTAAAGTAGATGACATGGTCAGCAAGGGTAAATTGCTTTTTGATGAATTAGCGTTTGATTCGGATGACTGTGCACTGCAAAAGATTTTACATGAATGCAAATGTGGTGCCCTTAAACAGCATATTTTAAATAGAGTTCCTTATAAACGACTCTCAATTGTGAGCAGTAAAAGTGGCAAGGAGGATAATACAGAACTTTTGAGTAATTATTCAAACCTATCTTTTTATGATAGAAGACGCGTCGAATCTGAGCTATTAAAAGAAATAAATAGCCAATTTGGCACAAAATTCGAGAGAGGGCACATATTGGTGGACCTTCCAGGCGAAAAAGCAAAGACATTTAATATACCAATAGTTGCAAAAACCGGAAGCTTGGCAGAGGGCAAAACAGCTCTTTGGAAAAGCGTAACAGAAAATTTTGAGATGACAGTTAGAAAACTTCGTGTATTTGCAAACGAATATCCACGAAAGTGGGGATCAGAAGAAGAAATGTGGCTAAAGGAACAGCTTGAGACAGCTATTAAAAATGCAAAAAAGTCTTCAAAACCAAAGAGACATTAACGATTATTACTCGTACGATTAAACACGCCAAACATGAAAGGGGGCTGCCGTTAACTCATGAGTATGGAAATGCGGTCAAATCTTGAATTGTGAATTGCTATAAATTCATCGTAAAGGCAGGTTTCGGGAATGCGGTTAGATAGAATCCGGGTTTTGATCCACGCAAGGGAAATGCTTCCGGTTTTGTTTTTGGGTGGATGTTAGCGGACCTATTGATGGCATTTGTGCCTATCGTATGGAAAAGCGCCCTTAAAAAAGTAGATATCTCGAATATCCCAACCCAGGGATAGCCGCTTTTGATTACCGGTTCAAACTCAATGTCGTTAACTTAAACTGGTAAAGGCACCTAACATACTTAATATACTCAGAAATTATTTGATTTTGGCGGATCGACATGGTATACTCTTTTTCGATAATAACTGACACTTATCCCTACGAAAGGAGCAAACTATGTCGCAATTTGTCGAAAATGTTGGCGAAATTGGCACGGAACCTGCTTTCCAATACTCATGCCAAAGCCATCGAATTCATTAAACAAATTATTACTTCCCCTGAATTTATCGCCCGCCACCGACACCATCAAAACGACTTCACCCGCCAGAGAAAACTGCCTTTCCACGTCTTAATTGTTTTTCTCATCAATTTTGTCCGAGGATCATACCAGGATGAGTTGGATAAATTTTTCAAAACCATATTTCGCTTCGATGTGGCCAAGCGGGTTGTGTCTAAAGTCGCGCTGAGCAAAGCACGCATGAAATTGAAATTCGAAGCCTTTGTCGAAATGAACATGCACTTGGTCCACTATTTTGAAAGGCATTTCAGCCCGCGTACATGGTTCGGGTTTCGATTGTTGGGCATCGATGGTTCGACCACCCGTTTACCGATGACAGAAGACATCGCCAAGCACTTTGGGGTTTGGAACGGTCGCCAGGGCGCGCCTTCCCCTATGGCCAGAGTGTCCCAATTCTTCGATGTCCTCAACAAGATTACGATCGATGCCATCATCAAACCCAAAAGCATCGGTGAACGCGAACTCGCAGCCCAACACTTGCTCAACGTGATGCCCAAGGATTTGGTCCTACTTGACAGAGGCTATCCGGCTTGGTGGCTTTTCAATTTGATCCTTTCTATGGAGGCCCATTTCTGTGCTCGCGTGTCCTGCACTAAATGGAAAGCAGTACGGAAGTTTTTCCATTCCGGTTTATCTGAAAAGATCATTGACTTGCCAATTCATACCACCTCCATCGCCCAATGCAAGCAAATGGGATTGGATACGACACCCTTGAAACTGCGCCTGATTCGCATTGAAAACGATGGAAACGTCGCTATTTTGATCGCCTCACTGATTGACATACAACAGTATCCTATCGACCTATTCAGTGATCTATATCACCACAGATGGCCCATTGAAGAGGATTACAAGGCCATCAAGTGCCGGTTGGAGCTGGAAAACTTTTCCGGAAAATCCGCCCTGTCCGTGTATCAAGATTTTCATGCGAAAGTTTTCTTCAAAAATCTCGTTTGGATGATGGCTTTTCCCGTTCAAGATCGGTTAGCGAACGACAGCCGAATTCGAAAATATCAATACCAGGTCAATTTCACCCAAGCACTTTCAAAGAGTAAGGGAGTAATTGCATTATTGTTCCACGATACCACAAGGCGCATCAGGCGTTTAATTCTTGATCTGCAGGATATTTTTCAAAGAACTGTAGAGCCGATCAGACCGGGAAGAAAATATCCTCGGAAGCATAAAGCCAAACCAAGAAAATATTTTCTCCAATACAAGCCGATCGGTTAAGTTAATGACATTGGGTTCAAACTTTAAATATTCGTGAAGTGACGACTTATGCAAGCTATTGTTAAGTTTGAATATAATAACTAATTCAATTTATATGGCATTTTCGATGAATCCACATTGTAATATGATGTCGTAATCTGCCAGGATAACATCACCGCTGTAATGTTATCCAGATCCGTATAATCACTTGTTGAACTAAACCGCTTCGCGGTGGTCTGCTCGTAATCGAGAGCATTGCTCTTTGACAATTGAATAGCGTTTTATAGAGGTTCTGCGGATCACAGAGGTCCCCGACTACCTGTGGCAGCCTTCTTTGAGTAGGATGTTGTGAGGTGTCTAACTCAAACATCCGAAAAGGAGGTATGTCATGGGAAAGTTAAGGGATCGAATGGAGATGGATATGAAACTGAGGGGCTTGAGCCCGAGGACCATCTCTTGCTATTTGTCTTGCATGAAGAACATTGCGATCCATTTTGGCAAATCCCCGGCTGAGTTGGAGGAAGAGGAGATCAGGGGCTATCTGCATCATCTCATAGAAGAGCGAAAGGCCTCTCAGGCGGTGATCAATCAAAGCTACAGCGCCCTGAAGTTCTTCTTTGAGAAGACGCTCCAGAAACCCTGGGATGCTTTAAAGATCCCACGCTCCAAACAAAAGAAGAAGCTTCCCGTGGTACTGTCAATGCAGGAGGTGAAATCGATCATTTCTGCTACCAGCAACCTTAAGTATCGCGCCATCCTCATGACGGTCTATTCAGCAGGACTAAGGGTCGGGGAAGTGACCCGGCTGAAGGTCTCGGATATAGACAGTGAACGCATGATGATCCGGGTTGATGACGGGAAAGGGATGAAAGACCGCTACACCCTGCTGGGAGAGAGAAACCTGGACATATTGCGCCGTTACTTCAAGAAATACCATCCTAAGGGGTGGTTGTTTCCGGGAAAGAATCCCTCTGTACCCTTGGGTGTATCTTCTGTCCAAAAAGTTTTCACGACCTCAGTCCTGAAAGCAGGCATCAAAAAAAAGGCATCGGTTCACACCCTGAGACACAGCTTTGCGACCCATCTCCTGGAATCCGGAACCGATCTTTACTACATTCAGCGGCTTTTGGGCCATAAGAGTGCCGGCACCACCTCGGTGTATCTTCACATTGCCGGCAAAGGCTTTGGCAACATCCGGAGTCCCATCGATATCTTGGGAGATGATCAGAAGCCTGCCTTCTAAGAGGGCGGTTTCTGATGAAACGCTCTCTTGAGGTAGCCGATATCTTCCGATTGCATGGGCCTGCGTACCGCCAAGCCCGTGGAATGCCGCTGAGGCTGTTGCGCGCCATGCGGGCTATTGAGACCTGCCGCACTGCCGAACTCGGGGGGCATGTGGATGAGTGTGACCATTGTGGTCAATTGAGGATCTCCTACAACTCCTGCCGCAATCGGCATTGCCCAAAGTGCCAGTGCCTGGATAAGGAACGGTGGCTGGTTGCCAGGAAAAAGGATTTGCTCCCAATAGGATATTTTCATCTGGTCTTCACCCTTCCGGAAAGGGTTAAGCCCCTGGCTCTGAGAAATCAGAAGTTGGTATACAACCTCCTTTTCAAAGCCGTATCCGAGACCATCAAAGAACTGACGGAGGATTGCAAGTACCTGGGGGCGAAGGTGGGCTTCATTGCCATCCTGCATACCTGGAGCCAGACTCTCATGGATCATCCCCATATCCATTGCATCGTGACAGGAGGAGGGCTGAGCGCCGATGGCAAGCGATGGATGCCATGCAAAGAGGAGTTTTTCCTTCCCGTCAAGGTCCTATCCAGGTTGTTCCGGGGGAAGTTTTTAGCTCATCTCAAAGAGGCTTATGTAAAAGGCAAAATGGACTTTTCCGGGAAGATCGCACCTCTGAAAGAGAAGAGAGCTTTCAACCGCCTGCTCAAAGGTCTCTACGGAAAGGAGTGGGTGGTCTACTGTAAGCCACCTTTTTCCAACGCTGAGAAGGTCATGGAGTACCTTGCCCGTTACACCCACCGGGTTGCCATATCGAACCACAGGTTGGTGAAGCTGGAAGGTGGTCAGGTCACCTTTCGTTACAGGGATCGCAAGGACAACGATAAAGTCAAGCTGATGAGCGTTGACGCATCTGAGTTTATCCGTCGCTTTCTTCTGCACATCCTGCCTGATGGTTTCGTGAAGACCCGGCACTACGGGATTTTGAGCAACCGAAATCGAAAAAAAGAACTGGCCCGGTGCAGAAAACTCCTCGGCGTTCATTGCCAGGAAGAGAACACGGAAAGTGCAAGGGAACCCTGGCAGGATCTCCTTACCCGCATCACCGGTATCGATCCCAGGATTTGCCCGGTTTGTGGCAAAGGCAAAATGGTATTGAAACAAGTCCTCAACCCATCAGCGTTTCCGATGGCTCCTTGAGAATGATTTCATGGGAATTAAAATCTATTACGATTTCATTAACCCCGATCACGGGTAACAGGAGACTTTGCGCTCTTTATCAAATTTCCAATTCAAGGCTTAACGAAAAGTGCATCATACGACCGGAATACTCATTGCGTCTTTTTAAAAACGTTATTCAATTGTCAAAGAGCTAAGAGTTTCAATGAAATCGTGCCTGGGCCAATGGTTATTCAATCTCCATAGCAGGGAAAACGCGGCTCAGTTCAACACGATTGTATACGGAATGAAGCTGAGCCTTGAATAAGCCTAGTTGAAGTGAGCAACTTTTATTATCAAGCGGATTGTTGTCTTCTTCATTCCGCATACAATCTTTACGGTTGTGCGTATCGGACAATTAAATCAAACCGTTATTTCAATGATGTTTGAGACTCTGAATATCAGCTACTCTGGATGAAGACCAAGGTGGGGGACCGAAAACGCCATGCCTAAGCAGCCAAATTCTATACAACCGGCTCTCAAAGAACAATTCGCAGATTTCGAGGCCAAAAGCCGAGAGGAATTCGATGATAATGGCTGGATTGCTTTCACAGACAGAATAAAGGAGCACATAAATGACCTCTATGTTGGTACAAGGCGGGAATACATCTCACGAGTCGATAATAAATCAAAGTTAAAGTACAGCGGCAAAGATGTTGAACGGGCTTCTATGCGCCTTGATTTTCAGCGCCTATGGGGGCACAAACAAAAACGCTATGGCCAGCAGATCGGTGCATTGGTTGGTAGCCTTTTGACAGGTTTCAATGCAAACTGGGCCTTGGTCAATTTCAATGGTGACAATCCGTCTGTGTGGCCCTGGGTTGTTCTCACAACGGTCCTATCCATCACGGTAATTCTTGCATCTTTATCCTTTATCAAAGACATGGAGCCCTAATCATGAGCACTTCTCTTGAGGAAAAGCGTAAGAACCGATTCCTTCTTCTCAACAAACTCTATGATATGTCAAATGGAGTAGCTGAGCAGCACACAATTGATATTCGCAAGGCTGGTGAAGAAATAGGTATGGGGGCGGATGTTGCATTAGATACCTTCGAGTATCTTAAAGGGGAAGGATTAACAAAGTGGATGACTCTAGGGGGCGGCGGCTCTATTACTCATTGGGGGATTAAGGAGGTCGAGGACGCTCTTGATCACAAGCCGACCGCTCACTTTCCAGCGAATATTGTAATTCTTACCAACAGCCCCGGAGCAAACGTAGTTTCAGGTTCAGGCCAGCAGTTTAGTCCAGGGGCTTCCATATTTGACCAGCGTGGGCAACAAGTCAAATATCAATACAATGCAGCTGGTAATATCAACATCGGAACAGTTCAGAATGCTTTCGATCTTGCTTCTCAGCTCGATTTTCTCAAGCAAGAACTTGTCAAAGCGCGCGAGGCGCACGTAATTAGTGAATTGACCGAGAGTAAAGCCAGAACCTCAATCCTGGAGGCTATTGAAGAGGTGAAAAAGCCAGTGCCCAATAAGGATCCGCTACTAGGATATCTCCGACAGGCAATAGATTGTCTCAAAGGCATCACAGCAATTGGCAGCATTGTCGAAGCGGTCAGCAAGGCTTATTATTGGGTCGAAACTAGTCTATAGCACAACAAACCAGTGCAGCGGATTCCCATTACGCTGGCGCTATGGCAACCGGAGCACGATCCGTTGCTGCTCGAGAGGATAAGATATGAACGAACAATATGACGAGTGGGAGAAAGATGCGCCCCGATGGCAAACCGAACTCGAGAACAAGCTTAACGAGCATGGCGGGACAGACGTCGTGACACATTACAAGAGCGTCGCGCTTGCGTTTCCTTCCCGGACGCCACATCCATCGACGTTCGATTATCCGAGTATTGATGAGTCTTCGTTGCTGGCTTGGGCAAGTGATCGTGGTTGGAAAGTCCAGACGGCCCCCGAGGTGGCGCCGGGAAAAGACTCGACGAGCCCGCCAATTCGCTTTACGCAGGCTTAGGCCAACCTGTCGCTTTACTCGGACTGGTTCTCCGCTGCGCTACGCACCAGCCGGTAAGCTTGGCGTTCAAGGATAATTATCCTAAGGTTAAGAATCGAGGGCTAAAAATATTTAAGGTTAGCGGATATAATCTTCAATTTCAGGAAATTAAAGACTAATGCAAGAAACCTGGAGCGTGGATCGGCTGGTTTTCGTTGCTCTGTCGATGACTTTAGAGGTTATCGAGTGGGTTTTTATGTGGACAGAAAAGCCGCGTTCCGGGTGTAACGAGGATTGACCCCAATATTTGTGGGTCACGACTTGGGTGTCGAAAGTACGTTGGGGGGCGTTTGGACCAGAAGATTCCGTTCACTTCATACGACTTTTGGGCGTATCTCTCGGCTGGCTTCCTATTGCTGTTCGCCGTCGATAGCGCTGCGGGTTCAAAGCTGCTGATGCGCGACAACTGGACTCTCGTCCAGGGAATCGTCGCGGTATCGCTGTCATACGCCGTTGGTAATATCATCGCGAGTATGTCGAGCTGGGTTTTGGAGCGAGGCCTTATTGGCAAGGTCCTTGGCTACCCACGGAACGTCCTGTTTAACAAACCTAAAGCACCGCAGTGGCTGCGAACGATGTTAGGTGCTTACTTCCAGCCGTTGCCAAATGAGACGCAACTTGCCGCTTTGGACAAGAGCCAGAAGGTCGGTGTCACGGCTCCCGGAGAGGCATTGTTCTTGGTGGCTTTCGCCTATGCGCGGCAGACGCCGGCCGTGATGGCCCGTTTGGACAACTTCCTCAACCTGTATGGCTTTTGCCGAAACATCGCACTCGTCGCCTTCATCGACGCGGCTATCTTGTATTGGTCGTATATGCAGCCGAAGGGGCCTTCAGAGCATCTGCTTTGGGCGTGGATTGCTTTCGTCATTGGAGTAGGCATGATGTTCAGATACTTAAAGTTTTACCGGCTCTACGCGAGTGAGGTGATCACAAATTACGCGTATGGTCAAGACAGGGAGCCGGGACAGAATCCATGAATCTTCTGCTACATGATGGAGCCCTTCAGATTTTTGATGTTGATCATGGGCAGTGCGCCCTATTGACATTGCCTACTGCCGCCGGTGTCCGGCGCGTGCTTGTTGATTGCGGGCATTCGGCTAATTTTCGAGGAGCCCCCTGGTATCCAGGGCAGCACTTGAGCCATCTAGCTGTCAGTTATGTCGACATGCTTATATGTACAAACTACGACGAGGACCATGCTTCCGGGTTTCCCGATTTGGAACGCCGAGGCATTACATTCGGTTGCATCCTTGGTAATCCCACAGTGGCACCCGAAACTATCGTTAACCTAAAGAGTGAAGACGGCATGGGTGACGGCATAAGTGCTATTGCCAATAAGCTCGCGGCCCGCAGACTGATCGGGTGGACACAAAGGCCACCAACCATACCAGGCCTTGATCTTACGTGGATTTGGAACCCGTATCCGTACTTTGATGACGAAAACAACTTGAGCTTGGTAACAATACTCAGAATTCACGGATTCAGCTTCATGTTTCCAGGCGATATGGAAACAAGGGGCTTCAATAATATCCTAAACACTTACCTGCCCTTCCGAAAAATCGTGCCAAGGATTGACGTGTTACTGGCATCGCACCACGGGAGAGCCAGCGGGATCTGTCAAGCGATGTTTGATAATTACGGATGTAGGCCCCATCTGGTTGTGATCTCAGACGACCATAAGCAGTACGACACCCAGGAGACCACTGGCTACTACAGCCGAAAGGTTCGAGGAATTCCTTGGTTTCGCAATCAAGGCGCGAGGTACGTGCTCTCAACGCGAAATGATGGAGAAATTCGATTTTCGTTCAAGAACAGCAGTTGCACGGTTTGGTGACTCGATGTATGCGGAGATTTCCAACATGGCTGCGTATTACAGTCCGCTTGCTGCTGATCCGCAGCCCCGGTGTTACAGAGGTAAAATAATGCCGAGACTATTGTTAACATTGTTTATTGGAATTAGTCTTTTCATTTCAAATACTGCTTTTTCAAATGATATTGTCACCTTCGATGGTTGTGAATATACGGTGATTTTTCCCATTCGGGTAAAATTAACACCTGTCCACACTTCAGGTATTGAATCTGTTGTTGCAATAACAAGTTGCAAAGACGGTATGCCGATTCTAAGGGCAGAATGTCAGCCCCTTATGGAAGGGGCTAAAGTCAGCAATGATATGATTGTGTCTACTCTTGAAGAACAAGCTCTTTCAATAGGCCTTACGAATGTTCAAGTAATTGTTCAAACAACAGACATCGGCATAGTTGGGACTTTTTTTGGAAAGAAAATTGCGGGTGGATTTGAAATGGCTCAAATGGGCAAGCTATATGTTGGGGAGCGCTCAATATTGAATCTTTTGTCAACCGAGCCCTTGAGTAAATTTCCTTCAAAAAAAACCAACATATTTTTTGGATCGGTGAGAAAGAAATGACATTCTATCCTTCATCTAAACTGTAGCATCATCAGTTTTGAGTAGGACGCCCATTTCGCTCGGATTCATTCGCACCTCTCAATCTGCACGTTAAAGGTTGAAAGAAGAAATATGAAGCTCTTACTTAATGGATGGCAAAGATTGTGGGTGCTTGTGTCTACGGTTTTGTTAGTTCCTGTCGCAATTGTTGTCGCCATGATATTTCCTAATCCTGACAATATAGGCCACAAAGCCGTTTTTGAAGAGAATCTGTCGGCGGAGTCTCTGGCAAGACTCTCACCAGCAGATGAAAATGGCATTGTTTGGGACGATCAGGTGGGCATTGAAGCGGAGATGCCAAACGGCCACATACTAAGATTCAAGAAAAGCGTTAGTGAAGAGGAAGCGGAAACTGTATCTAATGAATATTATGATTTCCTGAAACATGCGGCGAATAAAGAAAGAGCGATCCATATATTATTTGGTATTGCTTGCTGGTTAGGCAATGCAATCATTCTTTATGTCTTTGGGTGGTCAATTGGTTGGGTATATAAAGGTTTTAAAAAATCACCCTAACATTTTTCTTAACCATATTCGATCCCAAAAAGGCAACCTTGTCTGGTAATCAATTCATTCAAGAGGAAAAGTATCTGACTCTCTAAAAATTCAAGGTTCCCAATAGTATACTTGAGTGAAAATTGTGTAACGGATAATGCAAGCTATCGAAAATTAGTCCTAGATTTGTAATTGGGATTACATACGGATTTCGAAGCATTTTCCAACCTAGTTATGAGGTTCTTTAGGAATCGACCTAATTAAAATTTAGGTGAATATATGCCAAATGAAAAAATTTTTGCTGATGGAAACAGGTTAAAGAATAGGAAGTCCTTCATCCTATTTTTTTTAATTCCGTTATTGGTTTGTCTTCTATCTGCGATAGCAAACGCAGGCAATAAAACGGAAGCATTAGAGCTATTGCAGAATTTAGTCAACAACCCATCGAAAGCAAAAGAAATGCGAAGCAAAATAAAGAACGCATCAAAAACGGAACTTACTCAATACGATGAATTTCAAATAATCATAGAGAAAGAAATCAATACAATATCTTCTTCATTGCCGCGCAGAATCGACAAATATACAACTATGGATACCGCCTCAATATCTGGGAAAAATGTCGCATTCAAATATACGCTTTCGAACGATATGGCCGGAATTGAACATAAAAACGAAATTATGTCTGAAATGGAAAAGATGCTGAAAAACGGTTTTTGCTCCTCTCCGTCGGGTGCTTGGCTCATATTAGGCTACACATGGTCGTATTTTTATTACCGTGAAAATGGAACGTATTACGGTGGAGTAATAATTGACGCAAAAGCATGCGATTTTGAGTAAAACAGCGGCAGCGCATTAGAAGGTGCAACTTAATGACAGCATTGACGGAACCGCCTAAACCTTAAGGAGTGCATATGTTTGGTCTATTGCGATTTATACGTGGCTTTTGTGGTTTTTATTTTGCGTTGCAGATATTCGGTTTATTGCCTGTTTTTACTTGGCTTCAAAATCCTAGTGCAGTTACAAGTGGTATGTGGGCACATGTTTTTATAAAAATTATCCTTCTCGCTTTATTCGGTGGGTTGTTTTTTGGACTAAGAAAATTAATAAATAAATTTTATTTAAAAAAACACGGCGTTTTACACCCTACCTTAGGTGATAGGAAATGGGCATTATAAAGACACCTTAACAAAGCATTCAACAAGACGTGCTACTATCTTGCCGAATCGGCCTTTTTAGGTGTGCAGAATTAAACTTTTAATATCCTTTAATGGCAGGCACCGCACGCGGGTTAATTTGTCATTGAACATATGAAAATGGAGGAGATATGAAGCGAATTGCAGTTGAATTGTTTATCAAAAAATATTCGATTGCGGCTATTATATTTTTTATGACCACAACCATCTGCAATGCTCAAGGGTTAATTGATGGTCACACTTGGACAACAAAAATGACTGAAGATGAGAAACTTATATATGTCGTTGCCTATATTGATGGGGTTTCAGCAGGTGTCGGTCAAGGAGTTAGATTCGCGATGGATACCAGATTGCCAGACAAAAAAATGTTTAATAAGGCGTTTAGTATTTGGAGTAACATTGATCATTTTGGAAAACTAATAAAGCAAATTGATAATTATTATAAAGAGTCAAGTAAACGAGATGTGGCGGTAATGCATGCAATTATGTCAATATTAGTCGAGCAAGAACTAAAAAGATTCAATAATAAATAGGCTTAGAGGGTCGGAAAAACTGCCAGATTCGGATGCACTTTAAGCGTTACCAGGGCTGATCCAGTCAAAATAGAAAGTTGATCGCCCAACGAATAAGGATAGATTGTGAGAGTGAAGCGAACCACGATCTTATCCTGTGGTTGGACGAGCCCGGTTTGTGACAGGAGGCTTTATATAGGCAGATATCTTTTTTGGAATGTGAGTCTTTGGAAGATGGGTTTTGAAGTGCATTTTATTTAGGGCGAGCAGGCACCTTGGCCTGTAAAAAGGTCCGCAAGAATTTGTTTTATTTCATAAGAACGATGCTCCCCCTGTGAAAGAGTGAGGTCAGGGGTTTCGCCATCCAATCCTATTATCCCGATGCCCGTACAGGCCGCCTAAATGCTATGATCCGCATTGGCGCATGGCACTTGGGACAGTGAAAGACCGGCCTGGAACGTGTGGTACGGGCTTGAATCAAGACGTGGAGGACCAATTGAACGAGGGATAAAAGCTTCTTGGCGTTGCCATGCAAAAAGCCATAATCCCTGACGCGTCGAAAGCCTTTTGGTAAGACGTGCTGCAACAGGAGCCATAAGAAATCTTCGCCTTTGAGCGTGCGATAGCGTGTTTTGCCGGTACGGCCTTCCACGTACTTGAAGGTGACGTTGCCGTCTTTATTGGAGACGATATTGTTTTCCGGAAGAACCCCGCGGTACAGATACCGCGACAAGTATTTCAGGGCGGGCAGGCCTTTTCCGACATGGGTGCAATGGACGACCCATTTGCGGGGCACGGATTCCGGGGTGTTGAGCCCTTCTTTGTACAAGGCCTCGAGAAGTCGTGCGCGAAACAGCTTGGCCAGGGCGAAGGCATTGAAAAGGTACTTTGTCTTTTTCTTTTTCCATTGCTTTCTGGCCTTATCCACACCGCCTCCGGGCACGACCACATGAATATGGGGGTGATAGTCCAGGCGCCTGGTATGAGTATGCAGGATTGTGGTCATGCCGATATCGGCGCCCAGGCTTTTGGGATTCAGACCAAAATCGTTCAGGGTGCCGGCAACACAAGCAAACATCAGGTCGTAAACAAGCGCTTGATGATTCCAAACAAGGGACCTGAGTTCATGGGGGAGGGTAAAGGTCACCAAGAAGTATTCGACCGGCAGGAGCTTTGCTTGCTGCCGATCCAGCCAAACCGAGGCCTCATAGTTCTGGCATTGGGGGCAACTGCGATGGCCACAGGAACGGGGTCGCCATGCCGCGTGATGGCATTCGGGGCAGCGCACGAAGAGTTCCCCGGCCTCCGGTGTGCGGCATTGCCTGATTGCGCGGATGGCGCGCAGATGACCGGGCAA